>ERZ1645189.32-NODE-32-length-34162-cov-5.176503_pt1 | contig 34162 bp, 29 predicted proteins | sample MGYA00575350_ERZ1645189 | MGnify/ENA primary metagenome ERZ1645189 (study PRJEB40845, sample SAMN11283421) | freshwater sediment metagenome | isolation source: river sediment | host: Sediment | place: India: Jajmau, Kanpur | collected 2015-12-17 ...
TGTGCCTGGACAACCATACTTCTTAGAAATAAAAAAAGGGCAGTTTGCACTGCCCATAATTATATTTTACTAAAGTAGTAATGAGGAGGTTATGACTCATCATCTTCAGAAGATTCGGGAGATTTGGAGTCTCCGTCAAGGAGCAGTTTGGTGGTGGCGGCATCAAGGGCTTCGACTCCGCGGAGTTTACGCTGAATTACCTTTGTGCGGGTGCCCACAAGTTTGTCAATATCGTCAAGACCTCCCTGAATGTTCTTCTGAGCCTTCTGCAGCAATCCACCAAAGGTGTCAAATTCACGTTTAACTGCACCAAGTATATTCCAAACCTCACTGCTTCTCTTTTCAATTGCCAGCGTGCGAAAGCCCATCTGAAGCGAATTGAGGATTGCCGCAAATGTTGTGGGACCTGTAATGAGTACTTTGTATTTCTGCTGAATTTCTTCAAGCAGGGCAGCCTTGCGGACTACCTCGGCATAGATGCCTTCAAAAGGCAGAAACATAATTGCAAAATCTGTAGTAAACGGAGGATCAATATACTTGTCAGAAATATCTTTTGCCATTGATTTTATGGCCATCTCAAGATTTTTCTGCTCTTTGTCAATTAATGCAATATCTGAATTATCATATGCATTCTGCAAGGCTTCATAGTTATCTTTAGGGAACTTGGCATCAACAGGCAACCATACATGCCTGTTATTCTCGTCCTTGCCTGGCAGCTTGATTGCAAACTCCACAAAATCCCTTGATGAAGCCTTAGTCTTAACATTTGCCTCATACTGTTCCGGAGCAAGTATCTGTTCAAGAAGCATTGAGAGCTGAACCTCCCCTATCCCGCCTCTCATTTTAACATTGCTGAGCACCTTTTTAAGCCCGCCAACATCCTGAGCAAGAGTCTGCATCTCTCCAAGCCCTTTTTGAACCTCAATAAGTTGTTTGCCTACAGTTTCAAAGCTTTGTCCGAGCCTTTCGCTGAGAGTTTTTTCAAGCTTCTCCTCAACTGTAACACGAATCTGTTCAAGCCTGGTTTCTGTGTTCTTAATCATCTCTGCCTGCCTTGTTTCAATCTGGCCAAGTTTCTCACGCTGCATTTCAGATAGCAGTGCCATACTTTTATCGGAAGAGTCCTGAAAAGTTTTAATATTTTGAGTCATTGCAACAGAAAACTGCCTCAAAGCTTCAGATAGCTCTGAACGCCCCTCTTTCCCTCCTTTCTGAATTTCAGAAGTAAGGAAACGCACATCCTCCTTTAAGGTTCCCTCAATTCTCCTGATGTTATCATTAAGCGCAGAAATTCTGATGATAAGCAGAATCAAAAGGGCAGCAATAATGAGCGCTGCTATAGCTAATATTATTATGTTCATGCCTGTTGTCTGAGAAAATTTATAATTAGATTGAAGTACTACAAATTAATGGAAAAAAGGTTATATTTGCAAGAGTGAGAGCATATACTGTCCTATATGATAATTAATAAACAGGTAGGTGTTTTTCTAAATCTGGTTCACTGCAAGTTCAAGCAATATGTGAATACAATTTTCAATTCACATGGATTCAATCTTACAGCTGAACAGTTTCTTGTTATGGACACACTGTGGGATGAAGGCGTAATGTCTCAGCAGCAGATTGCAGACACAATTCTCAAGGATAAAAACTCCGTTACCAAGCTGATTGATGCTCTGGAGAAGAAGGGTCTTGTCGAAAGGGTTGCCGGAAGATCAGATAAGAGACAAAATCTCATCCACTTAACACAAAAAGCTGTAGAAATCAAGGAATCAATTACTCAGGTTGCAATCGATACTACCGATAAAATCATCAAGGATATCCCCAGGGAAGATCTGATTAACTTTGTCAAGGTTCTGAATAAAATGGCAGAAAACATAGACTCTCTCGAGAAGAAACTATGAGCAACTATCTTACACCACAAGAAATACTGGAATATGCAGAAGAGACAGGAGTTAGAAAGGCAGGAATGCCTTTCAGGCGAACCATGCTGCTCTCATTCCTGGCAGGAGTCTTTATTGCACTTGCCTCAGTCGGAAGCAATATAATCTCCCACAACATAACAGATATTGGCCTGGCCAAATATCTCGCAGGTCTGATTTTCCCCACAGGCCTCATTCTGGTTGTGGTGGCAGGAGCAGAACTCTATACAGGAAATAACCTCATCTCCATAGCCTCCCTGTCTAAAAGAGTCAAATGGAGTACCTATGCTTATAATCTTGTTATTGTATGGCTTGGCAACCTGGCGGGATCTGTTTTTATAGCACTGCTGATATACCTTTCCGGACAGCTGGACTACTCATCCGGACTGCTCGGGGCATACACAGTAAAGGTTGCTTCTGTTAAGGCAAACCTCACTTTTGTTCAGGCTTTTTCATCCGGAATCCTGTGTAATCTTCTGGTTTGCCTGGCTGTATGGATGTCATATGGTGCAAAGGATCTGGCAGGCAAATCACTTGTAATTTTTTTCCCCATCTGGTTATTTATTGCATCAGGATATGAGCACAGTGTTGCAAACATGTACTACCTTTCTGCTGGTCTTTTTGCAAAGAGTACTGCAAGGTATGCAGATGCAGCAATAACCTCCTACTCTGTTTCACCCGAATTACTTGAAAATCTCAACATAATGTCTTCACTGGGCGGTAATCTTCTCCCTGTAACTCTCGGAAATCTAGCCGGCGGCGCTCTCTTTATTGGTGCCTGGTACTGGTGGGCATATAAAAAACATACCTCATAGCACCCTATGACAGATTACAAATTAAAAAACATTGCCACCGGAGAACAATTTACCGATACCGGATGGCTGCTGACTGACCCCTCATATGATAAGCCATCACTTTTAAGGGCCGAATATGACAAGCCCCAGATTGAGTTTAAGGATGATTCATTCGGTTTCTATAAATATGCAGACTGGCTTCCGGTAAACAGATTTCTAAAAAATTCTGCTCCGCCTGTTACATACAAAAGTGAGAAACTTGCAGAAATACTGCACCTGAAAAATCTCTACATAACTTTTAATGGTTACTGGCCTGAGATAGGTGCAAATATGACCACTTGTTCTTTCAAAGAGACAGAGGCATATTCAGTATGTGCAAGGCTTGAAAAAGATAGCAAAGGAGTAATGGTTGTTGCATCTGCGGGAAATACTGCCAGAGCTTTTGCCAAAGTGTGCTCAGACAATGATATTCCGCTTTTGATTGTAGTTCCGGAAGATAATCTTGATGCACTATGGTTCAGCGAACCGGTTGCAGGATGCGTTAAACTAATATCAACACCTTCAGGAACAGACTATTTTGATGCTATTGACCTTGCTTCAAAAATCTGCAAATCAGAAAAATTCTTTGAGGAGGGAGGAGCCAAAAATGTTGCCCGCAGGGATGGAATGGGCACTACTGTACTGTCAGCAGCAGCAACAATCGGCAAAATACCTGATTACTACTTTCAGGCAATAGGAAGCGGTACAGGAACAATAGCTGCATGGGAGGCAAACTTAAGGCTGATAGCCGATGGCCGTTTCGGAACAAATAAAATGGTTCTTATTCCGGCTCAGAACTACCCTTTCACTCCAATGTACGACGCCTGGAAAAATGGCAGCAGAGACCTTCTGCCTGCCGATGACGGAAAATCAAGAGAACTTGCACTTCAGATAACTGCAAAAGTACTTTCTAACCGGCGCCCTCCGTACGGAGTTGCCGGAGGGCTTTTTGATGCCCTTACAGACAGTATGGGAGATGTTGAAATTGCAGATAACGGAGAACTTGAAAGAGCCTGCGAACTTTTTGAAAGAACAGAAGGAATTGACATACATCCAGCTGCGGGAATTGCCCTTGCCGGAATGATCAAGAGTATTAATTCAGGGAAGGTCAACAGAGATAAGATTCTGATGCTCAATATTACAGGAGGTGGCGAAAAGCTGTTCAAATCTCTTAATAAAGTGACATATCTCAAGCCAGATTTCATAATTGACAACAATAGTGACATAAATCATATCATTGAAAAGGCAGAATCTCTCTTTTAAATTGGCCTATCAGATATAATTTTTAAATTTGCACCCTCAATCAATAAAAGGAGTGATGGACTTTAAATTTGCTTCGGCTTTTCAGCCGAAATTCTTTTCCCTTTTTAAAAAGGGAGCATATTCTAAAAAAACATTTACTTCCGACCTAATCGCCGGTATAATTGTTGGAATTGTTGCACTGCCTCTGGCAATAGCCTTTGGTATAGCCTCCGGCGTAACACCGCAGCAGGGATTAATCACTGCAATTGTAGCAGGTTTGCTGATGTCTGTTTTTGGGGGTTCCAACTTTCTGATTGGCGGGCCCACAGGTGCTTTCATTGTAATCGTTTACGGGATTGTTTCCCAGTATGGTATATCCGGGCTCATAATTGCAACAGTTCTTGCAGGTATTATGCTTGTTGCAATGGGTGTTTTCAAGCTTGGGTCAATAATAAGGTTTATCCCCTATCCAATAGTAGTTGGTTTTACCAGCGGTATTGCACTGGTTATTTTTTCAACTCAGATTAAAGACCTTTTTGGACTTCAAATGGCAGAAGTGCCATCTGAGTTCATTCCCAAGTGGATTGCATATTTTGAGAATATATCAACTGTTAATTTCTGGGAGGCCGGTCTTGGATTAATAAGTTTGCTCATAATTATTTTGTGGCCAAAAGTAACCGCAAAAATTCCGGGATCACTTGTTGCGATTTTTGCCGGAACCATAATAGCCATCGTTCTTTCAAAATTCGCAGGCATTGAGTTTGCAACAATTGGCAGCAAGTTTCCAGAACTTGCAGGCGGGATTCCGCTTCCAAAACCAGAGACCCCGGAAATTGACTTTGAAGCTGTTAAAATGCTCTTCCAGCCTGCAATTACAATAGCCTTGCTTTGTGCAATCGAATCTTTACTTGCAGCTATGGTTGCAGATGGCGTTACCGGTAAAAAACATGATTCCAATACTGAGCTTATTGGCCAGGGAATTGCGAACATAATTACCCCCTTCTTTGGAGGTATTCCTGCAACAGGAGCAATTGCCAGAACCATGGCAAATATCAATAACGGCGGAAAAACCCCGGTTGCCGGGATTATCCACGCAATTGTACTTATCCTGATTTTCCTGTTCCTAATGCCATACGCGGTCTATATTCCGCTATCCGTACTTGCTGCAATCCTCATAATTGTATCTTACAACATGAGCGAGTGGAGAACATTCAAAGGAATGCTAAAGGGTCACAGGGCAGATGTTGCAGTACTGCTTCTCACTTTCTTCCTGACTGTTATTATTGACCTTACTGTAGCAATAGAAGTGGGTGTAGTACTTGCAATTATACTGTTTGTCAAGCGGATTTCCGAATCATCAAGCATTACTCAGGTAGATGCTTCGTTCATACCGGGCACAGAGAGAAGTGAGTATACTTCAGATGTTGAGATACTTGACATTCCAAAAGGAGTTGAGGTATATGAAATAGACGGGCCGTTTTTCTTTGGCCTTGCAAGCAAACTTGACGAAATTGATGTGGCCTCTCACCACATTGTGAAGGTAAGAATCATCAGAATGAGGAAAGTTCCGTTTATGGATTCAACAGGAGTAAACAACCTGCGTAATCTTTGGAAAAGGTCAAAAAGAGAAAAAGTTCAGATGATTTTATCCGGGGTAAATGAATCTGTACTGCTTACACTTACAAAATCCGGGCTTGCAGATGAAATTGGCAAAGAGAACATATTCCCTCATATTCAGCTGGCAATTGAAAAGGCTTCAGAAATAGTAAGAAGGTCTAATGAAATCTCTGCAAAGAAACATCAGGTATGATAAAATGGTTTTCCGGCTTATCACCTAAAAGCAGAGGAGTGGTATTAATACTTCTTGCCAATGCTCTTTTTGCAGTTAACATGCCTGTCTCCAGGGAGATCACACCAATGTGGATTGATCCCTTTGGTCTCTCTCAGCTCCGGATAACTTTTGCATTTATCTCCTTCTTTATTTTGTCATTTATTGTACCTGACAAAGGAAAGCAGTTCACTCCCAGGGAGCATGCAACTCTTCTGCTTGCCGGTATCATGGGTACCGCTGCAAATCAGCTTTCATTTCTGGCCGGACTTGCAAAAACATCGCCTGTAGATGCATCACTGATAATTACAATCACTCCTATCATAACCATGATATTTGCAGCAATAATAATCAAGGAGCCTGTTTCGTTCAAAAAGGCTTCGGGTGTGATTACTGGAATGATGGGGGCTGCTCTTATACTTTACACTGCTCAATATGGCCATTTTGAACAGACCGGTACCCTTGAGGGTAATCTTACTGTTCTTATAAGTTGCTTTGTTTATGCACTTTATCTGGTTATTATAAGGCCTTTGATGATGGAGCACTCGCCGGTTCATGTAATGAAATGGACATTTTTCTACGGAGCAGTGGTGGCTCTGCCTTTTACTTACAAATATGTTTATGTGGCACCCGGAGCCGGACTGACTGTCTGGCTGGAACTTGGATATGCTCTGCTGATGGGTACTTTTGCCGCCTATCTGCTTGTTGCATTTGCCCTTCAGTTGCTAAGACCAACTACTGTGAGCATGTTTAATTATATTCAGCCTGTGCTGGCCTCTATGATTGCAATCGCAATAGGACAAGATGTTCTTAACTGGACAAAACCGGTATCTGCAGCTCTTATTTTTATTGGTGTTTATCTTGTTCTGACTTCAAAATCAAAAGCAGATCTGGAGAAATCATCTGAAAACAGCCGCTGACGGCTCGCTCTCATTCTGAAGCCTGTCAAGGGCAGTTATAACATATTTAAAGCCTCTCTCCTTCCCTGTTTTATAATTTGGAACATTCAAAATTGCCTCAATTCTGGAAGGCGATGAAATATCGGCTTTCTCGTCTTTTCTGAATTTATAAACAACCCAGTAAACCGGTTTATCCATTTCATCTAAATATTTTGAAATATCCCAGCTGATTGTCCCGTTTTTAAACCTTACATTTAAAGGAGGAGAAGGAGGAATTGTGTCAATATGTTCATATTTTGGCATAAGGGCAGGATACCTCTGGTAGTTTGCGCTAAGGGAGTCCATCAGCTTTGGTTGTCCCTGAAATCCAAGTCCCGACCACCATATATTTCCGTCAACTTTTTCATTTTCTTTTACAAGGGCCATTTTTCTGAAAAGCTGATTTACAAGATCCCCGTTGCGGTTTTTAATCTCCAGCTGATTCCATATACTTTGACCAATATAGAGGTTAACTCCGTAACTGTTTTCTGCCCACCATTTTACAAGCGGAAGATAGTTTACCCTTGCATGACCAATTTCCCAGTAGAGCTGGGGAGCGTTGTAGTCTATCCAGCCCTCTTTCATCCAGAGGAGGATATCAGCAAAAAGATCGTCATAGTTTGTCTGAAGGGAAGTGGACTGTGATCCCAAAGGGTCAACACTGTCATTGCGCCAAACACCAAAGGGACTTATTCCGAATTTCACCCAGGGCTTGATTGACTTGATAGTAGTATTCAGCTCTTTAACCAGCCTGTTTACATTGTTTCTTCTCCAGTTATTTTTGTCAAAGCGGTCAAATCCGTCGGCCTTGTGGTAGAGCAGAAATGACTCTTCATCCGGAAACTCCAGATATGGAAGTCTGTAAGGATAAAAGTAATCGTCAAAATGTACGGCATCCAGATCGTAACGTTTTACAAAATCTGCAATTACAGCAACAAGGTGCTCTCTTGATTCAGGTCTGCCCGGATCGAAATAGATCTGAGGACCGTAACGGAGAAACATCTCCGGTTTTCTGAAAAAGAGATGACCGGGAGCAAGTATTTCATCCTTGTTGGAAGTTACTCTGTAGGGATTGAACCATGCATGAAATTCCATTCCGCGCTTATGGCACTCCTCTATGACAAATGCAGCAGGGTCAAAAAATGGTTCCGGAGCCTTGCCCTGTGTTCCGGTAATGAATCTGCTCCAGGGTTCCAGGGCTGAGACAAAGAGTGCATCTGCCTGGGGCCTTACCTGAAAGATTACAGCATTAATATTAAGACTTTTAAATATATCGAGATGATGTAGAATATCTGCTTTGATTTCATCAGTAGTCATGCTCTTCCATGTGGTATTAACCACAGTAGGGAACCATGCTCCCCTGAACTCTCTTTTGTTGTCATTGCTTCCGGAAGCAATGTTTGTTCCTGCCAGCATAACGGCCAGCAGGAACAATACAAATACTCTTTTCATATCTCAGTATGTTTTAAACTCTCTTTAAAACGACAGCTGTACCCATACCACCGCCAATGCAAAGAGATGCAAGGCCGTACTCTTTTCCGGTTGCCCTAAGGGCATGAACTAAAGTAACAATGATTCTGTTTCCTGAAGCACCTATTGGGTGTCCCAGAGCAATTGCACCACCGTTGATATTTGTAACTTCGTTTATCCACTCTCTTGAAACACCGTGTTCGGTTATTAGTTCATGGATAACGCCAAGAGACTGTGCAGCAAATGCTTCATTTAACTCAATAAGTTCCATCTGAGACAGTTTCATCCCTGCGTTAGCCAGTGCCTTGCGGATTGCCGGTACAGGTCCAAGACCCATATATGCAGGATCAACACCTCCCTGTCCTACAGCAACTATCTCTGCAAGAGGTTTTAACCCATAATTTTTAACAGCCTCTTCACTTACAACCATAACAAAAGAAGCCCCGTCATTAACACCTGAAGCATTTCCGGCAGTTACAGTACCATCTTTTTTGAATGCAGGTTTTAACTGAGCCAGTTTTTCCACAGATGTACCCCTGTTTGGATACTCATCTTTTGCAAAAACAGTTGTCTCTTTCTTGGTAACAATTTCAACTGGAACAATCTCACTGTCAAATACTCCTCCATCTACAGCCTTAATAGCCTTCTGCTGGGAAGCAAATGAGAATTCATCCTGCTGCTCACGGGTAATTCCATACTTTTCTGCAATATTTTCTGCAGTTATACCCATATGGTATTTGTTAAACGCATCGGTAAGACCATCAGTAACCATATGGTCAACTGCCTGGATATTACCCATTTTATTTCCCGTTCTGATTGCACCTGACATTACGAATCCAGAATTGGTCATTGATTCAGTACCTCCTGCAATGATTACATCTGCCGCACCTGAAAGGATTTCGGCATAGGCATTCATAACAGCCTTCATTCCTGAGCCGCAAACCATATTGATTGAGTAAGCCGGAACTTCGTGAGGGATTCCTCCATATACAGAAGCCTGTCTTGCAACACCCTGCATCTGGCCTGCCGAGAGAATATTTCCTGCAATTACCGAATCTACCTTATCAGGGCTGATTCCGCTATCTTTAATTACCTCTTTAATAACTTTAGCACCAAGTTCTCCCGGTGTAAAAGGAGATAATGATCCCATGAATTTGCCTATTGCTGTTCTTCTTGCAGCGACAATAAATACCTTTTTCATATTTATGACCTCATTTTGATTAGTTTGTCCGATATAATAAGTTTTGCGCCTGTTGCCTCCTGGACCTGTTCAACAGTGAATTCAGGGTGAATTTCGGTTAGCACAATTCCTTCAGGAGTAATTTCCATAACTCCCATTTCTGTAATAATCATATTAACCTGGCCTGCAGCTGTAAGCGGCAGATTGCACTGTTTCAGAATCTTATGCGCGCCCTTTGCAGTATGCTCCATTGCAAGAATTACTCTTCTTGCACCTACTATCAAATCCATTGCTCCTCCCATGCCCGGGGTTTTTTTGCCTGGAATCATCCAGTTGGCCAGATTTCCCTTTTCATCTGCCTCAAGCGCTCCAAGAAAAGTCAGGTCAACATGCCCTCCCCTGATTATTGAAAATGACATCGAGCTGTCAAAGCATGATGCTCCCGGAAAATAGGTAATGAATCCTCCTCCGGCATTTGTGTAATACTTGTCTTCATAACCCGGTGCAGGCTCAGGACCCATTCCCAGAAGTCCGTTCTCTGACTGAAGTGTAACCTTAACACCCTCCGGCAGAAAGTTTGGAATTAAAGTAGGCAGTCCTATGCCCAGATTTACGACATCTCCGTCTTTAAGTTCAAGAGCAGCCCTTCTGGCGATTACCTCTCTTACCTGATTCTTGTCCATAGTATATCTGTTTGAATATTATTACTTTATTGAGGCTCTTTTTGCAAATTCCTGTGCAATATACGAGGCTACATCATCTGCGTAGCTGTTCATTCCAAAACCGGCATCATATCCAAGTTCCTTTGCCAGTTCATGAGAAAGTCTCGGACCGCCGCACACGAGAATCATTTTGTCTCTTAATCCTTCTGCTTCAAGGAGTTCAACAAGTTCAACAAGGTTTTTAATGTGCACATCCTTCTGGGTTACTGTCTGAGAAACAAGAAGTGCATCTGCTTTAAGTTCAATTGCCCTTGCGATGAACTCGTCATTTGGAACCTGAGACCCCAGATTGAATGCCTCTATCATCTCGTATCTCTCAAGACCATAGTGACCTGCATAACCCTTCATATTCATGATTGCATCAATACCCACTGTGTGAGCATCTGTTCCGGTACTGGCACCAACAATTACCAGTTTGCGTCCTATCTGCTCCCTGATAAAGGTATCTGTTTCATGCATATCCATAACACCAGACTCAACTTTGGGAACATAAATTGTTGAGTAGTCGACGGTATGGGTGCAGCTTCCGTAACAGTTAAAAAAGGTGAATCCCGGCATAAGCTCTTTGTAGAAAACTACCTGAGGATTGTCAAGTCCCATTTTCTTAATGAGCTGTTTTGCTGCCTCAATAGCTTCATCACCTGCAGGAACTGGTAAAGTAAAGCTAAGCTGAATTTTACCATCGTTCATTGTATCGCCATATGGCTTTACACTCGTAAGATCAAGTGTTTTGTCAAAATCTTTAGATTGCATCGAATATAATCCGCCGCTCATACTATTTACCTCCCAGCATTAAGTTAATAAATGGGTTCATGTAGTTGCCGCCCTTTGGTGCAACACCGTCAAGACCCTTACCTCCGTTTCTCGGACGCTTCACATCTCCAAACATTCCCTTCTCCAAAGCAGAAAAGAGTCCCTCTTTCTCAATTTTTTCAAGTGTTTCAATTGACTTATTTAGTACTTCAGCCGCTCTTGACCTTGCAATACCACCCTCTCTGAACTCCATCTCCTCTCCTATACTCCTCATATTGCTGAAGATATACTTTGCATTTTCTATAGAGAGGTATCTGTCAGACATGAAAGGTGTGTGAATAGCCTCTGTTGGCATCCCAAGAAGCTGAATACCCTGCCCTGTCCAGATTCCAACCATATTAAAGAGGGCATCCTGAATATGTCCCTTAAAGATATTACCAGTCATAAACTTTGTAGGTGGCATGTACTTAAGCGGAGCATCCGGGAAAATTTCCCTGGTCATCTGCGCCTGAGCCAGTTCATAAATGAACCCGTTTTCAAGATCTGGATCCATTTCAAATGCATGTCCCAGCCCCATCTGCTGCTGAGGTAAACCTGCTAAAAGCGCGAGCTGCTCATTAATCAGATCAGAAGCAAGAACTGTGTGTGCCTCTTCAAATGCGTCTGCTGTAGTGAGATAGTTATCCTCACCTGTATTAATAATTACGCCTGCAAAACCATTAATGACCCTTGAGAAGAACTGGTCTACCATTGTTCTCTGCATATTGATATCCCTGAAAAGGATACCATAGAGAGCATCATTCAGCATGACATCAAGCCCTTCCAGAGCACCCATTACTGCAATTTCCGGCATACAGAGTCCGGAGCAGTAGTTGCAAAGTCTGATATACCTTCCCAGCTCCTCGCCGGTTTTGTCCAGCGCGCTTCGCATAATTCTGAAGTTCTCCTGAGTAGCATAGGTTCCTCCAAATCCCTCTGTAGTTGCACCAAAAGGCACATAATCCAGAAGTGACTGGCCGGTTGTACGGATAACAGCAATAATATCTGCTCCCTGCCTTGCAGCAGCCTCAGCCTGAATTACATCTTCATATATATTTCCGGTTGCAACAATAACATACAGATAAGGCCTTTTGCCCTCTCCGAGTGTCTTCAGATACTCCTCTCTGCGCTCTCTTCTCGATTTGATAATTTTAATGCTCTCTGCAGCAATTTTCATTACTGCTTCATTGATTTTATCTGCAGGTGCAAGGGGAAGTCTTGTAATATCAAGCTGACCGGCAGAGAGTTTCTCTGCAATCTCCTGAGGAGACAAGCCTGTCGCAACCATGGCGTTTCCAATATGAAACAGCACTCCCTCACCAAGAACTCCACGCTCTTTAATGAAATCAACAACCACATTCGGAAGCGGAACCTGACTCTCATCAACTCCGTCAATTCCGGCAAGGCGGCACAATGTTCTTTCTACAGCAACCGTTGTATAGCCTTCAACGAAACCCTGCACATCTGCCGCAATTTTTCCTGCAACACCCCGCGCATGCTCTACTCTTTTAAAATCTAATCCTAATTTACTCTGCATATCAGATACCAATGTTTGTTTATTCTTTATTTTGCTCATCCATAACCCTGATGGCCTCGTCCAGCCACTCCCGGTCAATTCCGAGTGACAGGGCAATATTTACAGCCTCCCTCGGCGGGGCCGACTCACCGGCCTCTATCAGTTCATAGTTCATTTTCCCCTCTTCAAGTCCTTTTACTCTTATTCTTGCACATCCTTTCGCCTTAACATTATAGTGAGTAGCCACCAGAACAAAAACCGGCCTTCCGTTAAGGATATTAAGTAATGAGGTGACCAGCGCCGTCCCCTCCTGAGGATTGGTAGTTCTTGCGGGCTCGTCAAGAAGAGCAAGAATTTTATGGCCATGGGCCGAATTCTTTATCAGCCTGTCTGCCATCTTCATCTCTGCGGCAAATGAGGAGAGCCCCCGCGTCATATCCTGCAGGTCTCCCGGCGAGTAGTGAATCTCTTCTACAGGAGTAATCTCTGCACTTGCTGCAGGAACTCCGAATCCAAACTGAAACAAGAACTGAGAGAGGGCAAGTGTTTTAAGAACAACACTTTTACCACCCATATTTGCTCCGGTTAAAATGGTGGGTTTATTCAGGTCCAGTTCAATGTTAACTTTCTGGAAAGTTTTATTCTCCCTGCTCAGAATTGCTGAAATCTCCGGATTAAACACAGATGAATATTTGTTTATTCCTGTTGCGATTTCCGGAATGGTCAAATTCAGCTTTTTTGTAAGTATGGATTTGGAAATAAGTATATCTGCCTTTGCAAGGGACATCAGAGCCTCCCTGAGGCCAAAAACGGAGCCTTTAAGCCTGTTTCCAAGCATCTCCCTCACACGTGCCTCAATAATCAGGCACTCCGCTAAAATTGCCCCTGATTCATCTCCTGAGTTGCGTATCTTTTTTCTAAGTTCCGAAAGTTTACTGTCGAATGAATCATAAATATAAAAAGATGGAATTCCGTGACCCTCCGGGTCAAGAAGAGAAACTACATCTGCCAGGTCAGGAAAATTTACAGATTTAAGATTAACGGGAGCCAGGATTTCCCTCACTTTTTCTGAAATCAAAGCGAGATTTTTGATTTCAAAAAGTTCCACGTCATCCGGAACTTTTCCGGACTCCAGAGCCGTTAATGTATTTCTGATATCTCTGAGATCCAGAAGAGCTGCCCTGCACTTTTCAAGTGTTGCGGAGCCGCCGCTGGTTTGATAAAGTGAAAGAAACTCTCTTAACTCGTTATAACTGCCTTCAATAGCTGCCGGAGTAGTATTCATAACCGAATCAAGGAGTACCTGACCGGAAAATGAAGAGGCAAATTCCATCTCAGAAAAGATGAAACGCATACCGCACGGCAAATCGAGTATCGTTTTAAGCTTCATAATCACTTTTCATTATGTCATAAACTGGCAGACCTGTAGCATCCCCAAGCAAACCGCACAGTTTTGAGGAATCCAGGATAAATCCTTCCGGTGAAACAGGGTTTGCACAAATTGCTATAAGTTTGCTTCTGTTCACTACTTTAATTACGCCACCGGATCTGATAAAAGAGTTAAAATGTCCCTGCGAAGCAAATATTCTTGTAAAATCTCTGACTATTAATTGAATACCCTCTTTTACAAGCAGCGTCTGCATCTGATTCAAAAATCTGTCAGTGACAGCTCCCGACGCGTAAATTGCTGCAGCACCCTTTACCTCTTCCGGCAGTATCGATCCAGCTGTAAGTGAGGATTCATGTTCAAGTGCGTTCATAGTCCCGTCATTCTCAACTCTCCACAAGCCTTTGGAAGGCATATCTCCCCTTTTATCAATCCTTATCTCTGTGGCAGGAATTGCTATGAGAGAAGCTGTATAGGCTGTTTTTCTAACCAGCGTATCCATGCTTGCAGAAAGTGCTGCTCCCGTTGCAAGAACCATTCCTTCAGTTACTGCGGGAGATGCTATACTAAGTCTTGAAAGCGCTCCGTCAATAATTGACAAATCTGCTCCATGGCTGACGGAAACATCTTCAATCCATTTTTTGAGGTCTTCTGTTGCAGGATGACCGGAGAGAAGAATTTTACCGCCTGTCAGTACCCTTGCTGTTACGATGCGTCCGGTTGATGTTCCCTTTCTTGAGACAGAGAGTATTTCTGATGTTAATCTTCTCTCTCTGTAATACTTTTCACTTGTAGAGAAAAGTATCCCCTCTCTGAGAAAAATTTCCGGCTTGGAGGTACCTGTAACCATATCTACTCTTTCACCATCTGTTCCTGCGGAGCTCACTGCAACAGTGAGTCCGCTGGAAGGTAATCTTCTGAGAATATAGTTAAGACACTCTGTTTTGCCGGTGTTCTTCTCGAGTCCTACAACTGAAATGCTTTTGCAGCCAAGGATCTCCTGAATGAACGGCATGGTTTTCTAGTGCTTGTGCGATCTCTCTTTTCTGCCCAGATGTGCCGGTTCAATTGAGAGTCGCTGACCCTTATGAAGGGAGGCAACACCCTCTACCGGTGCATTTGCACGGCAGTCATCACAGTCGCATTCATTTTTATAATCAGTAGGTTCTGTATAAGTTGTAATAACACCTTCAAAGTTTCTCAGGATAATTTTTCCCGGAGACTGAGATATTATGTATGTTGGCATTACAGGAGTCTTTCCTCCGCCACCCGGTGCATCCACAACAAACGTCGGAACAGCATAACCAGATGTATGGCCTCTCAGACCCTCAATAATTTCAATTCCTTTTGAAACAGGTGTTCTGAAGTGTTCAAGACCCATTGAAAGGTCGCACTGGTAAATGTAGTAAGGTCTTACTCTCATTTTAACCAGACCGTGAACGAGACGTTTCATAACGTTTACACAGTCATTGACTCCCCTGAGGAGAACTGACTGGTTTCCGAGAGGAATACCGGCATTTGCCATCCTTTCACAGGCAGCCTTAGATTCCGGAGTAATCTCATTCGGGTGATTAAAGTGAGTGTTTAGCCAGACCGGATGATACTGCTTTAACATATCTACCAGTTTGTCTGTAATCCTCTGAGGACACACAACAGGAACCCTTGATCCAATTCTTATGATCTCCACATGAGGAATTGCCCTTAATCTTTTAATGATAGACTCAAGTTTTGCATCAGACACCATTAACGCATCACCTCCTGAAAGAAGTACATCTCTTACCTGAGGGGTAGCAGCTATGTAGTCAATCGCCTTCTGAATATTATCAGAAGGGGATTCATCATCTGTCTGACCCGCAAATCTGCGTCTGGTACAGTGACGGCAATACATTGAGCACATGTCAGTTATAAGAAGCAGAACTCTGTCCGGATATCTGTGTGTAAGACCTTTAACAGGTGAATCTTCATCTTCATGAAGAGGATCAAGAAGATCTGCGGGAGAAATGTGAGTTTCTGAACCTGTTGGAATCGCCTGCTTCCTTACCGGATCATTCGGATCATTCGGATCAATCAATGTAAGATAATAGGGAGTGATTGCCATTCTGAGTGTCTGAAGGGAGCGGCTTACACCCTCCTCCTCTTCAGGTGTAAGAGGAATATATCTCTTTAGCTCATCAAGAGTTTCAATTCTGTTCTTTAATTGCCATTTCCAGTCGTTCCACTGTTCGTCCGACACCTCGGGAAAGAGGATTTTTCTTCTGCTTTCTGCCATCACTTTTGCTATAAGTATAGTTTTTCAAATAACTCTCTAACTGGTTTTGATTCCCTGAGAATATTCAGGGTAAGGTCTGCATGCCCCTTTGCATATCCGTTTCCAACAATGAGGTTGATATCTTTTCCGACACCCTCTGCGCCAAGTGCTGCCTTGGTGAAACTGGTTGCCATTGAAAAAAAGTAAACACAACCCTGCCCTTTGGTAATAAGGATTGATGTCATCTCAGTAGATGGAACATTTACATTGTTTACAGTGACATCACACCCCCGGCCGCCTGTAACAGCCATAACCCTGTTGTATACATCCATTACATTGGTCGCATCAGCAACAATCACATCAGTTGCCAGATTCAGATCTGTAATTCTCTGTGCATTCTCTTTCGAGTACTCCACAACAATCACCTTTCCTGAAGGTCCGGTATTCTGCATAGCCTGATAGCAGCAGAGAATTCCCGACTTACCGCCTCCTCCTATTATACAGACAATATCTCCCTCTGTTACAAGTCTGTCTACCTGTGCAGGAGCACCAGCCACATCCAGTGCAGCAAGAGCAAGCTTTTCAGGAATATCTCCGGGTAAAACGGCAAAGAGGCCGCTCTCAAAGAGAATGGCCTCCGCCTCCACGTCTACCTGGTCAGATTCGGGAGTCAGCTTTTTTATCTGTTTTATTTTAAGCGGGGTAAGAGACAATGATACCAGAGTGGCTATCTTGTCACCAACCTTGAGCTTGTGTGAAGGGAATGAAGGACCTATCTCCTTTACAGTTCCTATGAGCATTCCTCCGGAACCGGTAACAGGATTCTGCATTTTTCCTCTCTCTTCTACAATTGAGAGTATCATCTGCTTCATCTTCTCAGGGTCCTTTCCACAAGCTTTTTTAATCTGGGTATATGAAGCCGAATCGATATTGAGAGTTGAAACCTCAATAAGTACCTCATTGTCATAGACAGACATTGTATTGTCAAGTCTCTGAGCGGGCTGAGGCAGTGTTCCCTTTGGCTCAATTACCCTGTGCGTTCCGTATCTGCAACCTTTTGTCATTTAACCTTATGCGTATAGTTCTTCAAATACTTTTCTAAGTTTATCAGACTCCCTGAGTAACTGCAGTGTAATCTCTGCATGTCCTCTTGTATATCCGTTTCCAACAATCATGGTAACATCACTGCCCACACCCTCTGCTCCAAGAGCAGCTTTTGTAAAGCTGGTTGCCATTGAGAAGAAATAGACAACTCCTGTGTCCTTTGTGCAGAGAATACTTGTCATCTCTGTGTCAGTAATGTTTACATTGTTGATTGTAACATCACACATCTGACCGCCAGTAAGCTCTTCAATTTTCTCAAGAACAGGAACAGGCTGAGTTGCATCTGCAGAGAACACATAGTCACAGAATCCAAGATCCTGAAGTCTCTTTGTACTCTTTTCGCTATGGCAAAGGCCGATTACCTTACCTGTAACTCCTGCCCTCTTTTTGGCCTCATAGCAGCAAAGCATTCCGGATTTTCCGCCTGCACCAATAATAAGAACTGTATCACCCGGCTTAACAAGTTTTGCAGTCTGTGCAGGAGCACCGGCCACATCAAGGGCAGAAAGTGCAAGATTTGCAGGCATATCTGCAGGAATCTTTGCATAAATACCGCTTTCAAACAGAATAGCCTTTCCGTCAATATCCACCTGGTCAATATCAGGACGAATATCCTTGATTTTGTCAATTCTGAGAGGTGTAAGGGAGAGAGATACAAGAGTGGCAATCTTGTCGCCAACCTTAAGGTCTGTTTTTCCAATAAGAGCATCTCCAATTTTCTCAACTGTTCCAAGAAGCATTCCGCCCGAACCGGTTACCGGATTGCGGTGCTTACCCTGTTTTGCAACAATGTCAAGCATGATTTCGGCAATTTTTGCCTTGTCTCCGTTTGCCTGATGCTCAATCTGTGTAAAGCTTGCAGAATCGATGTTCAGAGTTTGTACATCAATGAGAATTTCATTGTCGTAAATCTCATCCATGTTGTTGTCAATCTTGTTTGCAGGCTGAGGAAGAACGCCTTTAGGTTCGATTACCCTGTGTACTCCGTATTTGTTACCCTTTTTCATATAGTTTGTGTGTTTAAGTCGTTATTTTCTTGGTTTAAGACCCAGGATCCTGCGGGCCTCTTCAGGTGTTGCAATCTCCCGGCCCAGTTCACCTGCCATTCTTACAACCTTGGCTACAAGCTCACCATTGGATTTTGCCAGAACTCCCTTTGAGATAAATACATTATCTTCAAAGCCTACCCTTACATGGCCGCCATCAATAATGGCTGCAGCCGCCAGGGTGAACTCAAATCTTCCTATACCCGCAACGGTGTAGGTTGCATCAGACGGAATTGATCCTCTGAGAAAAACAAAGTCACGAAGTTCTCCGGTAATTCCTCCGTTTACTCCCATTACAAAGTCAAAATGCATTGGTTTCTGAATGTGGCCCTTCTTGTGTAGCCTTAAAGCCATATCAATCATGCTTTTATCAAAGACCTCAAGTTCAGGTTTAATTCCTCTCTCTATCATCTTGTCTCCAAAATACTTAATAGTTGTCTCAGTATTCATGAAAACATCATCTCCGCCAAAATTAAGAGTTCCGCAGTCCAGAGTTGCCATCTCGGGCAGAAGCTCTGTTGGCTGAAGCCTTTCGTCGTTTGTCATTCCTACTGCACCTCCTGTTGAAGGCTGAATGATAACATCCGGACAAACCTTGTAAATGGCATCCATTACAGCCTTGAATCTCTGCTTGTCCTGAGTTGGGGTTCCGTCATCAGTTCTGACGTGAAGGTGGATAATACTTGCTCCTGCGTCATAGGCACTCTTTGCCTCCCTGACACACTCCTCTACTGTGTACGGAACTGCCGGATTGTGCTCCTTGAGTACTTCGGCACCGCATATTGCAGCTGTGATAATAAGTTTTTCCATCTTTATGCTCAATTATTTGTTTTTTCTCTGACAATCCTTAGGTGTCACACATGTCCCGCTTGCCCTGCAAACGACAATCGGTTCATCCAGTATGTCTGCTGCAGAGGGAGAGATATCCGGGCGCGGGATTATTACCTTTCTCGCCTCGAAAACCATTTTTCTTGAACTGTTTCCTTCAGAAACAATCTCACCGCTTGCCTCTATGTAATCTCCGGCATATACAGGAGCCATAAATTCAACGTTGTCATAGGCCTTAAAGAGGCCTTCATCTCCGTCTCTCATGATCAGAAGTTCAGTTGCAACGTCTCCAAAGAGCTGAAGCATTTTTGCTCCGTCAACAAGGTTTCCGCCATAGTGCGCGTCGTGAGAGCTCATACGAACTCTTATTAATGCAGTTTTTGACATAACAGGATTTATTATTTTGTAAAAATATAGTCAACAAGTATCGCCGGAGTGTGAACATTTTCCGGATCAATTGATCCTGATGCCACAATCTCTTCTGCCTCAGCAACAACTACCTCTGCAGACATAGCCATAAGCGGATTGAAGTTTCGGGTAGTTCCCCTGTAGTAAAGGTTACCGGCCTTGTCTGCAAGCGATGCCCCAATAAATGCTACATCGGCCTTAAGAGGGGTTTCAAGAATGTATTCCTTACCTTCTGATGTTATTGTTGTTTTGCCCTCCTGAACAACTGTCCCCAGCCCTGTAGGTGTCAAAACACCGCCAAGACCTGCTCCATATGCCCTGATTCTCTCTGCAAGCGTTCCCTGAGGAGAAAATTCAACAACCAGTTCACCGGCATTCATCTGATCTATCGCTACAGGGTTAGAGCCTATGTATGAGGTAATAACCTTTTTAACCTTACGGTTTGCAATCAGCTGACCAAGACCTCTGTCCGGATATGCAGCATCATTACAAATGAGAGTCAGGTCTTTGACACCGGAAACGGCGAGTGCATCCATAATGGCGTTTGGTCCTCCGTTGGTGAGAAATCCGCCAACCATAATAGTCATACCGTCTTTTACCTTGTTTACGGCATCCTGCAGTGATATAAGTTTATCCATAAATCTATATTGTTTGTCTTATTGATTCAGGCCTTCGCAATTTTGCAAATCTATGAATTTTATTACCTCAAAACAATAGTTTAAGGGTAAATAAAATGCCTGCAACTTGAAAATTGTTGCAGGCATTATTATAAATCATAACTATTTGCTAATAATTTTATAGTTCAAGCTTCTCCCTGGTGATTATGGGATTTGCATAAATTGATAAGAGGATCTCCTGAGTTTCTGCCCTGTCATCCTCTGTTCCAGAAAGTTTAAAGTCTATATACTCCCGGAATTTATGCATCTCCTCCACTGAATAATTATCTTTGAACCTGTCACTGCCTGTAAGCATATCATAGGCCATATAGCTTGTATTCCACAGGCGGAATGTTGATATTATTCTCTTGTCAATTATCTCTCCAAGAGCCTTGAATTTTTCGTTTTTCTCAAATTCGCTGCATTTCTGAAGTTCCTCTCTTGAGATTGGATCACAGAAATTAAAATGGATATTACCCTTGAACTGCATTATTCCCGTGAGGACACTGTTAAGGTCTTCCCCCTCACTCTTCACATACTTCTGCCTGCGGGAAACATAGAGCTCCTTTGCTTTGAGAATGTCACAAGGTTCGTATTCGTAAGAAACAGAAACCGGAACAATAGCGAGCTCATCAAAATCGCTGACAAAATCTCCTTTGCCGCTCATATCAAGCATCTTAAGCAGCCCCTGCTCTGTAAAATCAATGCCATCCTTTGTACGTCCGTTTCTCTGAGCTATCCAGACTGAACTTATTTCATCCTCAAGTCTGTGTCTGATGTATTCAGAGAGGAGTACAGATGAGTTGTAAATTTCCCTGGAATTTGTATTCCGGATAACCTTAATCATTTTATTGACACGGGCTATATCTTCAAGAAGAGGGTCTGTAATGAGGTTGTCCCCCACTGCCATCTCTGAAGTACCCAGGCCTGCCTCGAACAGAATAACCTGCATAATTGCAGAATCAAGCATTATATCTCTGTGGTTTGAGATGTACAGGTACTTTTTATCCTTATCCAGCTTTTCAACTCCGGAAAATGTGAGTTTGCCTGAAGTATCTTTTAAAATTTTATTGATTACAACAGCCATTACATTAGACTGAAAATCATCCACGCCCTCCAGATTGGCAATCATGCTGCGAAACAACGCAGGGTCCTGACCGGGAAAAAGAAATGCAGCTATTTGCGAAAGAACAGGGTGAGCAGCAATCCTTTTGAGTGCCGCTACAGACTCCTCGTCGCTGTATGGTCGTATCTCTTTAAACTTATCGTCTGTCATTTAAATTTCAAGTTTATTTAAACAAAGTTACTAAATATTAATTCTATTTAACAACTTTTCTGGTAAAAGTGTAACAGGCAGGCACTATGGTCAAGGCTAGCAAAACAATGTAAAACACAGTGATAAACAATGCGCCTGAACCAAGGGCTACCTGTATTGAATATATGAATGGCGTTACCGTTAGCAGTGTAATGAAGACTCCTGCAAGAGCCATATTCCTTGATAAGAAGTCTTCTCCCGGAGAAAATGAAATGAGAGAGAAGAGCAAAGGAACAAGTAAGAAAAAGTTCTCTCCTGTTGCAATAAACAAAACAAGTGCAAAGAGAGACATGATAGTCACAGAAGAGGCAGAAAGTTCAGATTCAGAAAAGAGTCTCCGCTTTAATCCTGCCTTACCCAGGAAAAATATTACCGGAATTATGGCAGATATAAAGAGAATATTAAAAACTTCGTCAAACCTGAGATGAGCAAGAGCGATAAGTCTGTACGGTGCATCATTTGCAAGGCAGATTGCACGGGTCCCAAGGTAAGCAACCAGGGGAATCACAACAGACGCAATAAGAGAGGCTGTCAGTGCAGAAAAATATCCCCTTGCTGCCACCCTTCTATTTTTGAAAGCTGATACAACTGAGAAAAGAGAGATAATGAGCATTAAAATATTTAAAACTATATACCCTGACTTCGAAAATGAGATAATACCGGTAAACGGAACAGTAAAATAGACAAGATCACTCTCTCCTTTAAGATACATGGGTACAGAATATTTTTCATCTGTCAGAAATTCCCTTGTTATTGGCTGAATCTGCGATCCGTAATGCTGAACTGATCCGAGCGAAATATTCGAGTAGTTGTCATGTCTGGTGTGATAGTAATCGAGGTTGTCAATTACTGAAAAATTGAAGCCCGGAATTGACTCTTTTACAGGAGAAAAGTCTGTGTCATTTGGAAGGGCTCTGTAAATTGCCGAGGTCAGGGAATATGAGTACGGATAATCTGACTTTGAGTAAAGTTCCACCAACCGCTCATTTCCGGCCGATGTTTCAAAAAGTATAGCTGGTCCTTTAACGCCTCTTGCCTCAATATTTATTGCCAGTCCGGCATTTTTGAAAAAGAGGGGTTCATTTTCCAGAGCCATTTTAATTCCGTCAAGGCTGTTCTCCTCTGCATCAGTAAAAATGATTCTGAACTCCTGCTTCCATTGATCTCTGTAATTTATTGCCAGCCGGGCTGTTTCCAGTATCACTCCCAGTCCGTAGCCATCATCTGCAGCACCGTATGAAAGATGAGCCTCTCCTCCTGCAATGAATGTATGCCTGGAATCATAGTGGGCAATCATAAGAAGTGATGTGCCTGCGTTTCCGTTCAAAGGAGCTGCAGATGCCTGAATATTGAAAATTGAAGTATATGATCCTGAACGCATTTTTACAGAATCGTACTGTTTGATTTCAACGTCAAAACCTATCTCGCTTAGTCTTGATGCAAGATAAGCCCTCACCCTTGAACGAGCTTCAGGATTCTCAAGTGAATGCGGCTCCCGGCTTATTACCTCAATATCCCTTGAAACCCTTACAGCTGAAAATGTTTCTGAGTCTGCGCCCAATACCGCAGGTCTGGTAAGGAGTCCAAGAGAAAACGCAATTGCCATTCCCATTACCGAGATGGCAATAACCACTTTTTTCCCCGATACCATTAATTCAGATTATATCTGTTGTAAATGTTTTTTCCTTCAGGAGTATAGGCGAAATCAATCTGTTCTTTATAAAATTCTTCAACTTTGCCTCTTACCATTTTCATGGTGGAATTGATCATTCTGTTCTGCTCAGTGAATGGCTCTTTTGCAAGAACAAATGTAGCAGGCAGCCACCTCTCAGGAAACAATCCTGCATAGATGCCCTTACCTTTGTATCTCTCAAGATCTTCCCATACAGCTTTAACCAGAGAATCACCGGAAAGTCCGGAACTTCTGTCTGCCACAATCACTGCAATGGTATAAGGAGACTGATTATTGTGGAGCATAATCTGCTGAATTATACGTGACTGAGATACAATTGTCTCTTCAATCTCTTCAGGTGCATACTTTTCGCCGTCACTTCCAATAAGAAGGCTTTTAAACCTTCCCTTAACATAGAGAAAACCCTCTTTTGTCATGTATCCCATATCTCCGGTATAGAGCCATCCATCTTTTACAGTTTCTGCAGTAGATACCGGGTTTTTCCAGTACCCTGCCATCACATTTTCACCTCTGACAACTATTTCACCAGAAACTCCAAGCGGTAGCTCGTTACCGTCTGTGTCAAGGATTTTTATGTCAAGAGGTTTAACCAGTATACCTGAAGATCCAAGCTTATGCTTTACAGGAGTATTTGCAGAAATAATAGGCGTCGCCTCAGATAGTCCGTAACCCTGATACATTGGAATTCCCAGCCCGTAATAGAACTTTTGAACCTCTTTATCCAAAAGTGCTCCGCCACCTACAAAAAAGTCCAGCTCCCCTCCCATTGCCATTCTGACCTTTGAAAAGAGAATTTTATCAAACAGTGCTTTCAGCGGCCACAAGAGTGCTCTCCAGCCCCTTCCCCTGTTGTAACCATCTCCGTTATACATCTGGGCCACTTTCATTGCAAAGCTGAAGAATTTCCAAGCCTTTTCACCCTTACTGCGAACTGAATTTTCAATGTTTTTCCTGAAACTTTTTGCCAGGGCAGGTACGGAGAGAATCAGATTAGGCTTTACCTCCTTAATATTGACAGGAATATTCTTCAGAGTCTCCATTGCCGTTTTGCCCTGCTGTACTGTTGCAACAATTGCTCCCTGGGAAATCATTATGTAGAATCCCACAACATGGGCAAAACAATGGTCCAGGGGAAGGATTATGAAGTTTTTGTACCCTTCCGGGATTGTCATGCATGTTAGAGCCTGCTCTACATTCGCTGTATAGTTCCTGTGTGTAAGAACCACACCTTTTGGGTCTGCAGTAGTACCGGATGTATATGTTATAGTTGCAATATCATTATTCTGAAGCTCTTTTCCAAGTTTGCTGAACTCTTCGCCATGTTCTTCAAGATACTTTTTACCGGCCTCAAAAATATCAGCAGCATATACCTCTCTCTCCTGCAGCTCTCCAACATTGTCCATTACAATTATTGTCTTAACATCAGGAATTCTGTCCTTAATTGCTCTTACTTTTGGCAGCTGTTTATCTGAAACTATCAGCAGAGTAACATCTGCATGCAGAAGTCTGAAGAGAAGGTCTGAGCTCTCTTCCAGTTTAACTGAAAGCGGAACATTAACTCCACCAGCATAAAATATTCCAAGCTCGGCAATTATCCATAGATTCCTCCCCTCTGCGAGTATTGATGCGTTGCTCCTTTTAGCAAAACCCATTGAACAAAGGCCTGCCCCAAATTGTTCTGCAAGCACCTTTGTCTGATGATACGTAGTTGGTTTATACTCGCCGTCACTCTTTTCCAAAAGAAAGGTTTTCCCGGCAAATCTGGCTGCAGATTCTTCAAAAAGGTCTATCAAAGTTCTTTTGGTTTCAACATGACCATCTGTTTTCATAGCTTTGTTAGTTTATTAGTATATGCAAATTTAATTTTAAATGTCAAAGATTTGTTCTCCATACCTGAAAATGTTGTCCGGCAAGGATGTAAACTGGAACTTCACACTTACACCGGAGCTTCTGGATCAGGCTGCCAGAGAGGATAAGCTCATCTTTCTTCATATAGGATATATAAGCAATATAGTTGTACGGGAAGGCTCTTCGCAACTCTTTTCAAATAAAGAGGTTACAAAATTACTCAATGAAAATTTCATTTCAATAGCAGAGGACAGGGACGATAATCCTGAGTCATTTCTTGTAGCACTGGATATGCTGTTCATGAATCAGGACTTCTCATATGGCCCCATGAACCTCTTTATAATGCCGGACAGAAGGCCTATTGTCTGTTTTTCTGAAACCGACCCCGAAACCTTTATTTCAATAGCTGAAAAGATAATTGATGCTAAGAAAAACAAAAGGGAACTGCTTGACAAGCTGGCAGATGAGCTTAGCAGACAAACAAGAAACTCAGGAATTATTTCCGGCATCTCTCCATCTGTACCAGCAACAGAATCTCTTCTGCATGACTATATCAAAAGCTGGTTCAGCCGTATGTTTCACTCAGATTTCCTTAGCAAACTCTCACCATACACCCCAAACCCAAGCAGTCTTTATACTGTGGTTGAATATCTCAGAGAGTTTCCAGACAAAGAGATGGGAGAAACAATTGAATCTTTTCTTGAAGACCTTCAATTCTCCCCTCTTTTTGATCCAATTGACGGAGGATTCTACCGCCAGGCAAAAGATTATACCTGTGCGGAGCCACTTTTTGAAAAAAATCTTGAAGATAACAGTCAGTATATTATTCTCTATTCTGCAGCCTACAGCCTCTTTGGAAAAGAGTCCTTCAGAGAGACTGTGTACCATATTTACTCCTTTATAAACAAGGAGTTTGCATCACCTTCAGGTGGATACTACAGCAATGCCACACTCACAGATAATATTGAGAGTGCAGTCTATTACTCATGCTCAATAAATGAAATAGAGCACTTGTTTCCGGTTCGCTATCCTGAGATAGCTGTTGCACTGGGTATGGACACAAGATTAGACCCCTCATTAAGACAAAATCCTGTAAGAAATCCGGACACATACTCATCAATCAGAAGAGACGAACTGGAAACTCTGCAGGAGAGAAGAAAAGAGCACAGAGGTTATCTTGTAGACAAAAGAATTATTACATCATACAACGCACAACTCGCAAAAGCTCTGTCTATTGCATCAAGGGTACTTAAAGACAATTTTTTACAGGAGGAGGCTACAGCAGTATTTGACTTCCTTATTAACAACAACATCAATGCAAAGGGAAAGCTGTTGCGCTATACATGCTGCAGTAACGGCTGCAGATTTGGATTTTTGTCGGATTACGCATACCTGATAGACTCATCAGTTGAGTTGTATAAAACTTCCGGCAGCAGGGAGTTCAGAGAGCTTGCAATTAAATATATGAGTGTTGTAATGGAAAATTTTTACAAACCTGAAAACGGAATGTTCAGCAAATCAGAAAAAGGAGCTGCTGTTCCTGTTGTACCTTTCAAAAGAGAGTCAAACATTGATTTAATAAAGCCCTCTGCAAACTCTGTAATGGCCGGCAATCTCATTGAACTGTACCGTATTACACAAAACAAAACATATCTTGAAACAGCAGGCCGCCAGCTTTCTAATATTGCATCAGACCTTCCGGAATCCGGCCCTCTCCTTTCGAGCTGGGCTCACAAGCTACTTCTGTATGTTTTACTCTCTGAAAAGAATTGAACTGTCTCCGTAGCTTAGGAATCTGAAATCTTTCTCCAGGGCATAATTGTAAATATCTCTCCAGTTTCTTCCGGCAAATGCCCCAATAAGCAGTAAAAGAGTACTTTGAGGCTGATGAAAGTTTGTGATTAATACATCCACAATTCTGAATTTATAAGAAGGGACTATTATAATTCTGGTTCTGGCCTCAACTGATTCAAGCTGATTCAGCTCCATCCAACTCAGAAGTGCATTTAATGACTCTTTAGCAGTTATACCTGCATCTCCGTCATATGGTTCCCACTGATCAACATTACCGGGCTCACCACCGTTAATACAGTGAATACCCAGATAATAGAGACTCTCAAGCGTCCTGGATGAGGTTGTACCAACAGCCACAATTTTCTGATGCTCCTCCTTTTCTGCCAGTTTTCTGATAACATCAACAGGTACTGAAAAGGGTTCTGAGTGCATCTGATGGTCTGATATGTATTCAGATTTTACAGGCTGAAAAGTTCCGGCGCCTACATGAAGGGATACCTCAAGGCGAGAAATACCTTTGCTGTCAATATTGTTTAATACTCTCTCCGTAAAGTGCAGACCTGCAGTAGGAGCCGCCACAGAGCCCCTGAATTTTGCGTACAGTGTCTGATACCGTTCAATATCTGACTCCTCTGTATCCCTTTTCAGATAGGGCGGAATTGGCACTTTACCGCATAATTCAATTATTCTCGAGAATGTTTCCTCTCCCTTCCAGGAAAATTCAATAACAGAAGTATCTCCGTCTGAAGAAATCCTCTCTGCAGAGAGCTCATAAACCATTAACTCCGCATGATCTGCACAATCATACAGAAGCTTTCCGCCTTTCCAGCGCTTACTGTTGCCAATAACGCATTTCCACCTGCATTTGTCTCTAGATGCGAAGGAGAGTGCATACTCAACAGGTAATACAGGTTCCAGACAGAATATTTCAATATGCGCACCGCTCTCTTTTTTGAAAAAAAGTCTCGCCGGAACAACCTTTGTGTTGTTAAAGACCATAATTGAATCATCAGGCAACAACTCTGCGAGATTTGAAAATTTAGACTCAGATATGGTTTTATTCTGAAATATCAGAATCCTGGAGTCGTCTCGTGACTGCAGGGGATATTTTGCAATTTTCTCTTCGGGTAAATTATAGGTATAATCTTCAATCTTAATTTCAGGCTCCACAATCGATTATTTTTTGCAAAACTATACAAATATACCTTCAGATAAAAATTGTTGATTTTTGCAATTTTGTTTACAAATGTAGTTTACATAAATAAATTAAACAATACACCTTTGTGAATTACATTCGTAAACTCTCAGCGTGTTTTTACAAAGGTGAATCAAGCCTCATAAAATTTATCTATATGTGATTTTTGATGAGTTTAGTATGTTAATTATCAGCGCTTTATGGCATGTAAACTAAACTATTTTCAAGCACAAATATCGCTAAAAGCTGTTAAATAAGGCTAAATTGCTTAAATATCAGTATTTTCAATACTTTATACCATTGTTTTCCAATGCTTTATATATTGTGAATTGATGTTAAAGTATAGCAATGTCTAATATACATAAGGATATGTGAATGTATTGTATTTCTTAACTTTATGCATAAAAGAGGAAAACAAGATTACATTTGTATTTCATCACACCATCACATTTGTAACCAATAATTGTATTACATTTGTATACTCTTAAGTTTACAGATATGAAAACCCGTTTACAGCAATTTTTGCAGCTTGAGCAGCTCTCTCCGGCACGTCTGGCAGACATGCTCGGCATTCAGAGATCCGGACTTTCCCATATCCTCTCCGGTCGTAACAAACCTGGATTCGATTTTATTCAGAAACTCCTTACCCGGTTCCCCACCCTTAATGCCGAGTGGCTCATCACGGGAAAGGGAAAAATGTACAAAGAGTATCCCGAGGAGACCCCAAAAAGAGATTTCAGAGCCCGTACATCACATTCAGAGATAAATTTTGAAAACAGGGGTGAGATTGATGAACAAGAAGAAATTGCCATACCACCTGATTTTGAAGAAGATAACCAAGATAATAGCTTTTCTGAACTCTCTGAGAATTCAATAAAATCCTCTTTACAGGAGAATGCACATAAAAACAGAGCTCTCAGAAAGATATTGCTTATATATTCTGACAATACCTTTACGGAGATTATCCCAGCCAAAATTGGATTATAGGTATTATAATTTATATCTTTGCGGCAAATTCCAGAAAAATGTTCCGGTTAATACTAAAGCCACTTCTCTTCTCGTTTTCACCTGAGACTGCCCACAACATAGTGGCCAGACTTCTCATCCTTTTAAGGTACATTCCGCTTTCGTCAAAAATAATCAGACTGATCTACAGACCTAAGTCCCCTCTTCTGGAACGGGAGGTTATGGGAATCAAGTTTCCAAATCCTGTTGGCTTTGCTGCCGGGTTTGACAAAAACGGAGAAATGTACAATGAGTTGTCTGATTTTGGATTTGGGTTTGTTGAGATTGGATCGGTTACACCTAATGAACAACCTGGAAATCCAAAACCAAGAATATTCCGTCTTGTGGAGGATAATGCGATTATTAACAGGATGGGAATCAACAATAAAGGGGTGAAGTATACAGTGTCAAAGCTGAAAGATCAGAAGCCAAGAGTTATTGTTGGAGGAAATATTATTAAAAGCACAACCAGTTCAAATGATCAGGCCCCTCTCGATTACGAGAAATCATTTGCACAACTGTATGATTTTGTAGACTATTTCGTAGTGAATGTATCATGTCCTAATGTCAAAGGAGTTACTAAACTTCAGGATATTACGTCATTATCGGAAATTGTGGACAAACTTACCACTCTCAGAAAATATTTTGACGACTACAGGCCAATTCTTCTGAAAGTATCTCCGGATTTAACATACGAGCAGCTGGATGAGATAATTGAGCTGATTTTAATATCCGGACTTGACGGAATTGTTGCTACCAATACCACTACTTCCAGAGAGGGTCTTAAAACCTTTAGTGAGAGAGTGGAATTCATTGGCGACGGCGGACTAAGCGGCGCCCCGCTGTACAAAAAGAGTCTTGAGATGGTAAAATACATCAGCAAAAAGACTAACGGCCAGCTTCCTATCATAGGAGTGGGCGGAATCATGACACCCGCACAGGCTCAGGAGATGCTTGATGCAGGGGCAAGTCTTATTCAGATTTATACCGGCTTCATATACAACGGACCGGGATTTGTCCGTTCAATAATTAAGCATTTGTCCAAAAGAAGCAAGTTATGCTGACGGCCTCTGTTTGTACAATCGGAGATGAGATTCTCATTGGTCAGATAGTTGACACCAACTCTGCATACATAGCCTCAAAGCTGAATACTATTGGCGTGAAGGTGAACCATATGCAGTCTATTGCAGATGATGAAAGTGAAATTATCTCTTCTCTCAGACTTGCAGTTTCAAAAACAGATATAGTTATTGTTACAGGTGGACTTGGTCCAACCAAAGATGATATTACAAAAAAGGCCATAATGAAGATGGCCGGAAGTAATTCCCTGATTTGCAATGACAGACAGCTTAATGTAATAGAGGAAATCTGTAAAAAAAGAGGAATTGAACTCTCTGATTTAAACAGAGAACAGGCCTGGGTTCCGGATAACTGCCAGGTACTTGTAAACAAAAGCGGAACAGCGCCGGGAATGATGTTTGAAATTGACGGCTGCTTGCTCTTCTCATTGCCTGGCGTACCCTATGAGATGCAATTCTTAATGGATGGAGTCATTGAAGGCATACTTGAGCACAGAAAACCGGAATCAATTTTCCATAAAAGCATAATAACCTTTGGTATTCCTGAATCTTCACTGGCAAAGCAGATTGAAGAGTGGGAAAATAATCTTCCTGCGGGAGTTAAACTGGCATATCTTCCAAGTCCGCTCACAGGAGTAAAGTTAAGGCTCTCTATGTACGGAAGTGCAATTGAAAACCAGGAGAAGGTGGCAAATGAGCTTTTTGCAGCTCTCAAACCTGTTTTGGGTAATGCAATATACGGAGAGGGGGACGATACGCTGGAAAAGGTTATTTCTGCATACCTAAATGAGGAAAATAGTACCCTTTCTGCAGCCGAGTCATGTACTGGCGGGAAAATATCTTCCATGCTTACAATTAATGAGGGTGCCTCCAGGGTTTTTACAGGAGGGGTTATCGCATATGACAATCGGGTAAAAGTAGATTTACTGGGTGTTCCCGAAGAGATTATCATAAAACATGGTGCCGTAAGTGAAGAGTGTGCTGCAGCAATGGCAGAGGGCGTCAGAAAAATACTGGGTACCACGTACGGAATAGCCACATCCGGCATTGCCGGCCCTGGCGGTGGAAGCGAAGAGAAGCCTGTCGGGACTCTTTGCATAGCTGTTTCCGGTCCTGGTTTTACAAGGAGCAAGCGGGTAAGATTATCAGGTGACAGAGCCAGAAATATTGACAGATTCTCTTCAGAAACACTGAATTTTCTTAGACTTTGCCTTAATATTGAGCTTCCATTATAAATATCTTATATAATTTATAATCAATATATTTAACAAATATGTTTACCATTATAACATAAATGTTATATATTAAATAAAAAGCTGATTATGAAACATTTAATTTTTTCATCTCTATTGCTTTCAATTATGATTACCTCATGCAAATCAGGCGAAAATAATGCAGACCAGACTGCTTACATTAAACTGGATTCTCTGTTCAGCTCTCAGTACCCGGCCGGCGAGCCCGGAGCAACAGTTCTGATTCTAAGGGGAGACTCCGTTGTATTTGAAAAAGGATATGGAATTGCAGATATGGAGACAATGACTCCTGCAGACGGAGAGACTTTCTGGAATATCGCATCTGTATCCAAGCAGTTTTCCGGAGTGGCTCTGATGATGCTTGCAGATGAGGGAAAACTATCACTTGATGATAATGTTAAAAAATGGTTTCCTCATTTTAATGCTCCCTTCTACGAGAAGATAACCTTAAAACATCTCCTCTCCCACACCTCAGGTATTCCTGATGCAAGGGACAGATCTGACAGAACCTTTGTAACGACAGCCACAGATACAGTTTCATACAGCTATCTTGAAAATCTCGAAAAGCTGAATTTTGAACCGGGCACCTCATACGAGTATATGAATCCAACATTTCAGTTAATGTATACAATTATTGAGAAGGCCTCCGGAATGAAGTTTGATGATTTTATGAGAGCCAGAATCTTTGATCCTGCCGGGATGAAGGAGTCTGTATACTTTGAAGCAGAAAGAGTTATCCCCCGAATGGCTCACGGGTATCTGAAGAATAGCGACAGTACAGGTTTTATGCAATTTGACTACGGCGAAGAATCCTTTTTTGCGACCAAGGCAGATGGAGGTCTGTACACTTCTGTCAGAGAATTTGTTAAGTGGGAAAAAGCTCTCAGAGACAATCTGCTTATATCTGAGGAGACTCTGAAAATGGCGCAGACACCAAAAATTGCTATTTCAGAAATGCCGGGACATTCATATGGCTATGGCTGGTTTATAGAGCAAAAAGCAGGTTATCCGGATAAGATTTATCATACCGGTGACAATGGCGGATTCCAGATTTATGCAGCCAGATATCCTGAGCAGCAGATTCTTATTCTGATTTTCTCTAACAGAAACGACCGCAACAGAGAAGAGAATGCCCTTAAAACAGACGAAATACTTAAAGAGGCAGGATGGTTTGACAAGAAGCGTTAAAGCTTCTTGTCAATAATTGATACACCGGCCTGAGCTGTTGGCATTACAACTACATCACTTACATTCATATGTGGCGGTGCAGAAGCTACAAACACAATCACATTTGCAATATCCTGTGCTACAAGAGGCTGAAATCCTTTATAGACATCAGATGCACGATTTGCATCACCCTTGAACCTTACAAGTGAAAACTCAGTCTCAACTGCTCCCGGGCATACCTGAGATACTCTGATATTGTATTTGTGAAGATCCATCATCATACCCCTTGAAAGGGCATCCACTGCATGTTTGGTAGCACAGTACACATTTCCGTTGGGATAGACATCCTTACCGGCTATTGAGCCAATGTTGATAATATGACCTGATCCCCTCTTTATCATAATGTTTGCCACAACTTTAGATACATAGAGCAGTCCTTTGATATTGGTGTCAATCATTCTCTCCCAGTCATCTATAACTCCCTGCTGTATTGGATTAAGCCCAACTGCAAGCCCTGCATTATTAACCAGCAGATCTATTTCTGCCCATACCGGAGGGAGGTTTCCCAGATAGTGCTCTACCTGTGATAGTTCCCTTACATCAAAGCTGAGGGTTAATACTTTAACTCCTTGCTCCGTCTCTATTTTCTTTGCAAGTTTGGACAAATGAGAAACTCTGCGGCCTGTAATAATCAGGTTGTACCCCTCTTTTGCCAGTGAGCAGGCAACCGCCTCTCCTATCCCGGATGATGCTCCGGTAATCAACGCTATCTTACCCATATTCAATTAATTAATCCAGTAATCTAAGGAAGTTTTCTCCCAAAATCAATTTAATATCATCTTCATTATACCCCCTTGCCAGCAACTCCTCAGTCAGAAGAGGCAGTTTGTCGACACCCTCCATTCCTGCAGGGGTAACCTCAATTCCGTCAAAATCTGTCCCGATTCCGGCATGCATTGGACCAACAAGTTTTACTACATGGTCTATATGATCGACAATCTCCTTATAAGATGGCCTTTCAAGTGCCTCCATCTCTGCTTTGGCAAGGTCGTATTCAGCCTTATATTTTTCAGGGTTCTCCTTCCAGAGCTTTTCTGCCTCCTCAAACTTGTCACACAAAGGCCAGAATTTCTCTGCATAGGTACTGTTGAGGAAAGGAGGATAGAAATTAATCTGAATAACTCCACCTGTTTTCGCTACGGCAACTATCATTTCATCTGTGAGATTGCGCGGGTGATTAGCAATTGCCCTGCAGCATGAATGGGTTGCAACTACAGGTGAATCTGTGAGTTTAATTACATCCCAGAAGGCTTCGTCTGAGATGTGTGAGACATCTATAAGCATCCCCAGTCTGTTCATCTCTTTCACAACCTCAACTCCAAAGGGACTCAGACCCTTCCATCTCTTCTCCTTAGGGGCACAGGAATCACAAATCTCGTTATTGCGGGCGTGAGTAAGCGTCATATAACGGATTCCCATATCATAAAAGAGTCTCAGAAGACTAAGATCTTTCTGTATAGGATCTCCGTTCTCCATTCCCAGAAAAATTGAAGCGATACCATTCTCGAAGTTCTCTCTTGCATCATCTGCAGTAAGTGCAACAGCAACTTTGTCACTGTTCGCCTCAACAGCATCATATGTTCTGGCAACCATCTGCATGGCTCTTCTGGTTGCAGCATCCGACTCCAGGGTATTT
>ERZ1645189.33-NODE-33-length-33722-cov-6.051564_pt1 | contig 33722 bp, 29 predicted proteins | sample MGYA00575350_ERZ1645189 | MGnify/ENA primary metagenome ERZ1645189 (study PRJEB40845, sample SAMN11283421) | freshwater sediment metagenome | isolation source: river sediment | host: Sediment | place: India: Jajmau, Kanpur | collected 2015-12-17 ...
CCGGAGAATTCAAATAAAGAGTGTGTAAACTGGCTACCCTTCACGGTATTCTTGTTAAAGTTATTCTCGCACTGTGGCAAGGAAGAAACAAAGTTATAATTGGCTACTTCAGCATCTCGAACTTCATCGAGGCGTTTCATGTAAAGGGCTTTGCCTTTGGCCGGGCAGACTTGCTCACAGTTTCCACAACCGGTGCAATCTAGCGGAGAAGCTTGAATGATAAACTGCTTTCCAGCTGCTTCTTTACCGATGGCTGCTTTATACTGCAAAGACTCTGGCTTTCCGGTTAAGTCCGCATCGTCCACTAAGTAAGGACGAATGACGGCATGAGGGCAAACGAACGCACACTGGTTGCATTGAATACACTTGGCGGCATCCCAAACAGGAATATCTACCGCAATACCGCGTTTTTCAAATTTAGTGGTACCCATGGGGAAACTACCGTCTGTGGTGAATTTGCTTACCGGTAATTCATCACCCTTCAAGGCTGCCATAGGACGAGCTACATCACTGACGAATGCGGGAACGTTATCCATGGGTTGTGTAGCATCCTGTGCGGTTGCCCAGTGAGCAGGAACCGGAATCTCTCGTAATCCGGCAATGGATTGATCAATGGCTGCGAAGTTCATTTTTACAACTTCTTCGCCCCGTTTTCCATACGATTTGACGACCGCTTGTTTGATGTAATCAATGGCTTGTTCAGATGGAATGACATTGGCTATATGGAAGAAGCAGGATTGCATGATGACGTTAATACGTCCACCCATACCGGTTTCGCGAGCGATGTCGATCGCATCCACATTGTAAAAACGAGCTTTCTTTTGTGCTAAGGATCTCTTCATGAAAGCAGGTAGTTTTTCTTCCATTTCTGCTGCTGTCCATGCAGAGTTGAGTAAGAAGATACCGCCCTCTTTTAAATACCCAGCCATATCGTATTTGTCTACGAAAGAAGGATTATGGCAAGCAATGAATTCCGCTTCTTCAACCAAATAGGGAGATTGGATGGGTTTCTTTCCAAAGCGTAAATGCGAAGTGGTGATTCCACCGGATTTCTTGGAGTCGTATACGAAATATCCCTGGGCAAACAAATCCGTATGGTCGCCAATGATCTTTATCGAGTTCTTATTTGCACCCACTGTACCATCGGAACCTAACCCATAGAACATACAGCTATAGGAACCCTCCGGTAACGTGTTAATACGGGTAGCAATGGGCAAACTGGTATGAGATACATCGTCAGTAATACCGACGGTGAAGCCGTTCTTGGGTTGATCTGCTTTTAGATTTTGGAACACCGCATATACCATGGAAGGAGTGAACTCCTTGGATCCCAGTCCATAACGGCCACCAATAATCATCGGTTGGTTTTCTTCTTTGGAATAGACTGAACAGACATCCAGATAGAGCGGTTCGCCAATCGAACCCGGTTCTTTGGTGCGGTCCAGAACAGCGATGCGTTTCACACTCTTTGGCATAACATCGAGGAAATGGCGAACAGAGAACGGACGATACAAACGAACTTTTAATAAGCCGACTTTCTCGCCCTTCGCCAAGAGATATTGTATGGTTTCTTCGATGGTGTCGTTGCTAGAACCCATGGAAATGATGACGTATTCCGCATCGGGTGCTCCAACATAATCAAAGGGCTTGTATTGACGTCCGGTTAACTCACCGACTTGTTGCATGGTTTCTTCCACGATTTGGGGGACTGCTGCATATTGTAGATTGGTAGTCTCTCTGCCTTGGAAGTAAATATCGGGGTTTTGGGCGGTTCCTCGTTGAACCGGATGCTCCGGATTGAGGGCACGAGCACGGAATGCCTTCACTGCATCCATGTCCATCATTTTCGCCATTTCTTCATAACCGATCACATCGATTTTTTGAATTTCATGAGAAGTACGGAATCCATCGAAGAAATGAAGAAATGGGATGCTTGCTTTCAACGTTGCCAGATGTGCAACCAAAGCTAAGTCCATGGCTTCCTGCACAGAAGCAGAAGCCAACATGGCGAATCCGGTTTGACGAACCGCCATGACATCTTGATGGTCGCCAAAAATAGACAATGCATGGGCTGCTACCGCTCGAGCCGAAACGTGGAACACCGTCGGAAGCATTTCACCAGCAATTTTGTACATGTTGGGAATCATCAATAATAAGCCTTGTGAGGCCGTAAAAGTGGTAGTGAGCGCTCCGGCTGCTAAAGAACCATGTACAGCACCGGCTGCTCCGGCTTCGGATTGCATTTCTGTTACTTTCAGTACTTGCCCGAAGATATTCTTTCGACCGTAAGCTGCCCATTCATCGGCAACTTCGCCCATGTTAGAAGAAGGGGTAATTGGATAAATCGCTGCGACGTCGCTGAAGGCATAAGCTACATGCGCTGCAGCGGTATTTCCGTCTATAGTTTGCTTGGTAATCGGCATTCGATTCGCTCCTTTTTTGTTGGTTCTGTGCTCATTCCATTTTCCAATGGTTGATGGTTTTCATCAACCATACACATCATACTGTATGCTGTTTTGGGTAAAATGTCAAGTGGTAGTGTCAAAAACATCCTTAGTTATACTTATTGTTCCACGTAAAGGTTCAACTTATGCAGAAACGGCATAAAAACAAATCTATTTTATACAGACTATTCTTTAATCGTTCCTATGGCATAGGACAACAAAGTAGCTGCCGCTGCGACGTTTAGACTCTCCACCATTTTGGCCATAGGAATGCGACAGAAGCTGTTGCATAATTTCTGAACTTCTTCCGATAATCCTAAACTCTCATTTCCCAATACATAAATGGCTTTCTTGCCAGGCTGATGGTCCAATAAATTGAGTGCATTCTTATCTCCACTCAGACCTAAGACTTGAAATCCCGATGACTTAGCGAGCTCTAACGCTCCGGCTAACTCAGGGCAGCGGTATAATTTCATACCAAATACGGTTCCTGCTGAGGCTTTGATTAGAAGCGGCTGGTTCATAGCCGGGACTCCTTTGTCGGGTATCAAGATTCCATCCACTCCGGCTGCAGCTGCCGAACGAATAATCATGCCAACATTGACCGGATTGGTTACGCCATCGAGAGCGATTAACCGGCCAGTGGAGGAAGTGGACTGGAGCCAACTATTCCAATCGGTTTCTACATTTCCTACGACATCGGCCACGATACCCTGGTCTTCATCCTTGTTTCTGGAAATTCGTGTCAATTGTTCACGTGTCATTTCTTTCACTTGAATGTTTCGCTTCTGGGCCGTCTGCACGATTTTTCTAATAGCTTCCGATTTATTATCGCGGTCCACAAGGATTCGTTCTATCGTCCACTCGCGATGTACATGTAAAAGATCGGACACTGCATTTTTACCATAGACGGTAATCATGCGCTCAAAATGCTTCTTTTTGGCCAAATACTCCGGTGAATCCATCTCCGGAACATTTCTTTGTTTAACTTCTTTCATAGTTCCTCCTTTATATTGGAAAAAAGGACAGGAATTCTTTCCTGTCCTAAGGTTCGCTTGGTTGCAAACGAATCGATAAGCGATACTTTTGAGAAGCTTGCAGCACCTGGGATTGTTCCGGAATTTTATCTTCCGGTTCCATCTCCTCTTGAAGCAAGAGAGCATTCTCTGGTATAAGAACTTCTTTATAGTATTCGACAATCACTTTACCTGTTCCTTCAACAATGAAAATGGGATTGTCTTCCTCTCCCTCAGTAGTCCATAGGACCTCTTTTTCTGTGAAATAGGTCACCCACTCTTGCCACTGCTCTACCGTCATCTCCAACTCAATGAGGATGAAGTCCTCTGAAACAGCTCCTGCGACAGGTGCGGTCATCATCATTGTCGGTGGTTCAATGGCTTTGTTCATTTGAGGACCTTCATGACGGAGTGTAGCGTCTTCAGAAAGGTTTAAATTTTCAACGGTTTGTACCGGCTCTCTTTTGGGTAACTGAGTAGCAACCATCAACACAATCAAGAAAGAGGCTGTAGCCATCGCTAATCCCTGCTTCCAGCGCAAGGATTGAAGCCAAACTGAAATGGTTTTCAGAAACGATGGAAGCCCCGATTCGGTAATCGTTTCGGTTTCTACTGGGATGTCTTGAATCATCAGCATGATATTCTGATGCAGATTCACAGGAATCTCTGTTGTATTCAATTCTTGCCAAATCTCTCTTTGAGATCGATACCAGAGTAATTCCGACTTGCAATGAGGGCAGGTATCCAGATGGTTGCTTAGGTCTGTCGGAAGATGCTGATCCATCTTTCGCTCAGCCTCTCGAAGGAGTTCTATACATTGATTACATTCCATCTCCGCTACCCCCTTTCTGATTGGTATGACGAAGATACCCTTCAAAAAGTTCCCTGCGGTCTAGAATGATTTGTTTCAAAGCATTTCTGGCTCGATGTAGCCTGGATTTTACGGTACCCAGTTGACAGTCGAGCAACTCCGCGATCTCTTCATAACTATGGTTCTCTATGTCATACAAATAGAGAACTTCTCGGTGATCGGTTCTCAATAACCACATGGCCTGGCGCATTAACTCCTGTAACTCCTTGCGTTCGATTCGTTCCTCCGGCCAGGGTGCACTGTCGGCCATGTCTTGATAATCGCCGTCTTCGTCCTCTTTTTGAACCAGTATGTGTTTATCGTCTCTCTGCCTTTTTCGCAGATAATCATAGGAAACATTGGTCGCTAAACGATAAAACCACGTGTTGAATGAGGACTCTTTTCGGAAAGAAGATAGATTACGATACAGTTTTATGAAAATTTCTTGACTTATTTCCATAGCGTCATTTGGATTTCCGCTGAGTCGATACGCCAACAAATAGGCTTTCTTTTCATACATTCGAACCAAACTCTCGAAAGCTTCTGGTTTCTTTCGTAAAGCTTGCTCAATGATCGCCAGAATCTGTTTCTCCTCCAACCCCATAAGACCGTAACCTCCTTCCATGGGCGAATCTTCGCTCTATAGAATATCACGTAGGTTTATTTCCTGCAAGAGTTGTTTGACAGGCTTGCAAAGTTAAAACCTTGGTGGCAACATTCTCTACAAATGACTCATCATGTTCTACAAAGAGAATGGTAGGGCGAACCTTTCGTAATAATTCTTCTAATTGCATTCGCGAAAAGACATCCAGATAATTCAAGGGTTCGTCCCAAATGTATAGATGTGCTTGTTCACAAAGACTCGCGGCCAACCACAGTTTTTTCCTCTGTCCAAAACTGTATTCTTCTAAGTGACGATCGAACTGACTTCGTTCAAAACCCATTTTTCTCAGGATCGTTTTCATCAACGTTTCATCTAGCGCTTTTTCCTCAATGAAGTGGCGTAATAGGCCCGTAACGCCGGTTGGGTTTTGGGGCACATAACTAATTTTCATTTGGCTACCGCGAAAAGAGAACCCTTGGGAAGCGATTTCTTCCCCAATGAGCCAGCGAATGAACGTGCTTTTTCCACTTCCATTTTTCCCCACTAGGGCAACACGGTCTCCACGCTGCAGCGTGAAATGAATGGGATCAAATATCTGTCTATTTTGATGTTTTAGTGAAAAGTCCCTTACATCCACTAAGACTTCCTTCGTGTAGGGTACGGGAAAGATTTTCAAGGTTTCGGTTGTTTCCACATCTTTCAGAAGCTTCTCTTTTTCTATAGCGGAACGCTCCATGCGTTTTTCTGCGTTCTTTGATTTCCTCATCATTTTTGCCGCTTTGTGTCCTATGTATCCTCGGTCTACGCCACCTTCTCCAATCTTAGTACTCTCCACTCGATCGGACCATTGAGCCGTTCTTCTCGCGGACTCACGCAATTCTCGGATTTCGCTTCTCAGTTTTTGGTCTTCTTCGACTTCATACTGATCTTTTCGTTCTTTGTTCGCCCACCAGGAAGAGAATGTGCCTTTCTGGATTTCAATCGTGCTGCGATTCAATACTAAGACATGATCGATACAACAATCCAAAAAATGCCGATCGTGGGAAACCACAATGAACCCTTTCTTCTTTTGTAAGTATTCCCCCACCACGTTCCTGCCAATGCGATCTAAATGATTGGTCGGTTCATCAATGAGAAGAAAGGACTCCTGATTAAGAAATAAAGACACCAATAGTATCTTCGTTTGTTCACCGGAGCTCAGTGTTGAAAATGTTTGCTTCGATACGTGTGGTGGAAGATCTAACAAAGAAAACTCTTTCAACCACTGCCACTCTTCAGCATGAGGAGCAATCTCTTGTATGATTTCCGAAGTTGGCAAGTCGATGTTTGAAACCTCAAAGGGAAAATATTGAAAAGGAATAGGGGTATGTAGGCTCCCCATGTAAGAGAGCTCCCCTAACAATATCCTCAGAAAGGTCGTTTTCCCTTTGCCATTTCTACCGATTAAACCAAGTTTCCAGGACGTATCCAAATCCAAAGAAACCCGATCGAAAAGTACTTCATAACTTCCATCATACGAAAAAGTCAGATTTTTTACAGATATTGTGGCCAAACTCAGTCCTCCTTTTCCCATCGAAACAAATAAGAAGGATGCATCAGTCCGGTTGGAGGGTAATATTCGTCTCCTGTGTAAGTGAAACCAAGTTTCTCTAAAACCTTACCTGAATTCGTATTTTGTGGATGATGACCTGCAAACAAGCTCTTAGCAAGCCTTCTTCTTCGACAATACTCCATCACTTGTTCTGAAGCTTCCTTGGCATACCCATGTCCCCAAGCACTTGGTAGAAAATGTGCCCCTATCTCCAAGGTGCCCTGGCTACTAGGATAAGGGCGCAATCCACAACAACCTATGAATTCATGATTGGCTTTGAGATAAACCGGCCAATACTGAACGTGATGATCTCTTTGGTTCTGTTGCTCCATTTCAAAACGGTCCTGGATTTCTTGTAGCGACATGACCCCTTTTCGATGAATCCATTTTGTGACTTGCGAATTCCCCCAAAGCTCCATCGCTTTTGAAAAATCCTCAGGTTTCCAAGTAGAAAAACCGAGGCGATCGGATTCCATAAAATACGGAGACAGCATTTGTTGTAACAAGTGGTCTATTTGCTCAAAAGCCGTCTTATCTTGGCTTGCCAGAAGATGATCGGTCTTTAAAGACGAAGCCTCACCCACCCTGAACGCATTGATATGCTCCAAAACCATATCGATGGTCCGGAGAGTTGCCCTTTTACCACCACTTCCTCCCCCGGTGAGTAGAACGCCTGCTTTTTTATAAGGTAGTTGACTTTCTTCCTGACGGAACCGATTAGAAGCGAAGTAGGTCTGCAAACGAGAGAAAACGGTCATGAGAGGAGCTGTCGGTTGAGCAAAGTAAATGGGTGTCGCAATCAGTAGTTGATTGCAACGCAATAACTCTTCGTATACGAGGTCCATATCATCTCGCAGACTACAACCGCTGTTTTTCCAGCAGTATCTGCAATCGATGCATGCTTTTATTTGGGAGGAATATGCATCCACGATACGGTATTCACCTGGATAACTACTTAAAAAACACGACAACAAGGCCGCAGTGTTTCCCTTGCTTCTGGGGCTTCCCAAAAGAACAAGCAACCGATTTCCTGTCAAAATTTCTCCTCCTCTCAAGTAGACACAGAAAAAGCTGCGCTTCATGCGCAGCTTTCCTCTTATTTTTTTTGCAGGAAGGGAGGAACAGAAAACTCCGCATTCTGTTTGTTTTGTGCCTGACGATACGCTAAATTAACTTGACGGTCATCATGTATTTCTGGTTTCTTGTTGGGATCAAAATATGGGGAGCGATTCTTCTGATCAAAACCCGTAGCGACGACTGCCAAACGTACTTGATCTTTCAATTTCTCATCAATGGAAGTTCCCCAGATAATCTGAGCATCGGGATCCACAGCTTGAGTGATGATATCGGCGGCTTCCGTGGTTTCGAACAACGTCAAATCCGGGCCCCCAGCAATGTTCAGCAACACTCCCCTTGCACCATCTATCGAGGTTTCCAGCAATGGACTAGAAATGGCCATCTTCGCTGCTTGTACGGCTCGACCTTCTCCTTGACCATAGCCGATTCCCATAATTGCTGTTCCGGAGTCCTGCATAATGGATTTTACATCGGCGAAATCCAAGTTGACAATGCCGGGCACCACGATAAGGTCGGAAATCCCCTGTACTCCTTGTCGCAGAACTTCATCTACCATTTTAAACGCATCCAACAAAGTCGTTTTCTTATCAATCACTTGCATTAAACGATCGTTTGGGATGGTAATGAGAGCATCCACTTTCTCTCTCAGTCTACTAACCCCACCATCCGCTTGAGATGAACGACGTTTCCCCTCAAAATGAAATGGTTTAGTCACCACAGAAATGGTTAAGGCACCTAAACTCTTGGCGATCTCTGCCACAACAGCGGCTGCACCGGTTCCTGTGCCTCCACCCATACCTGCAGTGACAAACACCATATCTGCACCCTTTAAGACACGAGCAATTTCATCTCGGCTTTCTTCGGCAGCTTTTAAACCCACTTCCGGGTTTCCGCCTGCGCCTTGACCGCGTGTCAGTTTTGATCCAATTTGCAATTTTTGATTGGCCAAAGAATGTTCTAAGACGACGCCATCGGTATTAACGGCAATAAACTCCACACCTTTTAACCCTGCTGCAATCATGCGATCTACCGCATTGCTGCCACCACCACCAACACCGATGACTTTGATTTTTGTAATTTCCTGCATTTCCGATTGAATCTCCAGCATCTTTCCACCCCTTATCTTGCTCGTTTTTTTGTCCTATCTCTTATTATTCTATTTGAATTCGTATCCCTTTGCAAAAATCCTTCTTTTCCTAGGGCGCAGGAATAAAGACCGGCGTTCCTTCCTGCAGTAAGACCATCCCTCGAGTGCCTTGTTCTCTCATAAAAAGAACAATGGCCCTCATATCTAACAACTGTTGTTTAGTAATGGTATTGTCCACTCGAATTCGATAATCATCTGCTGTATTCAAATAAAAGAAACCATCCGGATCTCTGCGAATTTCACGAATCATTTGACGAACTGAGGGGTCCATTTGTCCTACTAACTGATCCAATCCTTCGAGAAACTCCTGATTCGGTATCTTCTCCCCAATGGCTAAAAAGGGCAATTCTATCCCCGAAAAAAGTAGCTGGTTCTTCTGTAACTCGGAAGTTATTGCCAAACTGGTTCCATCTGCAGCAACTGCCAAGAAACGGCCATAGTAAGGCATATATACCAATGTTTCTCTCTCGCTTAGTTTAATATCGATCGTTCGAGGAAACCGTAAGCGGACGTCCGCTTGTTTTATCCAAGGATGTAAGAGCAATCGTTCTTTGAGAGGTTCTGTCAACATTTTCAAAAACGGTTTCCCAACCGGTTCCTTAAGCAATAGATAGATCTCGTCTTCCGTAACTTCTTTATTCCCAGTAATAACGACTGTCTGTATTCGAAAGTTAGGAAGAAACCATAGGAGGATTAGTGTTAGGACTATAAATAGGGTGAGTAGAAGAAACCACTTACGAATCATGGGAAAGCTGATTTTTTTCATAAAACACTCCCCTTTTATGGTTGATCCCACTCTATCCTTTTTTTTGCAGCGCTAATTCTATGAGTTTTTCTACAAGATCTGCGTACGAGTAACCAAATGCTTTTGCCGAGTCTGGTACTAGACTTGTGTTGGTCATACCCGGTAACGTATTCACCTCAAGCAACCAGCATTGCCCCTCGCGATCGGCGATGAAATCGGACCGAGAAATCCCCTGACAACCTAAGGCCTTATGTGCTTTCATAGCCATATCCTGTGCTTGTTGAGCGACACCTATACTGACTTGCGGCGGAATTAAATGCCGGCTCATATTGACCGCATACTTCGCTTCGTAGTCATATAACTCATTTAACGAAACAATTTCCACACAGGGCAATGCGGTTACATCATCATTTCCCAAAACCGGTACGGTTAGTTCTGAACCAATGATAGCTTCTTCTACAAGTATATCTTCGTCAAATTGAAATGCTTTCTCCAATGCTTCCTGAAGATGATGATGCTCCTTGACCAATGTCAACCCAATGGTTGAACCTTGTGAGGATGGTTTGACAATTAAGCGTTGTTCTTTACCAAAAACCTCATCGATATGGATCAGTACTTTCGAAATCAACTCTCTCTTGTTCACCGCCAGCCATTTGGGCGTACGAATCCCTTCGAATTCGAAAATCTTCTTTGACATGATTTTGTTGATGGCAATCGAGCTGGCCATGACTCCCGATCCGACATATGGCAAGCCCATAATATCCAAAAGACCTTGAATCGTACCATCTTCACCAAATTTTCCGTGTGAAGCAATGAAAACCGCATCCACATTAAGAGACAATAATTGTCCCGGCAGATGAGCATCGATTTCCAATTGAGTTGTTTTATATCCCCTTGAAATCAAAGCAGCGATAATACCTTTCGCTGTCATCATGGAGACTTCTCTTTCAGAAGAGCTCCCTACCAAAACTGCAATATGTTTCAATCTGTTCCAACCCTTTCCTTATGACTTACCCTTTCGCCATCATACTTTCGAAAACCAACTTGCCATATAGATTGATATCACCGGCCCCGACAAAGAGCACTAAATCATTCGCTTGTAAATGTGATGGTAGTACGCTGGGTAGATCTTCTTTTTGTGGTATATACAATACCTTTCGTAAGGGATCCCACTGCTCTATGGCTTCCACCACAGTGGCACCACTGATCCCTTGCTCCGGACGCTTCTCTCGAGAAGCAAACACATCGGTCAAAACAACGAAATCTGCATCCCTGAAAGATTGACCGAACTCATCTTTAAAATTTCTGGTTCTCGAGTATAAATGAGGTTGAAAGACAATTACTACTCTGCCATTTTTTTCTGTGCGAGCTGCGCGCAGTAAGGCGCGAACCTCCGTTGGATGATGAGCATAATCTTCGATAAATGTGAGATTTCCTATGTTACCAATCTTCTCATATCGACGCTTGCTGGAGCTGAATTGATGTAACCCTTGCAGCATCAATTCGGTTGGAATTCCCAAAGTAATACCCACAATGATCGCTGCTAAAGCGTTCTGAACATTGTATTCACCCGGAACCGTCAAGCGAAGTACTCCGATTCTATCTCCCTTCCAATAAATCTCCGATTCTGAACCTCCATGATAGCAAAATACATTTCGTGCCTGCAACTCCGCTTCGGGAGAGAACCCAAAGGTGTGATATGGACAGGAGATTTGTGGTAAAATTTTCGCTACTGTAGGTGAATCAATACCGAGAAAAGCTCTTCCCTCTTTCGGAATCTGATTCAGGTATTGAACAAATGCTCTCTCAATATGATCCATATCTCCGTAATGATCCAAATGATCTGCTTCGATATTCGTAATGACGGCATAAGGCGAGTTTAATTTCAAAAAGCTCCCATCGCTTTCGTCCACTTCTGCCACCAAATACGGTCCGTTTCCCCAACACGAATTTCCATGGATAAGGGGTAGTTCACCTCCTAAGATGGCGGCTGGTTCCTTTTGCGCATGTATAAACAGAGTTGTCAGCATCGAACTGGTCGTCGTTTTACCATGAGCACCTGTCACAGAAATGCTTATTTTCTCATCCATAAGCGCTTTCAATAACATCGAACGGTGCCAAATGGGTAACCCCAGTCTTATCGCTTCTTCCAACTCTTCGTTCTCATATTTAATTGCCGAGGAAACCACGACAAGATCCGCATCTCCAATTTGCTCTTTGCGATGCCCAATATAAATCGTTGCTCCTTGGTAGACTAAGCTCTCCGTAATATGAGAGGCTTTTTCGTCTGATCCCCGAACATCCAGGCCTCGGCCAAGCAATATTCGAGCCAAAGCGCTCATACCAATACCGCCTATAGCAATAAAGTGTACTTTATGGAATTCAGATAAACTTTGCAAAATGATACTTCCTTTCAAATGGATCCCTTCCAACCGGAGATTTGTACGACTAAATTGGCTAACTCCTCCGCTGCTTGTGGTTTTGCTAAAGAGAATGCTGCTCGTTTCATTTCTTGGAGTTGTTCCGGATGATATAAGATCTCTTGAATCCTACTCCACAAAACCTCACTGGTTAACTCGCATTCGCGCACCATGAACCCCGCACCTTTTTGTTCGATTGCTCTCGCATTAAACTCCTGATGGTTGTCTGCAACATGAGGAGAAGGTACATAAATCGCCGGTAATCCACAGACATGAATCTCGGCGATCATGCCCCCCGCTCTCGAAACAATTAGGTCCGCAGCTTTGAGTCCGGCTGGCATTTGATACATGTAAGGTACTATTTGTATCGCAGGGGTCAATCGACCATAGCACTGGGTAGATTGAAGTATTTCATCATAATGCCGCTGTCCGGTTACAAAGATCATTTGTAGCTGTTCATGGTTCAAGATTTGTGGAATCAATCCCAAGACCGCTTTGTTAATTGGCTCTGCTCCACGACTTCCACCCACAATCAAGATGGTTTGTTTTAAGGGGTCCAACCCCAACATTTTTATGGCTTGCGACCGCTCGAGCTCCATGATTTCTCTTCGAACGGGATTTCCGGTGTCAAAAACCGGAGCTTTCGTTTTGAAAAAAGGGATGGCTTCAGGGAATGAAACAGCAATCGCCGAAACAAACCGAGCTAAGAGGCGGTTCGTTAAGCTAGGTAAGGCATTTTGCTCATGAATCAATGTGGGAATCCCAAGGAGGGAGGCCTGTAAGACCATGGGCCCCGCTACGTAACCGCCGGTCCCAACCACGATATCTGGTCGATAATTGCGCAAGATGTGCCCCGCTTCAAAAAAACCCTTGCCCGCAACCAGAATTGTCTTTAACGTATCCAACGATAGCTTTCTTTGAAAACCACGTGAGGATATGGTTTGAAAGGGGATTTCTTCTTTTGGAACGATATCGGCTTCTAATCCATTGGTTGTCCCCACATAAAGCACTTCGGTATCAGGATTGTTTTTGCATAATTCTCTGATGATGGCTAATCCGGGATAAATATGCCCTCCTGTACCACCTCCGGTTACAACGACTCTCATCGATTTCCACCTCTTCCTCATGCAGATTTCGTATGCATCGATTTTGATGCGTTGAGCATAAGCCCCACCGCAACCAATGAAATGGCCAGAGATGTTCCACCAGCACTAATAAAGGGTAATGTGATTCCGGTCGGAGGCAAACTGGAAGTTGCGACTCCTATATTCACGATCGACTGTAAGCAAATCATCGTTGTAAAACCCGTAGCCAACAAAGAGGAAAACATGTCTTTCGCTTTCACCGCAATACGATACCCTCGCCATAGAAAGAGTACATACAAACCAATCAACAATAGAACCCCCATGAGACCCAGCTCTTCTGCGATGATGGCAAAGATGAAATCACTCATTGCTTCCGGAAGGTATCCAAACTTTTGACGACTCTGACCAAATCCCAATCCTGTTAATCCTCCGGAAACAATCGCATATAGGGACTGAATGACTTGATAACCATCTCCAATCGGATCTTTCCAGGGGTTTAAAAAAGATAAGACCCGTTCTCTGCGATATTCCTCTGCAAAGGCCAAATAAACCAATCCGAAACTACCAAGTACAGCGACCGCTCCTGTATATAGCCAAGGTAATCCTGCAACCACCATCATAACGCCCGCTGTACCAATCACGATGAGCATGGTACTATAATCCGGTTGCATTAAAATTAACCCTGCAGGAAGAAGAAAAATGACCAGACAGACAACAATATCTTTCAAATGTCGTAATTGGCCTTTGATCCCGGATAGGAATTTGGCATACATCATCACCATACCAATTTTGACTACTTCCGAGGGCATAAAGGTAGTGAACCCCAAATCAATCCATCGGGTTGCTCCTTTGATGGTCGTCCCAACTCCGGGAATCAGAAGCACTCCTAAGAGTACAATGCCAACAACATACACGGGCTTAGCTAAGAACTTAAACCACTTCATGGGAATCAATGTGGTAATCGTCATGGCTACTAAAGCCAGTATGGCCCATTTTCCCTGCTGAATCACATAAAAAAAATCATTCTTGTGAGTGATGGCTGCATCGACAGAACTGGACGAATATACCATAACCAAACCAAATGAAACCAAGGATAACACAATGATAATTAACCATAAATCAGGAATCGCTTTGGATTTTCTCCTCATCGCAAGAACCTCATTTCCTAGTTACTTCATTGATGAAATCATCCCCTCGGTGTTCAAAACTTGGATACATATCCCAACTGGCACATGCCGGCGATAAGAGAACCGTATCTCCAGGGAGACTAATTTTTTTAGAGATTTCTACTGCTTCCGCCATATTCTGTACCAAGTGAAGATCCGTAAGTCCCTTTTCGCGAAGTGCAACCGCAAATCGATCCTTAGTTTGACCCAAAAGGATCGCTGTTTTGCACATTTTTGCTGCTAAAGTCGTAATTTCTCCGATATCCTGTCCACGATCTAACCCTCCGGCAATCCATACAATGGGAGATTGAGGTAGAGACAAGGCCGTCAAAGACGCTTGTGAATTGGTCGCTTTCGAGTCGTTGATGAAAAGCACTCCATTGATGGTGTCCACAACCTGAAAACGATGTTTCACTCCTCTAAATTCCTTTAACCCTTTGTTGATTGCTTCAAAGGATGCTCCTGCAGCATACGAAATTAGAGTAGCCGCAAGCGCATTCTGATGATTGTGCGCATAACCAATCCCAAGTTCGCTAAGGGAAATCAACGGACTTGCCTCACCGGACAGCGTAGTCCAGATCGTGTTATCTTTGATCCAGGCTCCTTGTTCCACTTGCCGGAGGGTACTAAAAGTGAGGACTTTTGATTTCAAACGAGGTATTAATGCCAGAGTTTGCTCTTGATCCCCATTTAAAATCGCCCAATCCTCGGATCCTTGATTTTTGAACAAATTGGCTTTCGCTCCGATATAATTCTCAAGAGTATGATGCCAGTCTAAATGAGAAGGATAGATATTGAGTAATGCAGCCACTTGAGGGCGAAAATCCATGACATCATTGAGTTGAAAACTGGATAACTCTACGACAACTCTATGCTGCTCGTCAAGACCATCTACTTCTTGACTAAGAGGCAACCCGATATTTCCAGCTACATGGACTTGCGCAAACGTATTTTTCAAAATTTCGCCAACCCAAGAAGTGGTTGTGGTTTTTCCATTAGAGCCGGTAATGCCAATAAAAGGAGCACGGGTGACTTGGTATGCCAGTTCCACTTCACTGACCACTGGAATACCGCGATCTCTTGCTTCTACTAAAAAAGGAATATCGTATGGAATTCCCGGGTTTTTCACAATCAAATCAAACTTTTGGTCCAGCAAAGAAAGAGGGTGTCCTCCCAATACAACTTCTTGAACCAAACCCTGAACTGCTTGTACATCCTTCGTTAATTTTTCAGCAGTTCCGGCGTCGTTCACCAATACCGTTGCACCATGACGGTGAAGTACTCCTACCGAAGCAATTCCACTGCGTGCCAGTCCTAAAACCAACACTCTTTTCTGACTTAAGTTCATCATCTCACCCCCATATTGATATAAACAAGCCATCCACTACCGGCAAAAAACAAACCCCACGCCCAAAATACCAGGACTATTTTCCATTCGCTCCATCCGGACAGTTCAAAATGATGGTGAATCGGACTCATTTTAAAGAGTCGTTTTCCTTTGGTCTTCTTAAAATATAACACCTGAATAATGGTGGAGAAAATGTCCACGATAAAGACCATGCCAACCCACAGCATTATTATTTCGAGTTTCAAAAAAAGGGCTAAGGCTGCTAAGGCTGCTCCCAACCCGAGTGAACCGGTATCCCCCATAAAAATTTTCGCCGGATGCCGATTAAAGGCAAAAAAAGCCAGCAAAGCTCCCGATAAGGAAATACAGAAATACAGAAGATCGGACTGTCCTTGATGATGAGCAATCATAGCACAGAAGACGGTAACTATGAAGGTTTGACCACTACACAATCCATCGACGCCATCGATGATGTTCACTGCATTGCTGAAGAAAACCATATAAACCAGAGCAATTGGCCAGTAGAGAACTCCAAAGGGTATCGTAAACGCTATGAAAGGAATCGCTACCCCTGTCGTATGACCCTGAGAATACAAGAAATAGACGAGGAGCGCGGCAAAGGAGAATTGTCCTATCAATTTCATTTTTGCAGATAATCCATCTGGATTTTTCAAAGCGGACTTGATATAGTCATCCAAAAAGCCTAACAAACCATGTCCCAAGACAACTGCTAACAAAACCCATATCCGCACTGACCAAGTCTGTCCCATTACCAAACCTAAAAGTAACGAGATATAAAGCATAAACCCACCCATTGTAGGTGTGCCTGATTTCTTGTAGTGACTTTGTAAACCTTCTTGACGAATACTTTGCCCAAATTTCAATCGGTATAGTAAGGGAATCAAAAATGGCATGACGAGGAAACCAACTAGCATAGAAGTCAGTAAAACCGAAAGGATTTTACTCATATTGCTCACCCCAGTATGCAATCAATTGCTCGGCGATCTCTTCAAGACCCATGCTACGTGAACCCTTTATCAGTACAATGCTGTGCTCTGGTACTTTCTCCAACAACATGTCGATGATTTCTTTGTTCTCCTTCGTATGCCAATGTCGAAGAGCGATGTTTCTTTGTTCTGAGAATGTTTGTCCGGTGACATTTGCTAATGAGCCTTTGGTAATGAGCAAATCATACTCTTCTTTTGCCAAGCGTGCTCCGATGATTTTGTGTTCCTCGACTTCTCGATCTCCCAATTCTCTCATATCGCCTAACACGGCTACCTGCGTTCGGGTCTCTTTGTTCTCTTGGATCAGATCCAAGGCTGCCTGCAAGGAAACCGGACTGGAGTTGTAACAATCATTCAGAATCAGCCGATCACCTTTCAGTTTTAACCATTGGCTTCTTTGTTGCTGAGCTTTTACTCGACCTAACCCTCTGACAATTTCCTGTTCATCAAGACCCATTTGATAACCGATTGCAGCTGCTAAACAGGCATTTTCCACCATGTGTTTTCCAGGCAAACCAATTTGCGCCACAATGCTGTTCCCATGTGGCAAATGCAATGTAAATGTCGAACCATTTAATCCTAAACTCTGAAGCTCATCCGCATACACATCACTCTGATTCGAAAGGCCATAGGTTATGTATTCGCTATGACAAAATTGGATCAAATAGTCCTTCCAAGACTCCTCTTCGCGAAAGAACGCCGTCCCGCTTGCTTTAAGCCCTTGAAAGATTTCCGCTTTTGCTTGGGCAATGGCCTCCAAACTGCCTAGGCGTTCCAAATGCACCCCTAAAATATTGGTCACTGCTGCAAAATCGGGAGGTGCAATACGGGTGAGATGCGCGATCTCTCCTAACCCTTGCATTCCCATTTCTAAAACAACGACTTGATGATCTGCTGTTAACCGATATAACGTAATCGGCAAGCCTGTTTCTGTATTTAAGTTACCTTCTGTTTTGAGAACGTTAAACTTCTCCGAGAGTACCGAGGCAATCATTTCCTTGCAGCTGGTTTTACCCACACTTCCCGTAATGGCGACTACAGGAACAGGAAACTTGCGTAAGCATGCTTTCCCTAACCGTGCCATAGCCTCCACACAATCCTCTACCTGAATCACCGATAGGGAATCACTCTCTGGACACTCTTGTGATAATGCTGCCACTGCTCCTTGTTCCAATGCTTTTACAATAAATTGATGCCCATCGTAGTATTCCCCTTTCAAAGCAATGAAAAGAGATCCCTCTCGTACTTTACGGCTGTCTGTGACGATATTGGTTATTGATAGATCCGCGTTCTTTCCCCAGACTTTCCCCTGGACCTCATTCGCGAATTCTGATACGGTCATTGAAGCCATTCATAACCCTCCTGCATCTATCCATTCAGACTTTTTGGCTATGCCACAATAAATAATCATAATTGATTTCTGAAGGCTAGTCAATGAAAAGTTGCTCTTATACTATGGCAAAACCGCCACTCGAACCCGAGGGCGGTCCTCTGCATCGACACCATCTGCAGTTATCGGTGCAGTTGGCAGATTTAATTTAAGCCTTGTCGAATAACAGGCATTTCATAGATTTGGGTTTGAGATGGTTTGGCAAACCCTAAGGTAGTCGCTCTGTTCTCAATTTTTTCAAGAGATGAGGCTTCTGCAATATGGATTTTCAGTATGTCATTTTGGTTACGTAAAACCGTCATCTCTTTTTGAAACGTCTCAATCCCTTGTGAAACAGAATATAAATAAGATGCTCGTGCGGATATCACAAATCCGGAAATCATGAGAATTGCCGCTAAAGTACATACATAGCGCAATAAAGACATATTAAACAAAGGAACCGCAATTTCATGCTTCCTTGGTAAAATGATAATATTTTCTTTTGTCTTTGGTAAAGGGATGGTTAACTGCTCCGGCTGCAATATTAAAAGCTCTTCTTCTACTCTTCTAGCTAATGCCATGTTACTCACCTTTCCTCTTTTACAGGTGTCGCCAACTTCATGGCAGCACGTAGTTTTGCACTTCTAGCTCGGGGATTCCATGAAAGTTCCTCTTGACCCGCTATGATTGGTTTATTTGTCAAAAGACGAAGGGTTGGTTTTCTACCGCATACACAAACAGGAATCTTTGGGGGGCAGGTACAAGGATTGGCTTGATTTTTCATGAACTGTTTCACGATGCGATCTTCCAAGGAGTGGAAGGAGATTACGGCCAAAATACCACCGGGACTAAGCGAAAACATGGCTTTTTCTAAACCGATTTGCAAAACATCAAGCTCTCGATTCACCGCAATCCTCAGCGCCTGAAAAACTCGTTTGGCTGGGTGACCACCCTCTCTTCTGGCAGAAGCAGGTATGGCCGCTTTGATCACATCCACCAATTGATCTGAAGTTCTGATGGGTTCTATTTTTCTGGCTTCCACAATGAACTTGGCTATACGCGAAGCCCATTTCTCTTCCCCATAATCTCTGAAAATGGCGGTTAGTTCCCCTTCAGACAATTCTGTTAAGAGATGTGCTGCAGTACCTTCCTGGTCACGATTCATTCGCATGTCGAGGACAGACTGCCCCCAGTAACTAAACCCACGATCTTCCCAATCCAATTGCGGCGAGGACACACCTAAATCAAACAAAACCCCATCTACTCGCGCAATCTCCATTTTTTGTAATACGGTATCGATTTGACTAAAATTTGCATTCACAGCAATAAAAGAGGATCCGAAAACCTTTAGTCGCCCCGATGCGGAGTGTAATGCCTGTTTATCTTGATCTAAGCCAATCACAAGACCGTTGCCGTTCATTCGTTTCAATATTTCTTCTGTATGTCCACCACCGCCCAAAGTACAATCGACAAAGGTCTTTCCCGGTTGTGGATTCAGCAGCTCTATTGTTTCTTTCAACAAGACACTTTGGTGCAAAAATTCTTGCATAGCATCCCTCCTAAATGGAAGGGAGCAAGCGTTCTAAGTGCTCCGCCGTTTCTTCGTACACCTTGGTTGCTTCTGCTTGATACTTCATCCAAACTTCGTGACTCCAGATTTCTACTCTGTTGGAAACACCAAGAATGACGGTTTCTTTTTCTATGAATGCATGATTTTTCAATTGGGGAGTTATTAAAATGCGCCCTTGCTTATCCGGTTCGCATTCAGAAGCATTCGAGAAAAATAATCGGTTAAATGCACGTGCTTCACTATTGGTCATCGGTAGTTTTCGAAGTTGTTCTTCTAGCTTCGCCCATTCAGCTAATGTGTATATAAAGATGGCTCGGTCCAAACCAGCGGTAGCAATAAAGCGACTGCCTAAATTTTCGCGGAAACGGGAAGGGATGGTTAATCTGGATTTTTCATCCAAGGCATGCTGATAGTTGCCCAAAAACATAGCCATTCCTCCTTTTATTCCCCACAATGACCCACATAGACCCATATTCAACACTAAAAACGAAACTCCTTCTATTTTTTAAAAAAAATTTCAAAAAAACAGCCCTTGTTTGTTACAAGAGCTGTGAATACATCTGGATAAAAATTAGGCTTTTTTGAGTTTGGCCAATCCTCGCCACAACTCGTCTCCATCGGGTTGTTCGACAGGAATCCATGCATCCGAGACTAGGATTTCTTTGGTTGTATCTGTGGTAAACTGACCAATTACTTGAGCTTCAATCCCTTGCCTTTGAAGCAATTCGACCAATTTCGATCCATTGGGACAGGAGATTAACATGCTTCCACTGGATAGAAATCGCAAGACATCTACCTGCAAACGGGAACAAATCCTTGAGGTTAATGGGTGTACAGGAATTTGCTCTGTATGCAATCGGAATCCCAATCCAGCTCCGCTGGCCATCTCAAACAAAGCCCCCAATAGTCCACCTTCTGTGATATCATGCATCGCATGAACACCGAATGAAGCCGCAATGCGTGCTTCTGGGACCACACTGATTTTTCGTATCATTTCTTTCGCAACGAGCACTTCTTCTCTACTGCACCATTGCAGAACCGATTCTTCTGCATCGGTTGCTAGAATTGCGGTGCCTTCCAATCCGATCGTCTTCGTCACAATAATATCATCTTTGGCTTTTGCACCATCGGTAGATAACATATCTTGCCGTTTCACTCGCCCCACAACGGTCGTGGATAATACAATACGTGTTACGGCATCGGTGAATTCCGTATGACCGCCACTAATCTCAATATTCAGTTCATCAGCAGCTTGTGCAGCATCTTTCATGACAAGCTCGATCTCCTGTAAACTCGCATGGGGAGGTGCTAAAATCGTCATCAAACAACACACAGGTTCTGCTCCGTTCGAGGCGACATCGTTCGCCGAAACATGCACCGCTAACCATCCAGTATGATGTCCCGCTCCGGTGATGGGATCGGTAGACATGACACACAGCTCATTCTCCAGATCGATCAATGTGGAGTCTTCTCCTAGGGCAGAGCGTAGTATGACTTCGGGTCTGCGCTGTGTCAGATGACGAAAGACATACCGGTTCAGTTCGTCTGGTGTTAATTTTCCTGCACGCATGTTGCCATCCTCCAACCTATAGTTTCGAAAGCTTACCCAGTATAACAAAGCCGTTTCCGACTGTCAATGAACAAAAAAATCGGAACCCTCTCAAAAGAAAGGTTCCGACAAAGTTCTTATTCTTCTTTTTCGAATTGATCCTTACCTACGCCACAAACCGGGCAAACCCAATCTTCGGGAAGATCTTCAAATGCTACTCCATTTTCGTCAGCCGGATCATAAAGATATCCACATACGATGCAACGATATTTCGCCATAAAAACGCCTCCTTTTCTATATTCTATTTTTATCATTTCTATGTTCCGTTTAAAAATCCTTCTTTGATTTCAAACCAATCGATACACGCTTTCGAATGTGGATAATCATAAACAAAACCGAAAAGTGTTTTGTTTTCCGTGTAATCCTCTATTTCGTGAAAGGGTGTTAACAGGAGCGGAGTCGACAAGCCCAGATACGCAGCTCGATATTTCGGTTTGTTTACAGAAGACTGTCTGACATGACGTGCATCGACGTCATGCAACACTCTACGCTTATCTTCGGATGAAACCTCCCAATGATACAAAGAAATGGGGAACACTTCATCTGCGTATTTCAGAAAAAAATCCAACTTCATTCTCTGTAACAACCACATTCTCTTCTTTTCGTTTTGGACCTGATCTACGATGAAGCACCATAGATGCTGCCAATGTGTCGCTTCTTTCCCACCAAATTGAAGCCAATGATGTTCCTCATAATACTGAGCAAGTGTTTCAAAGCAAAGAAAAGGTTGAGGAAAAAAAGAAACCAGCCCTTCTATGGTGTAATGATAGCGTCCTGAGTTGCCATATCGTTCAAATACCTCTTCGATGTGGTGTAATCGAAGCAAGTCTCTCGCCGAGATTTGATGGGTTTGCAAGACTTCATAAGGCGGCTCCGGATCATATACAATGCCAAAGTGTTGAGCTTGCCGCTCCATTCCAGTACCGGGTAGAACTTTTAGGAAACCTAATTGCAACATATCGGCACCCAAAGCATAAACATCGTTAAAAGACTTAGAAAACTCAAGATAGGTTTCTCCCGGTAATCCTGCGATGAGATCCAAATGCAAATGAATCGTTCCCAACTCTCGAAGTTGTTTTACCATTGTAGAAATCTTCTCAAAGTTCGTAACACGTTGTACCAAAGCTAAGGTATGAGGGTTTGTGCTCTGAATCCCGATTTCGAACTGAAACAACCCTTTTGGGGCCCTACGAAGCAATTCTATGTCTTCCTGCTCTAGAAGATCGGCTGCCAACTCAAAATGAAAATTTGTGTGTGGTGCTTTCTCAATCAGATACTCCCAAATATTCCTTGCTCTGGATTTGTTCGCATTAAATGTTCTGTCAACAAATTTCACTTGCTGGACACCGAAGGTGATAAAGCTGTCGAGCTCGCAAAAAACTCGTTCCAAACGCAGGAATCTCAGGGGCTGATGAACGGAAGATAAGCAGTATTGACAAGAATACGGGCAACCACGTGAGGACTCGTAGTAAAGAATTTGATGCTTTGTACCCAGTAGTTCTTCGGAGGTATATGGGAACGGCAAGGTCTCCATGTCCATCACATAAATCGTAGAATCCAAGGGATTATTCTGTACTGTTTGTCTATGAATCAATCCAGGAATGTCTGGGAAAGTTTGATTCTGATACCAATGGCGCAGAAACGCAGGAAAGCTTTCTTCTCCCTCTCCACAAAAGATGCCATTCACCCAAGGATACTGAGCTAGGACTTCAAAGGCTCGATATCCTACTTCCGGCCCCCCCAATAGAACAGGTAAAGAGGGAAGCCATTGCTTCAGTCGGTTACCAATTTTTGCAACCTCTTTCATGTTCCAAATATAGCACGAAAAGAAAACCAGATCCGGCTGCAATAAGAAAAGCTCTGAAGCGATTTTCTGCCAGTCATCGTTAATTGTATATTCTTTGACGGTCAAAGATATTGGCGTTTCGGCTTTATTCATTAGAAAGGCCTGCCTTAATGAGCGAACTGCTAACGAGGTATGTACATATTGACTATTGAGTGTCGTCAGAATGACATTCATAAGACCCCTCCTTTGTAAGTATTATGATGGTTCTGCGCAGAAAAGTCCAGATGTTTTAGCAATCGACAGCTTATTCTTTTGCTCGAGAAGGAAACTTCATAGGAAAAAGAGAAAATGAAAGAAGTCACAAACACCGGATTCAAGAAGAACCCGGTCAAGAAATAAGGAGGTTCACCCATGAAAGAAAATATGCAATTTTTGTTGGATACCATGGAAGACCTAAAATCCACCGGTCTGTATAACAATATTCGTACCATCGAATCAGCGCAAGGTGCATGGATTCAAGTAGATGGTAAAAAAGCGTTGAATCTATGCTCCAACAACTATTTGGGATTGGCCAACCATCCTCGCATGGTACAAGCAGCTAAGGATGCTATTGACGCCTATGGAGTGGGTCCTGCTGCGGTTCGCTCGATCGCCGGAACCCAATCCATCCATGTTCAACTCGACCAAGAAGTAGCCAAGTTTAAAAAAGTAGAAGCAGCTCTTACCCTTCAGGGTGGTTTTGTTGCCAATCAAGCAGTCATATCCCCTCTAGTCGGCAAAGCAGACACTATTTTATCGGATGAGTTAAATCATGCGTCCATTATTGACGGAGCTCGTCTGTCAGGCGCAAAGATTAAGGTGTATCGACACAACGACATGGCTCATCTCGAAGAAGTTTTGCAAGGCGAAAATGCCGGTAGAGTTTTGGTGATTACCGATGGCGTCTTTTCGATGGATGGCGATGTCGCAAACTTACCAAAAATCGTGGAGCTGTGCGAAAAATATGGCGCAATGTCCATGGTGGACGATGCCCATGGTGAAGGTGTTTTAGGTACCGGAGGCCGTGGTATTGTGGACCACTTTGGTCTGCATGGCCGCTGTGACATTGAGATTGGTACCTTTTCGAAAGCAATTGGCACAGTAGGCGGTTTTATTGCCGGATCCGCTGTTTTGATTCAATACCTCAAACAGAAAGCTCGTCCCTTCTTGTTCAGCTCCGCTCTTCCCGCTGCAGACGTCGCTGCTACTTTGGAAGCCATTCGTATTCTAAGCGAAAGTACTGAACTTGTCGATCGTCTGTGGGAGAATGGCCGTTTCTTCAAAGCCGGAATGAAGAAACTAGGTTTCGACACCGGTGTTTCCGAAACCCCAATCACTCCTGTCATGTTAGGCGAGGCGGATGTTGCTCGCAAATTCAGTGCCAAACTGTTTGAACGTGGAATTTTTGCCATGGCCATTGGATTCCCCACGGTTCCGCGCGGCAAAGCACGCATTCGTGTCATGATTTCTGCTGCACATCAGAAATCCGATCTTGAGTTTGCTCTAGAGCAATTTGAAGCCGTAGGTAAAGAAATGGGGCTCATTTAAGCGAATTGTCGAGATAAAGAAAAGAAGAAGGTCGCCGTAGAAAGCGACCTTCTTCTTTTTGGTGAATCTACCCTTTTTTGGCCAAGTCCAAAGCAATCGCAGTAAATATGGCACTGCCTAACGGCATACAGGTTTCATCAAAATCAAATTCAATGGTATGAGCACCGCCCTCTACCGCGGAAGCACCTGCGGAACCTCCGCTTCCCAATTTAGCGCCCAACCCCATAAATATGGCTTGTCCGCCATTTTGCTCCACTCGCTCCATCATATAGGTGTAGTCTTCACTTCCACCCACACTACCTGGGCGTTCGGAAATCGTATGGAAGCACCCCAATTCTCTGGCCACCGACGCTGCCTTTTCCATGAGGACTCGGTTGCTTACGCCTCCTTGGGCAGCTCCCATCGGTTTGGTTTCTAATTGGCAATCATGCATTTCTGCGGATGCTTTCAGAATACGCATCGCATAATCATACATATGTTGATTCAGTGCACTCGTTTCTCCTCGAGTTTCCAACGCTAAGACCGCTTTATCGGGGATTACATTACGGCCCGTTCCGGCTTGAAAACGACCCACATTGATTCGGGTCGCACCGAACTTGTGGCGAGGAATGGCATAAAGGTTTAAAACAGCCGTAGCCGCTGCCAATAACGCATTCTTGCCACCATCAGGGTTTCCCCCTGCATGTGCAGCTTTACCGGTGAACACCGCATCGAGTTTACTTGTTGCCAGCATCCCATCTTGTCCGGGAGTAAAGCTACCAACGGGTGCTCCATTACCGATGTGCGATCCCAACATATACTGAACATCATCCAAAATTCCTGACATTACAATGGATTTTGCTCCACGAACGCCTTCTTCTGCTTGTTGGAAGACCAATTTAATAGTGCCGCTAAATTGGTCTTTTACCTGCATAAGAAGCTCTGCGACTCCCAATCCAATAGCAGCATGTCCGTCATGTCCACAAGAATGCATAGCACCGGGGTTAACAGAAGCGAAACCCTCTCTACCGGGGCGACGTTCTGTACCTTGAGGTTCATTCATTTCTACCGCGTCGATATCAAATCGCATACCGACGACCGGGCCGGGACCATTTTTCAAGATGGCTACCACGCCGGTAAATCCATCTTTTAGTTTCTCTGCATACTCTACAATCGCTCCCTGTGAAATGGCTCGATGATAGTGTTTTTCCAAATCTTCCGCTGAAGGTAACCCCATACGGTCTTCGGCAGAGATGACTTCTCGTCCCATTTTGACGTCGTAACCTAATTCGACTAAGTGTTTGGCAATCATCGAGGCCGTGCGAACTTCCGTCCATCCTGCTTCTGCAAAATGATGGAAATCTCTGCGAATCTTTGTTTGCTTTTCTTGTAAGAGCAGGGCTCTTTGTAGTATATCTTTCATTTCTATCCTCATTTCACCGGTGATGGTTTTACTCCTGCAGGGATTGGGCATTGGTAGCCCTCGGGTCCAATCCGTTCTGCTAACTCTTTTTTGGCTTGTTCTAGCAAGGCAGGATTCATTAATAGATCCAGCCCGACGCCGGCCATGGCCTTCGCAGCTTTCAACATTCCGGTATGAGCCCAATTGTTCTTACCCTGAGCAACCAATTGCCAGGAATGTCCCGGAGTGTTGAGCGCATAGCAACTAGTGTTACACTGAACAGTTGGCGCTATCCAAGAAACATCGGAAACATCCGTAGATCCGGACATGGCTTTTTCAGAAGTTTTATATGGCCATAATTCGTCATTCAGCAACGGATTCAAGAATTGCTCTTTCATCTTGCGTGCTTTGCTCTCGCCGTATTCTTCGACCAATCCTTTGAGAGTGCTACCCTTTTCTTCTTCTGACAAGGTCTTCTGAATTTCCTCTGCAAAAGCCAGTTCTTCTGTAGTTGGCACTCTTGTGGGAATTTGTTTTAGATTATCATTCATGAGTTGTTCCATAATCTCATTGGGGATTAAATTGGAGCAAGCTTTATCGATTTGGAAACTCATCTGAGTCGATGTCATCAGAGCCGCGCCTCGAGCGATATCGCAGACACGTTGGAAAATTTCCTGAACCTGCTGATTCTTGGGGGCGCGAATCAAATAAAGGACTTCCGCTTCCGGTTGTACCACATTCGGACTCTTTCCTCCGGTGTTGATAATCGCATAATGCACTCTGGCTTCAGTAATAATATGTTCACGTAAATATTGTACGCCAACATTCATCAATTCCACTGCGTCTAACGCACTCCGGCCCAAATGCGGCGAGCCGCCTGCATGCGAAGCACGGCCGATATACTTAAAGTACACTTGAATATTGGCCAAAGAGGACCCCGAAGTCACATTTGTGGTGGTACCGGGATGCCATGTAATAGCAGCATCCAAACCTGTGAATACGCCTTCACGAGCCATAAATGCTTTACCGGAGCCGCCTTCTTCCCCGGGCGTTCCATAATACAAAATGGTTCCTGGCATCTTATGCTCAGACAAATATTCTTTCAAAGCGACGACAGAAGCCAAAGAAGCACTGCCTAAGAGGTGATGACCACAGCCGTGTCCATGTCCCCCTGCTTGAACCGCTTCTCGCACTGCGACATCTGCTTTTTGACTCAAACTGCCTAAAGCATCGAATTCACCCAAAAAGCCAATGCGTGGTGCACCGGAACCCCAGGTACCGACAAAAGCGTAAGGAATATTGCCAACATTTTCTTCTACTTGAAACCCTTCTTGACGTAATAACTCCATCAAAACAGCGGAGGATTTTTTCTCCTCGTAACGAGTTTCCGGATGAGACCAGATTTGGTCTGCAGCTTTCTTATACTGCTCTTGTTTTACATCGATGAGAGAGAATAATTTCTCTTTGGACATAAGCTCACTCCATTCTAACTTTTTGGTTGAATCAAAGGTTTGTGGTCGCGACATAACGGACAATCAGCTGGATCATAACTGGTAATCTCAATCTCCATGAGGGATATAAACGGTACCCCTTCAAATTGAATTTTTCCTCCCGTTCGATCAAATAAGGCGACTACCCCCACCAAGGTACTGGGACTTTGCTGAATCACCTCCACTACTTTCCGAATGGACCCTCCTGTACTGACTGCGTCCTCAATGATGACCACTCGATCTTCCGAAGTTAGGGTAAACCCACGTTTCATGGCCATCTTTTCTCCGTCTTTCTCTGCAAACATGGCTTTACAGCCCACAGCTCTCGCCAACTCGTACGCCAAGATTACTCCCCCCATAGCAGGACCTACAATGACGGTAGGGTTCAAGGCCGCCACCTCTGGGGCTAATTGGCGCACAAATCTTTCCGTGGCTTCCGGGTGCATGGTCAACTGGCTACACAACAGAAACCGGTCACTGTGTCGCCCGGAGGTGAGTAAAAAATGTCCTTCCCTTAAGACATGTAGATCGACCAGTTGTTGCATCATCTCTTCTTTTTTCATACAAGCCCCTCTTTCATATTCTGAATGACTTCATCAAAAGCCAGTGATGGATTGGCTGCAGCATAAATCGGTCTGCCAACGACGATATAGTCGCTTCCGTTTCTCATCGCATCCGCCGGGGTGGTGACCCTTTTTTGGTCCCCATGGGCATCACTCAACCGGATACCCGGTGTCACGGTCACTAAACCCCCACCGGACATTTTTTTGATGGATGCCGCTTCCAGTGGAGAACAAATCACTCCATCGATGCCATGTGCTTGCGCAAACAAAGCTCGCCGAATGACCAACTCTTCCAATCCAAGCAAGATGCCATCATGGCGCAAATCCTCTTCGCCAATGCTGGTTAGGACGGTAACACCTAACAACAAAGGACGGGGTATGCCTAATTGAGCCGACCGTTTTTCTGCGGCTTCTCGAGCTGCACTTAGCATGGGACCTCCTCCACTGACGTGCAGTGTCAACATATCCACACCTAAATTCATCAATTGCTCCACCGCTTTGGCAACGGTATTTGGAATGTCGTGAAGCTTCAAATCCAGAAAAACTCGTGCCCCTTTGCTTTTGGCTAACTCTACGGCTTTGGCACCGGAACTATAGTACAACTCATAACCCACTTTAAAGAATCGGGCTTTCCCTCCCACTTGTTCAAACAATTGTTCAGCCTGACGAAAATTCGCAACATCCATGGGTACGATTAACCTGTTTTCTACAGAAAGGCGATCCAAGGTTTTCACTCCCCTTATACTTTTATAACAGAATTATTCTTCTTACTTAGAAAGGGTTCCTTCTCTTTTACAAAAAAGAGTCAATAAACAAAACACGACTATAGGAAGTTGAGGAAATTGGAACAATTATATCCGGTTTCAAAACAACACTTGAAATTTCACTGTGAATTGACTATAATAATTTAAGTACAGATCGGACGATGTATCGACCGAAGTAACATTGGGAGTGGTTAATATGAAAGATATGATTCGCTATGCTATCACCCTTGCCCTCATCGCTGCCATTTCGGGCGGTTCGATTTCCGCAGTCGTTGGAGTGACCTCTAAGGTTGTTGAAGCACGCAAAGCCGAAGAACTGAAAGCTGCTTTGGGTACCTTGTTGCCTTCGGCCGATCGCTTTGAGCCGATTGATGCAGAGGGTATGATCTATTATCAGGGATTTACTGCCGATCAACCCGCCGGATATGTCGTGACGGGAAAAGGAAGCGGATATGGCGGCACTTTAGAAGTATTGGTTGGTTTTGATGCCAATTTAAAGATTACCAATGTGCAAATTGGCAGCAATGGTGAAACACCGGGAATCGGCACCAAAGTAACCCAAAATCCGGACTTCATCGCGCAATTTGTCGGCAAAAGCACCAGTGATCCCTTATCCTTAGGGAAAGATATCCAAGGAGTGAGTGGTGCTTCCATGTCCAGTGATGGTGTCACCGGTGCCGTTAAAAATGCAGCGGATTTCATCAACATGCAAGCTTCCGGTACCGATTATGCTGCCTTATTACCGGATGCAACAACCTTTACTCCCAAAGAGAGCAATGGTGTCGCTTACTTGGTCGGTGAGAAAGAAGGTAGCGAAGTCGGCTATATTATTACCGGAACCGGGACTGGCTACAATGGTACGATTGAAGCGACAGTAGCCTTCAAACCGACTGGTGAAATCCTACAATATCAGATTACGGGACACACCGAAACCAAAACGATCGCAGATAACGTTTTAAAGAATATCGATTTTGCGAAGCAGTTTGTCGGGAAAACACCGAAAGATGCCTTCACCCTGGGACAAGACATTCAGGGTGTGAGCGGAGCCAGTGGAACCAGTGCAGGGATTGCAGCAGCCGTAAAAGATGCGGCTAAAAAGATGGGCAACTTACTCGTCGATCCGAGTATCCTGGAACTGCTTTCGGAAGCGACTGAGTTTGTGACCAAAGAAGTGGGAGATCGTTCTTACTTTGAAGGGGTGAAAGATGGTGCATTAGCCGGTTATTTGATTGTTGGTAAAGGCAATGGCTACGAAGGGCCAATGCAAGTTTATGTTGCTTTTGACAACGACGGCTTGGTCACCGGAGTCAAAATACTCAAACACAACGATACACCGAGTATGATTAAAAAGGTCACTTCTGATGAAGCGTTCCACAAACAGTTTATTGGAAAAGGAGTCAGTAACAGTTTTGCAATGGGCAAAGAGATTCAGGCCGTAGCAGGAGCCACCTTCTCCAGCGAAGGAGTCGCACAAGCGGTGAAAGAAGCCGTTACCTTTTTACATGCATCGATCTTGAAATAAATCATATGAAAAAAGAAGAGCTTGTTCTGCTCTTCTTTTTTATGTACCTATGTTTTACTGACAATCTTAGCAGGATAGAGTGGCTTGCATTCTAGTAAACTGGAAAGGATAAAAATCTTAATCTTGTCCATAACAGATGGATGCCCCCAAGAAACTGTTTCCATCGCTCTGCCATAGATGTCCGAATTGACGAGAAAACTCTTCACTTCTACCATTCTTCCAGAGCTATCATAAGTAGCACCCAACACGAGGTAGGTATGGGAAGCGGTCAAATTTATCCATGAAAACTGCCATGTTTCGGATTCCTCCGATGCTTCTATCCATGTAGCTTTCATTTCAAAGGACAAAAACTGATTCATGAAGAGATCGACTTGTACGAGTCCAAATCCGTAGGATGTATCGTATCCTATCTCCCCCAAGTCTTTCGCTGTGGAAGTGATCAACTCCAGAAAGCTCGTTCTGGTGAGTGATACATTTGCTTCTTTCGCTAAGGCTGCTACAGCTGTTACGTGTGGTGCTGCATAAGAAGAACCTGATCCATAGACGGTGTTAGTACCTTGATATAAGGTATTATCCAGGCCTAATACATTGACGCCGGGAGCGACAACGGTGATGCCGTCATTTCTTTGAGAGGAAGGCGAGATGACCTCATCCTGATCAACGAATCCCACCGAGATGACCTCGGGGTAGGATGCCGGATATTGGTAAATATTGCTTCCATCATTTCCAGCTGCCGCTATGAGGAGAACTTCGGCAGGTAAACTGGCGATAGCGGTTCGCAAACTTGGACTATCGGTGGTTGTTCCCATACTAATGTTGATGATGTCACAATCAAAAACCAAAACCGCGTCCTCGATGGCTTGAACAATCCAACTCACGTAGGACTGCCCCTCATCGCTATATACTTTTAGAGGGACTATGGTTGCATTTGGTGCTATGCCATCCACACCGGTACTATTCTGCGGGATTGCTGCTATCACACCGGTTACAAATGTGCCATGCCCGTGTTTATCCTCGGTACTACTTCCAAGATCGGCATAATTCTTGCCCGCCTCAATACGAGTCCAATCCAAATCGGGATGATACTGCTTTAGCCCCGTGTCAATAACAGCCACTCTCACACCTTCACCGCTATACTGGGTTCTGGTTTGATGCATTTGCAGAATCTCATGGTTCCAAACCAAAGGACTTTCAACGGGTTCTTCCTCTGCCATAAGAAACAACTCGTAATCCGGCTCTGCTCGGACAATGCTGCCCACTGGAAAGGCCTCGAGTTCTGATAGATCCTTCACCTTAATCAAGTGCTGATGTGCCGAAATCGATTTGCCTTGGCGAGAAGACAAAACTTTAGGTTGACTCTGATACTCTCGCCAGAAGGAGGCGCTTAATGAAACCAAGTATCCATCATGAGCGGGGCCATCCAATGGGTGTAGCATTTCTTGTGCCCTCGTCGTTTTGCCGGGTGTAAGAAATAACGTCATGGCAACTACCATGAGGACTACTTTCCGAATCATTCGTACACCCCCTTTCAAACAGGACGTATCTTATATTTCATGTGCAATTTCGAGAATATCGGTCAACATGGTTGCGGCTGTACCTTTTCCTGAACCACCTCGAGAAACATGAACCTGTTCTCCTAAGTTTCTGGTTTGAATCACTATTATTTTATCCTTCCAGCTTCCCATGGTCAGGGGATGATGGCATGGTAATCGTTCCGGTTGGACACGAACGGTCCACTCTCCATCGACCTTGGTTACTCTGCCAACCAAACGCCATGCTTCTCCACTTTTGGCCGCGTCGGCAATGTCTTGCATCGAAATCTGTCGTATGCCCACCGGAGATACCTGATTTAAGTGAAGAGCACTACCCAAAAAGGTATTGGCCAGTATAATGGTTTTCATGGCGGTATCCCATCCATCCACATCCACGCTTGGGTCGGTTTCAGCAAATCCGGCTGCTTGAGCCTGAGCGATGGCCTGATGGTACGAAATCCCTTGTTCCATTTGGTCGATAACATACTGGGATGTTGCATTGAAGACTCCGGCAAATTCCAGGATTTCACCGTTTAGTCCTAAGAGCGCACCCATTTCTAACACGGGAAGTCCCGCACTAGCCGCTGCACCATATCGTATGATACATTGATTTTGCTCGGCTTTTTGCATAATATCTGACCAAGCCAACACCAAGGGAGCCTTATTCGCACTGACCACATGCTTCCCTAGTTCAAGGGATTGTAAGATATGCTGTATTCCCGGTTTCCCATTCGGCAAGTGTGCCGGGGAGGATTCAATGATAATATCTGCGTTGGTTCTAGCAATCATATCCAACGCAGTGGCACCTTTTTGTCCATATTCCGGAAAATGAGCAACCGATCCGGTGTCCCACTTTACAATCATTAATTTATGGAGCGGAAGCCCTTTATCATATAAAACAATGCCTTTACTGTCGGATGCACCGACCAACAAAATATGACAACGCTGCTCTTTCCAAAGGCGTTCTTTCTGGGCATCGATGAGCTTCAATAATGAGATTGCTACTGTACCGAAACCCACCAAAGCGATTCGAATGGTTTTTGACATGCCTTCCTCCCCTTTCATGCAAAGATTCGCTTTATCGCAATCATTTCCCTTGCTATGATGAACTTTCTTTGAAAAAAACACAGCAGGAATCATCTGTTCGTAAGTCGAAATATTTGAGAAAGATAATTAGGAGGGTGTATACTATGACAAAACGAGCCATTGAAATCAATGATCTATGTAAACTAAAATGGATCAGCGATCCCCAGATTTCTCCCCGTGGCGGCCAAATCCTTTATGTTCAAAAACAATGTCATCCTACCGAGAAAACCAAGTACATCACCCAAATTTGGAGTGTATTTCCTGGGAAAGAACCAAAACTGCTAACCGGTGAGAACCAAGCAAACTCCACACCCAGATGGTCTCCCGATGCCTCGAATATCGCTTTCAATTCTTCACGATCTAACAGTAATCAAATATGGCTGTTGTCCAGCGAAGGTGGCGAAGCACGTCAACTAACCAAATTCAGTCGTGCTCTAACTCTAATCTCCTGGAGCCCGGATGGATCCAAGCTTTTGGCTTCCTGCAAATGTAAACCAAGCGACTTTTCTGACAAAAAAGAAGAAGTCAGCGATGTAAAAGTCATCACCAAAATGCATTACAAAATGAACGGTGCTGGTTTTCATGACGACCGTAACACACATTTGTTCGTCGTCAATGCCTCCACCGGTGAGGTTCAGCAACTAACCGATGGCGAGTTTGACCATGGTTCTGCTACCTGGTCACCCGATAGCAAAAAAGTGCTGTTTGCTGCCAAGAGATTTGAAGATGCTGAAATGGTTCCTTTCAACGATTTATACACTGTTGATGTGGAAACGAAGCAAATCCTGAAAATAACAACGGTTCGTGGTCAATACACTGCACCGGTCTATAGTCCCGACGGTTCAAAAATTGCTTACTATGGACACATGTGCGAATATGGTTCTGCCACTTTAGACAAACTATTCTCTATTCCTGCGGAGGGCGGTCAACCGACGCTTTTAACAGAGAATTTTGATTTCTCGG
>ERZ1645189.36-NODE-36-length-30815-cov-5.082477_pt1 | contig 30815 bp, 22 predicted proteins | sample MGYA00575350_ERZ1645189 | MGnify/ENA primary metagenome ERZ1645189 (study PRJEB40845, sample SAMN11283421) | freshwater sediment metagenome | isolation source: river sediment | host: Sediment | place: India: Jajmau, Kanpur | collected 2015-12-17 ...
ACATTAATATTGTTAACTCTTTGTCTGAGAAGGGAACCGGCAGTGCTGCACTAAGAAGAGAAATGAAGTTTCTTATGCAATGGTTTCCGCAACTATGTGCAGAATTAAATGAGGAGCTGAAAAAAACAAAAACTATTTAATAAATTTAAACAGTTGTATAATTATTTAACAATTAATTCTTGTTGGTATTTTCTAAATAGCAGTATTGTAGTTAGTTAGGTTTTTGGCATGTTCTTGGTTTCATTTGGGATTAAATTATTTAAAACAACCAAATATGAAATCATATAAAAATCTGATATTTTCTTTCTTTGCAATTTCTGCACTTCTATTTTCTGTTTCATCATGTACAAAGGATTCTGTTTTACCTGAAACTTCTGCTGCTTCGGGCAGCGCACTTCTTGTGACAGGCTCGGAAGCAGTTACCATTACCGGAGGTGCCGGAAGTTCTGTTATACTTTACGCAGGACAAACAATTAATGTAGGCTCAATTTCTTTAGATGACATCGATACGAATGGTGACAGCAAGGATGACGCTCTAACAGTTACATATAACATTACAAACGGATGGCAGCTTGGTGATGTGGCACTCTGGATTGGAACATCATTATCATCAATGCCGGCGAATAAATCCGGAAATCCAACAATTGGAAAGTTCCCTTTCAAGGGCACTCCTGTTTCAGGACAGAATGCATACACATTTGTAATACCATTTACATACTTTAATTACGTTCCTGCAGCTGGTGTTGATTTTCAGCTTTATGTTGCGGCGCATGCAAATGTGAGCAAAGTTGTAAACGGAATTCTTCAGACTGAAACGGCATGGGGCAATGGACCAAGAATTGTACAGCAGGGAAGCTGGGCAATGTATTTTGGTATTACACTATCTCAGGATCAGGTTCAGCCTGAGGCTGGAACCGGCAGAGAAACCGCTTTTGCATACTCTCCGCAGTATTCACAGACATTTTATTCTCTTCTGAACAGCAATACCCGCTGGGGCTGGAGTAACGGACCACTTTCTGCAGGAACATATACTTTCGATCTATACGCAGCAGCCGGAAACAATCTGATATCAAACGGCACTCTTGTGGGGAATGTTGTCCTGGTTTACAACGGAAGCAGTGCGACTGTAACTTATAACGTAAACTCTCCTTATAAACTCGAAGAGGTTCATGCATATGTAGGAGCAGATTTCCTACCTAAACTCAGAAACGGAAACTATGCATCTGCACCCGGACAGTATCCAAACACGAATGGAAACCTTGGCGGCTTAACACAGTATGTATTTAACATATCTGGTCTGAGCGGGCAGGTATACTTTGTAGCTCATGCTACAGTTTCCGGATTCTAAATTTTTATAGTCTCAATTTTAAGTCAACGGGAGCTGCCTGAATTTCAGGCAGCTCCTTTCGTACTTGTATCCTTTTCTCAGGAATTTTGTTTCTTCATATACTTATACACTGTCGCCCGGCTTATTCCCAGCTTTCTTGAGACTATTGAAGGATTACTGGAGTTCATTCTTAAGGAGTCATTTACAATCTTTGTAACATGTTCTTCCAGGGTCATGTTTTCATTATATACCTCCTGCAATGGGCCCGTCGGATTAAAGGTTATGCAGTCTGCGTCAATGTTTCCGTCATCACTCATTATGATGGCAAGTTCAGTTACTGCTTTTAACTCTCTGACATTTCCGGGGAAAGGATATGACATAAGTTTGACTACTGCCTCCTTTGAGAATGAGGGCTCCCTCTTTCCGTTTTCTTTGCAGAACTCTTTCGCAAAATATCTTGCCAGCAGAATTATGTCATTACCTCTCTCTCTTAAAGGCGGAAGGTGTATAGGTAGTCCCATTACTCTGTAGAACAGGTCAGTACGAAAATTCCCCTTATTGACTTCGTCGGGTAAATTTTTATGGGTAGCGGTAATAATTCTGACATCTATCTTTTTTGACTCTTTTCCACCAATTCTTCTTACCTCTTTCTCCTGAAGGACTCTGAGAAACTTACTCTGAATATTCAGATCCATCTCTGCAATTTCATCCATAAATAGAGTTCCTTTGTCTGCCTCTTCGAATATTCCTGGTTTTGAAGTATACGCACCTGTAAAAGATCCTTTTTCATATCCGAACAGTTCACTCTCTACAAGTTCCCGCGGAATCGCTCCAAGATTAATTGCTACAAACGGATTATTTTTTCTGGCAGAGTTGTAATGAATTGCCTTGGCAACGAGCTCTTTCCCGGTTCCGGTATCTCCTGTTACAGAAACTGTAACAGAAGATTCTGCTGCCTTACCAATAAGCTTGAATATCTCCTTTAAATTGCTGCTGTCTCCAATTATATGCTTTGAGTAATCATATTTTTTTCCAACCTCAATTTTTAGTTTTTCATTTTCTTCTTTCAGTGAGAGGTTCTCCCTGAGCAGCCGGACTGAGTTCCATAATCTTTCTGGTGTCTCCTCGTTTTTAACTAAATAATCAAATGCTCCCTCTTTAATTAATCCTACAGCGGTATCAATATCCTTCTGACCCGAAATGACTATAACAGGAACCTCCGGCATTCGTGACCGGATATTTTTTAAAAGCTCCTTCCCGTTTATATCAGGAAGAGAGAAATCAATAGTTATTACAGACGGGCTTTTGTAAAGATTGTTCAGACATTCTTTTGCAGTGGGGAATTTTTCTACCACATAGTCCGGATTAAGGCTCAAATGCTTCTGAAGAAGGTCGGCATACCACTGATCGTCTTCCACAATAAATATTCTGAAGCTATTCATCTGGATATAATTTTATCAAATGTATAAAATATTTACACATTAAACAGATATTACAAAACTAAGACTGTGAGTAATTTTTAACTTAAAGGTCAAACTTGAGCCTGACTCTAATCCCGTACTTCGATACATTAGGGTGGTCAAGATAGGTTATCCGCCTTACCAGATCTACCCTTACGAATTTGAAAATATTTGAAATACCGACACTCATCTCTACATATGGGGTTTTACCCAGTATGAATGTTGCCGGATTTCCGTCTTTATCAACCGGGAAAGGGAAGAGCAAAGGATCGCCCGGGACTGACCCGGAAGGAGGGTTTACATTTGAGCCGGAAATGGCAGGATTACTTTTGTCACTGAGGCCTCCGTACAGAACCTTGAATGTTAACATTTCTCTCAGACCAAGGTGTTTAATTAGCGGAATCTTGTTAAATATGAATCCGTTAAAACAGTGATCAACAAAAAGGGAAGCATATTTATCACTCACAAACTCTACAAAGTTCATCAGGTTGTAGGTTGTTGACTGGTAAAGATAGCTCTGGTTTGCATTATGGATCTCCAGAAGTGGATATGGTACTTTACCCAGTACAAGCCCACCCTCGAGGGTGACGGTTGTGTAGCCCACTACAGACGGGTAAAAGCGTTTGTAGATATTGAGCCTTAGCAGGTGGTAGTTGTAGTCACCACCAAGCAGTTTACTGCCAAATGTGTAGTTGAACTGGAAAATAGGGTACTTGTTTGCAACCGGAATTCTGTAAATTTTTCGCTGGTAAAACTCCTCTTTGGGGGCATACCTGAGTGCGAGGCTTGCTTCGCCTATGTTCAATACGGATGCGTTACCAAAAGTAATGCTTCCGCCGGGCTTCTGCTGGGTGTGTGTGTACCCGAGGGAGTAAGAGAAGTGGTTCTCAAATTCATGCAGGTATTCGGCCCGGAAGGTTTTATTGTAGAAAAGTTTGTCATCCACACCCCGCTTGATTGAGAGAAGTGCATTACCCTCCTGGACAAAATAGAGCTCCTGTCCGGGAACCTTGGTATCGCTCTGAAAGCTGAGGCGCAGGCTCTGAACCGGGAATTCGTAAATTGTGCGGCCGCTGAATGACAGCGTTGTTCCCAGATTGTATTTAATTTTTCTGTCCCCGAAGGAGTAGGAAATATATCCGTCATAATTGAACCATTTGCTGAGGGCAGTTGTGGAGCGGCCGCCAATTCTCAGTTTTGAACCCTCAATTGGATTGTAACTGTAAAAGGAGATTACGGGTCCAATTTCAAATTTCCCAAAATTATGGTAGCTGGCCAGGATAATTCTTGTAATGTTCATTGTCCTTTTGAAAGCCGGAATCTTCTTGAGCGTGTCAATAGTCCGGTAAATTCCCTTTTCTGTGGCCGAAAGCATTGTATGCCTGTTCTCCTCCCAGTAAGATTCCGGTTTTGAAAGTGTGGTGTCTGCCCGGGCATCTCTTACCCTGAAGTTGCTCTCTGCGAGTGGCTCGTTAATTTTGAATTTCCTGTATGAGACAGATTTTTGTCCGTAAACGCCCAGACCGTTACGGCTGTACCCAAGGTCAAGAGAAATTTCGTCAAGAGTAAGCAACCAGCCTGTTGATTTTTTTTGTCCGGTTCCGGTATGCTGATTCACTCCCGCCTGTTGCACCCCCTTTTCCGGATCTCTCTCAAATTCCTGAACTATTCGTGCATCTTTAATCCAGTTAAGGTTTATCTGCCGGCTAACCTCAATTTCTGCCCGCTTGACTGCAAAGGATCCGTCGGCAGTAATATAGAGATAGCCCTGGAAAAGAAAATCTGTTTTGTTGCGTGGCGAAAAGTAGAGTTTATAGCATTCAGCCCCGCTCACATTAAGAGTGTCCATAATGTAGTATCTGTAAAAAGCAGGGGCAGTCACAGCTATGGGGCTGATGAACTGATTTGTCAGAAATAGTATATTGTTGTCGTAAAGGTCAATGTCCTGATACAGATAGTTGAGCCAGACACCAATTCCCTGTTCGTCCAGATACCCTTCAAAGGTTACCATTTTGTCACCCTTTACAATTTCGTTCTTCGCCTCCGGAGTTCTGCGATAGTAATAGTCAGACAGCTGCTCCCTTATATACACGGGAAGGACAGGCTGTCCGGGCTTGCGGAGCGTGTCCATATTATCAAATACAAACTTGAATTTGCCCAGCATTTTTGCCTCTTTGAGCTTCTCTGAAACATTAGAAAATGAGAATATGACCTTCTCATACTTTTCGTAGCTGAGAAAATCAAAATTCTTGCTGCGGTTCATCTCTTTGTAATGAATTACGCTGTCAATAATCATTACAGCTGGGTTGTCCTTATTGCGGTAACGAACCTTGTTTGCCTTTACAACTATTGCGTCAAGCTGTACTGCAGCAGGTGAAAGTCTTATCGTGAGTGGTTCGCTTACAGCCGGTTTTCCGCTGTTATCAGACGGAATTGACACTTCTGAAGGGAGATATCCCATTGAGGAGATTTTGAGATGAATCTTCTTTGCTGTGGTAACCAGGAGGAACCGGCCCTCTGAATCTGTGCCGGTACCGTCTGTGGTGCCATCGACCACAATAACTGCATAGGGGACAGGTTCTCCGTTCTTTCCGTCAACCACCGCCCCTCTTATGTAACTCTTTCCTGCCAGCTGAGCATGCATTGAATATGTTCCAGCTGAAAGCAGAGTCAGTATTATTATAAGTGCCTTTTTCCAGGACATTATCTGGCCCTTAATTTTACCCAAAGATAATACGATTTGGATAACAACCAATCTGAAAAATGCTTAACTTTCTCAAAATCATAAAGGCATGAAAACGCTGACATTACTGGTTGCAATGCTACTGTCTGCCTCACTTTCTGCCCAGCCTGCAGAGACATTTTACAACAACGGACTGGAAAAGCACGGAAAAAAGGACTATGCAGGAGCAATTGCTGAATATACCAAAGCACTTGAACTTAATCCCAGGCTCAATCTTGCATGGTACAACAGGGGAGCGGCAAAGCTTATTCTGGAAGATTATGAGGGAGCTATAAACGACTATACAAAATCAATTGAACTTAATCCCTCAGATGCAGAAGCTCTCTACAGCAGAGGGCTGGCCAAGGAGTACCTTGACAGGGACAGGGATGCTGTGGACGATTACCTGAGAGCAGTACAGATAGACCCGAATCACGCCAGATCCTGGTTTAACAAGGGATTAATAATGTTCTCACTCAGACACTATCAGGAGGCAATTTCTGATCTTACAACTGTTATTAAACTGGACCCCAAAAATGCCGATGCATATTATAACAGGGCCGAGGCAGAGAGAATGCTCAAGAATTTTTACGGTGCTATTTCTGATTATTCGAGAAGCCTGGAGATCAATCCGCGCGATGCATATGCATACATTAACAGCGGAATGTGCAAATGCCAGCTTAAGGATTTTATGGGAGCTGCAGAAGATTATACCCGGGCAATAGAGATAGATCCTGATCAGTTCTCTGCATGGTACAGCAGGGGATATGCAAGGCAGACGCTGGGAGATTTTCAGGGTGCCATCTCTGATTACAATGAAACTATTGTCAGAAAACCCGATATGGTGAATGCATATCTTAACAGGGGTGTGGCAAAGTACAGCCTTAAAGACTATCCGGGCGCACTGGCAGATTACAACAAGGTTCTGGAACTGGCTCCGTCAAATTCACTTGCATATTTTAACAGGGGTGTCACCAAAAATAATATCGGAGATAAAACCGGTGCATGTGAAGACTGGAAAAAGGCAGCGGAGCTTGGTGAATCAGAGGCTTATGCCCTTATTCAGGAGTTCTGTAAGTAATATAAATGTTTATGAAAAAGCTGGATTTATATCTGCTTGTACTTGCCCTGGGTGTGCTTCTTCTTATCTGGCGCTACGAGACGGGAGAGGTGGTGAGAATTGTGGCCTATCTGGCTGTAATTCTTGGCCTCTATTTTTCAATTGCACTCGCAAGAATCAAAAGGAAAAAGAGAAGGCGTGATGTATCATGGAGAGGTCTTGCAGTTTTGGCCACAGGACACATTCTTATGACTGTTCTGTTTTTCTGGAACAACAATCCGGACGAGAAAAGATGGATTGTTTCTGCCGGGGAGTTTCTGATTTATCTTTCTCTTCTTGTTTTCTTTACTATTGTGGTTGTTGCCAACTGCTCCAGCGTTATGAGAGGAGCACCTCTGGATGAGGGAAAAAATAATCAGGGATAGAGCCTTGTAATAGTCCAGAAAGGCTGATCCGGTGATTCTTTCAGGTATTCAAACCTGTCATGTGCACGATTTGTGCCACCCTGCCAGAATTCAAAAAGTGAGGGTTTAAGTATATAGCCACCCCAGTGCAGTGGTCTTGCCAGTATACTGCCGGCAGAAATATCCTCTTCTGAATATTTAAGAATTTTTTCAACTTCATTTTCAAACTGCTCTTTGTTTTCAAGAGGTTCACTCTGTCTTGACGCCATTGCAGTAGCCCGGCTCTCTGCAGGACGGGAGTTGAAGTATTCATCTGAATCGCGCTCAGAAGTTCTTTCTGTGCTCCCCTCAATCCTCACCTGTCTCATAGTTTCCGGCCAGAAAAAGAGTATGGATGCATTTGGATTCTGTTTAAGCTGAATTCCTTTTCTGCTATTGTAATTTGTAAAGAATACAAACCCTTCCGGGGAATATTTTTTAAGCAGCACAACTCTTGAAGAGGGGAGCATATCCAGCCCGCAGGTCGAGAGAATCATCGCATTTGGTTCTGCGGTTTCATACAGTGATGCGTCACTGAACCACCGGCCAAACTGCATAAAGGGGTCGGGAGAAAGCTCCTCTTTTGTAAGCGGCTGTGGTGCATAATCCTTGCGCATGTGAAATAGCTCCTTCTCTTTCATAGAATAAATTTATTTTTAGATATATAACAAATTAGTGTTATTTTTGATTAACCCCTTTTGAATAATTTTATGAATAGTCACAGTAAAATTTTGTGGATTGACGAGCTCTCTGTGAAGGTTGGAAGTATTGATGATCAGCACAAGAGAATCTTTGATGTTATTAACAGATTTATTCATGAAGAGACACTAAAAATAAGGTCTCTGCGCTTTGCAGAACTCCTTTCTGAGCTGACTGATTACAGTATTGAGCACTTTCGGGACGAGGAAAAGTACATGGCGGAACATGGCTTTCCCGGTATAAAGGAGCATAAGGCTGCTCATAAACTGTATATCAAAAAGGTAGCGTTTTTTAACCACCTGTATGACGATGTAAATCCCACAAGACCGGAGGATGTCAGCGACTTCCTTAAAGAGTGGTGGATAAATCATATCATGCTTCTGGATATGGAGTACAAAAAATTCGTCGACAAATGCAACAATGGCAAGTAAAGTTAATATCCTATATTTTTCTGACCCGCTGTGTTCATACTGCTGGGGAAGTGAACTTATTTTAAGAACAATAAAAGATGAGTTCAGAGATTTGATTTCAGTTGAGTACCGCATGGGCGGGCTGATGCCGGACTGGAGCATGTTTGACGGGAAAGAGGAAGGTCCGGCCCTGGTGGCGAATCACTGGGTGGAGGCTTCTCATCACATTGGTTTTCAGATAGACGGAGATGTCTGGAGGGAAGACCCGCCTGCATCTTCATACCCTCCCTCAATTGCTTTCAGGGCTGCAGTGCTTCAGGGCGAGGATAAGGGACTCCGCTTTTACAACATCATGAGAGAGGGCTTTTTTCACAGAAAAGTGAATATTGCCAGAAGGGAGAATCTTATAAAGGCTGCAGCAGAAGCAAAACTGGATATTGAACTCTTTAAAAGAGACCTTGATGGCAAAGGGAAAGAGGAATTTGAAAAGGATCTGAAACTTGCTGCTTCTCTCGAAGTTGACCTGTTCCCAACTTATATTTTCTCCAGTTCAAATGGAAAACGGGTGAGACTGGCCGGTTTTATCGGCTTTGACCAGCTTTCACGCACTATTAAAGACCTTCTTGAATCAAAATAGTTGTCATTCTAAAGGAAATTGTTAAATTAGCGTAAAATCCTGCGGACATGGCAAAGTTCAGGTTCGAATACGGTATTACGCTCTTCTACCTCTTACTTGGAGGAGCATGGATTCTCTTCTCAGACAGAATCCTGATGTCTCTTGTTGATGATCCGGAGCGACTCACAGAATTACAAACCTTCAAAGGCTGGTTTTATGTAGTAATTACGGCCTTGTTCTTCTATATATTTCTCAGACGACACCTTCAGAAACTCAGACGGGCAGAGGCCAGGGCACTTGAAAGCGACAGACTTAAATCTGGTTTTCTTGCAAATGTCAGTCACGAAATCAGAACTCCTATGAATGGAGTGATGGGATTTGCAGAGTTACTCAAGGATCCGGAACTTACTCATGAAGAGAGACTTGAATATATCGCAGTAATTGAGGAGAGCGGGGAGAGAATGCTTGGATTGCTGCACAATCTGGTCAACATATCAAAAATTGATGCAGGACAGATGAAGGTCACCCTTACTCAGGTAGATGTTAACGAATTGCTGGAAAATGTCAGGTTGTTGTACTCTCTTAAGGCAGAGCAAAAAGGAATAAGGATTGATATTAAACCTGGCATAACAGTAAATGAAGAGGCAATTATCTGGACTGACAGGGAGAAGCTCACCTCTGTACTTACAAACCTTCTGATTAACGGGATAACATATACAGACGAAGGATATGTGGAGATGGGATATGTTACCTCAGGAAACAATCTTCTGTTTTATGTAAAGGATACCGGTGTTGGCATTGAGCTGAGCAAACAGGAGGAGATATTTGAAAGGTTTGTGCAAATCAATATGACCTACACAAAAACTCATGATGGTGCAGGACTTGGGCTCTCAATAGTAAGATCTTATGTTGAACTTCTTGGAGGCAAGGTTTGGGTTAAATCTGCACCCGGTGACGGCTCTTCTTTCTACTTTACTATTCCTTACAAAAGGAGTAACGCTCTTTCATCAAAAAAGAGTCAATCCGGGATATAAAATTCCGATTTAATCAATCTCCAGAAAAAATCCGAAGCTAAGTGTAAAGGAGTTTATTCCAAGGTTGGGGTGACGGGTCTCCGCGTTGCTTATGTGACGAAATCCCGGTCTGATGTCCAGATGAAGTCTGTCCCATACTCTTACCTGTGCTCCAATAAAAAGATTGTCTGAGAAAATCAGCCCGGAGACCTGTCTGTCAGGAGCTCCGAAAATGTAGTGAGGGCCTGTTCCCAGCATAATGTAGAGTGAAAAATTACGGGGGATAATTTCCTGTCTTAAGGCGATGGCAATATTGAGTCCCGTTTCGTAAGATGTTTTGTAATAATCAGATCCATCCAGATTTTTGTATCTGGTTGTATTGAACTGAGGTGTAAAGTGACCTTCTAAATTTGTTCTGCCAAATGAATGAATTGTGTGGCTGTATTCAAACTGGAAGAAATTGACCCTGTACCTGTAATCAAATCCAAGGTCAAGCTTGTCACTCAGCCTCTCTGTACCGGCACCTGTATATAACCCTATCTTTCTGTTGGTCTGGGCACCGAGATTTGCCATAAGTACGAAAAGCAACAGGAAAGTAATTGTTATGGATTTTGAACTCATATCTGCTAATAATCAACTGCAAAGTAAGGCAAAATTTTCGCTACTTTTGCAGACAACCCAACGACATGAAAGCCAAAATTTTTAACAGCGAGATTCCGTTTTATGAACTTCTCAACAATGATTTGTCGGGCGGTGAGATTTTTACTGTTAAAAGTGAAGGCTTGAAGATGACAGAAGTTGTGATGGGTGACTATCCGGAGTATAGTGAGTTTGTTGATACAGATGCCTTCAGGGATATTCTCCGGGCAGAGCGGGAGAAGCTCAGATACGGCGACAGCAAAACTGTCCGCATAAGTTCCTTCAATATTAATAAATCAAAGGGGGTGCTCGAAGTGGGCTTTCACCCGTCCAGCTACTCTGTCTACAAGGCATTCAACGCAATAAAGCACTATCCTCCTCAGATATTCTACAGAGATGCAGGCCACGGATTATACGAAGAGGGCACATCTGACTGGCTTGATACAGGTATTACCGGGAATCTTATACGGGCAAACCACTGCGGAACAGGATTGTTTATAGATTGTGCCGGCCCTGGCGGAGTGAGGGTTATTGTGGGTATGAGACCAAACAGGGAGATTATTGATACACACAGACTCTTCAGGACATATTCGGCAAGCGGGAGCATAGATCTTGATGACCTAACTCCATTTGAGGGTGTGCTAAGGGAGGCTCGCGAGGAGATAAACTTTGAAGCAGATGCTTCGCAAATTGAACTGGTCTCATTTGGATACGATTCTCAGCTGGGATATTTTCAGTTTAGCTTTTACCACAGGAGTGAGCTGAGTTTTGAGGAGATTGTTACAGGGGCAAAGGGAGCAAAAGATGCAAATGAGTATACTTCGCTGGATCCTGTTGCCTTCTCTGCAGAAAACATAGACCGGACTGTAAGGGATATTGCAGAGGCACCTTGGGAACCATCTGCATTATGGACGCTTGTGGTTCTGGTTGCAAGGCTGATTCTCTCTGACGGTGCAAAAAAGGGGGAGAAGAGCGGAGTAACGGCTGCCAGAATTGATGATTTTAGAAATAAACTTGAAAAAGAGATAAAAAACAGAAATTATGAGAGCAATTTTAAAATTTTCGACTAGTCTGATACTGCTGTTTTTCCTGATTGCAGACGGAGCTGCGTTTGCCCAGAAGAGGGGCGCTAAGGTCTCAGAGGGTACTTATATTGATTCCGTAACAGTAAAGGCTATGAAGGCATTTGATGTACCGGGAATAGCCGTGGCTGTTGTAAAGGATGGCAAGGTGGTTCATATGAAGGGTTACGGGGTGAGCTCAGTGGCTACGGGTGCAAAAATGGACGAGAATACTCTCTTTGCAATTGCTTCAAACAGCAAGGCATTTACATCTGCAGCCCTGGCAATTCTTGTTGATGAAGGGAAACTTGAGTGGGATAGCAAGGTCGTTGATTTTATACCTGAATTCAGACTTTATGATCCTTATGTTACTCAGAATTTCACAATAAAGGATTTGCTCACCCACAGGAGCGGACTGGGTCTTGGTGCAGGTGACCTGATGATCTGGCCGGATGGTGCAGATTTTAAACTGAATGATATTATTTTCAATATGAGATACCTAAAACCGGTATCGGCCTTCAGAACTAAATATGATTACGACAACCTGCTTTATATAATTGCAGGTGAGGTTGTGGCGAGAGTTTCGGGCGTTTCCTGGGAGGAGTTTATTGAGAGCAGAATCATGAGACCTCTGGGAATGAACAGAAGTGCCGGCAGCCACAGCCGGATTCCTTATAAATCAAACATTATTGATGCCCATGTTCCTGTTGACGGCAAAGTGCAGGTGGTGCAGATGAATCTGGCAGATATGGCGAATGCGGCCGGAGGGATATTCAGCAGTGTGAATGATATGTCAAAGTGGGCTATGGCTCAGTTGGGCGGAGGGGTATTCAGCATAACCGGGGCAGACGGAAAAACTGCAGAAAAGAGGCTGTTCAGTGCGCGAGCGCATCAGGAGATGTGGACTCCGCAGACAATTATTCCTGTAAGGGGACAGACTACATATAAAACACATTTTTCTGCATATGCTCTTGGCTGGAGAGTGAGTGATGTCAATGGTTACAAGATGGTTACGCATACAGGCGGGCTTTCGGGTGTGCTCACTCAGGTGACTCTCATTGCAGACCTTAATCTCGGGATAATTGTTTTTACAAATCAGCAATCCGGGGAGGCATTTACATCTGTTACAAATACCATTCTGGACAAATATTTTGGAGTAACAGGTAAAGACAGGGTTGCGGAAAACCTTGAGAGACTTAATAAGGCTCGTGAGTATGCGGGAAATGTTACTGGTGCAATCTGGAGTGTCGTTGAAAAGGCTCACGCAGCTGCCGGGGCAGATTTTCTGGGTTCGTTTGAGGGTACTTACAGAGACAGCTGGCTCGGGGATGTTAATATTAGTTTAATGAACGGGAAGCTGAGGTTCTCATCTCTACGCTCGCCTAAACTGGCCGGCGAAATGCTGTTTTATAAGGGCAGCACTTTTGTTGTCAAATGGGATGACCGCAGTTTTGATGCCGACTCTTTTGCCAACTTTACTTTTGATTTTGAGGGTAAACCTTCCGGGTTCACAATGAAGGCAATCTCTCCTCTTACAGATTTCAGCTACGATTTTCATGATCTTGATTTCAGGAGGATAAAAAATGGAAAAGATTGATAAACGGATGGTCTCATCCTTTATGAAGGAGAGGGACCGCTTTTCTCACAAGGGTGATTTCGGGCATGCGCTGCTTCTGGCAGGCTCGCTTGGAAAAGGGGGGGCTGCAGTCCTCTCTGCAAAGAGTGTTTTACGGACAGGAGCAGGATTGCTCACTGTTCACATTCCGGGAAGGCTGAATGACATTCTGCAGTGTTCAGTACCGGAGGCGATGTGTACCCTTGATACTAATGAGAATCATCTGTCGGTCTTGCCCTCTCTTGAGGGATTTGAGGCGGTGGGGGCCGGCCCGGGGCTGGGTCTGGCGCCAGAGACTGCCTCCCTGGTTTATGATCTGATAGAGAGTTGCCGTGTACCGCTTGTTCTTGATGCAGATGCGCTCAATATTGTTGCTGCGAGACCAGAGCTCCTTGCGCGGATGCGCAGGGAGACTATTCTTACTCCTCATCCGGGCGAGTTTGACCGCTTTGCCGGCCCCCACTCAACCAGAGAGGAGAGAATAGTTACGCAGAGAAAACTCTCCAGAAAATTTGGAATAATTATTGCCCTGAAGGGAGCCGGAACAACTGTTTCTTTGCCAGACGGAGAGATTTTTGAGAATACCACCGGGAATCCCGGAATGGCAACTGCAGGCAGCGGAGATGTTCTTACAGGGATTATTCTTGGAATGCTGGCTCAGGGTTATACACCTGCCCAGGCTACAATGGCCGGTGTTTTCTTTCACGGACTTGCAGGTGACTTTGCCGCCGGAAGTAAAGGCGAACGGTCAATTATTGCAGGTGACATTGTTGAGTCGCTCCCGCTGGCATTTAAATAATTGTTAAATTTGAACTTTGAATAACCGACCGAAACTTTAATAACCAACCCCATGGAAATGTTCAATTTTCTCGATACCTACCCGTATCTGCTGCCTTTTATAATTTTCTTTGCGCGTATTGTTGATGTCTCGCTTGGAACTCTCAGGATTATCTTTGTCTCAAAGGGGGAGAAATATAAAGCTCCTCTCATTGGTTTCTTTGAGGTGTTAATCTGGATTGTTGTTATTTCACAGATTTTCTCAAGAGCAAACGATATGATTGCATACGTCTCATATGCTGCCGGCTATGCTACAGGAAACTTTGTGGGTATTCTTATTGAACAGAGGATTGCGTTTGGTATTATTCTTTGCAGAATTTACACCAAGAAAAACGGCCGTGAACTGATTGCCCTTTTTAACAGGCAGAACTACGGAGCGACACTTCTGGAGGGAACGGGATCGGTGGACAGAATTGAGATTGTTGAGGCAGTAATTGACAGAAAGGAGATGAAGAGTCTGGAGAAGATTATAACAGAGTTTGACCCGGATGTATTTTATGTTGTGGAGGATGTAAGGGTAAAACAGAAGGGAATCTTCCCGAAAAGCCGGTCACTCATGTCCCGAATGAGAATTGGAAAATAAAAAAGCAAGAATATTTAAATGAATATAAAATTGAAACATATGAAAAATCTATCCTTTGCAATCAAATGTGCAGCAGCCGCATTTGTATTGACGGCTGCAATCTCTTGCAGCACTGAGGTTAAAAGCGACAGGGATACTTCATATCTTGAAGAGATTACAATTGCCCGGCTTGGCGAAGGTTATAAAAACGGAACCTTTACAATTGAAAAGGTTACTTCAGATTATCTTTACAGAATTGAGAAAATTGACCAGAACGGTCCTAAACTCAACTCTGTAATTTCAATAAACCCGGATGCGATTGAAATTGCAAAGGAGCTGGACAAAGAGCTAGCTGAGGGTAAGTCAAGGGGTCCGCTTCACGGGATTCCGGTTATCCTTAAGGATAATATCGACACTAAGGATTCAATGCCAACTACAGCCGGTGCAACCGTTCTCAAAAACTCATTTGTGGGAAGAGACAGCAAGGTTGCGGAGAAACTTCGTGCCGCCGGTGCTGTTATTATAGGGAAAGCCAACCTGAGCGAGTGGGCAAATTTTCGTGCAAATCTATCATCAAGCGGATGGAGCGGTGTCGGCGGACAGACTAAGAATCCATATGTAACAGACAGAAATCCTTGCGGGTCAAGTTCGGGCTCTGGAGTTGCGGTCTCTGCTAATCTCTGCGCCTTTGCAATAGGGACTGAGACCAACGGATCGATTACCTGTCCTTCAAATAACAATGGTATAGTGGGAATCAAACCAACAGTAGGTCTTATCAGCCGTACCGGTATCATTCCGATTTCATTTACACAGGATACTCCTGGTCCAATGACCAGAACTGTTGAGGATGCAGCTATTGTCCTTGGTGTTCTTGCCGGGGCAGACTCTACAGACTCAATGACTCTTGATAAAGGTGCAAAGTTTGAAAGTGATTACGCTCAGTTTCTGAAGAAGGATGGTCTGAAAGGGAAGAGAATCGGCCTTCTTACAAATGTATCAGGCTTCCACTTTAAGGTCGATTCGCTTATGGCTTCCACTGTTGAATATCTTAAGGATGCAGGGGCAGAGGTTGTGGAGGTTAGCATGCGTGTTCCGGGTGAGGCAAGCGGTGCCTCCTTCCAGGTAATGCTTTATGAATTCAAGGATGGGCTTGAGAAGTATTTTGCCTCTCTGGGCGAAGGTGCTCCTGTAAGAACTCTTGACGAACTGATAGAGTTTAATAAAAAGGATTCGGTAGAACTGAGGTTTTTTGACCAGCAGCTGCTTGAAATGGCTTCCAAAAAGGGAACTCTCCAGGATGAGGAGTACAAAAAGGCTCTGTCACTTATGCAGAAGAAGACAAGAGAGGAGGGAATTGATAAGCTTATGAACGAAAACAAGCTTGATGCAATCATGGCTCCAACTGGAGGACCTGCATGGAAAACAGATCTCGTTAACGGCGATAATTTCCTTGGCAGCAGCTCTTCATTTGCAGCAATTTCGGGATATCCCAACATAACTGTCCCGATGGGTTTCATAGGCGATTTGCCTGTTGGTGTATCATTCTTTGGAAGAGCATGGAGCGAACCGGTTCTGCTCAATATCGCATACTCTTTTGAACAGGGTACCATGAAGCGAAAGGCTCCCCGCTATCTTAATTCAATATTGGTAAAACAGAAATAACAGGAATGACACTACACAGGAGACTATTAATTCTTGTATTTGCCTTTGCTTTTTCACTCCAGTCACTAACAGCACAGGATGTTCAGCCTCAGTCTGGTCAGTTAAGAATCAGCCTTGTAACATGTACGAGCGGGAATGAACTCTATTCAATATTTGGCCACAGTGCACTCAGGGTTATTGATTATGAAAAGGGGCAGGATCTAATATTTAATTTCGGGCTCTTTGATTTTGGGACTCCCAATTTTTATCTCAAGTTCATGCAGGGGAAACTCAAATATATGCTGGGAGTTCAGTACACTCAGGATTTTATGGAGCAGTACCGCTATGAAGGCAGGGGAGTTGCTGAACAGGTTCTGAACCTCACCGAGTCAGAAAAAGTTGAAATACTGGAAAGGCTCTTCTACCTATACGAACCTCAGAACAGATACTACCTCTACTCATTTCTCTTTAAAAACTGTACAACAGAGCTCAGAGATCTGCTTAAGGAGAAGACACAGCTCCCTCAGGGAGAATCACCGAGTAATTTCCGCCAGATGATTAATTCATCTGTTAAAGATATGAGGTGGACAAAGGTTGGGATTAACCTCCTTCTGGGATCCAATCTCGACAAGAAGATATCGGTTTTTGAAGGTATGTTCCTTCCTGACAGTCTTTACACCGGGCTTGCTCAATCTGTGAGTAATGGTGCCCCATTTGTGACTGAGACAATTTCACTTGCTCCAAGAGAGGAGAGATCTTCGGTTGAGAGGACACCATTTCTGCTCTCGCCTGAATTTCTTTTCGGGCTGATGCTTGTTCTTGTTCTGCTGAGCCTTTTCATTCCACGCCTGGGATTTGCAGACAATCTTGTGCTTTGGGTAAATGCCATATTTGGTATTGTACTTCCGGTGATAATCCTCATGTCTGACCATGTTGAGCTCCAGAATAACTTCAATCTGCTCTGGTGCAATCCTCTATATCTGGCAATACTGCTTACCCGGTTCTTCCGGTTCAGAAAAACCACACTGGCACTGGCAGGAGCAGCCCTGTTTTCCATTGCCGCAATGGGATTTGTATGGATTGCCGGGATTCAGGGATTTGAACTTTCGTTTGGCCTGATCGCCGCTTCACTTGCAGTTGCACTCTGGCGTGTAATCTTAAAATGCAGAAAAAAGTGAAGAGAGAGAGGGGAAGGTGGAGAGCCGGAATAAGAGGTTCTGCGATTGTGCCGTTTGTCATTGTTTTGCTTTTTGCATATCTGCTTACAATTCCTCCACGCCTGGTTGTTCAGGTAAACTCAGGAGTAACTACTCTTTTTGTAAACAATCACAGCGAAGACACATTAATTAAACCAGAGTTGTTCGGGATTAAATCTGACAGAGTTGAAAAATTTTCCTACACCTCATTTGACGGACTTAAGCTAAAAGTAATTAAGATCCCTGCTCTGCAGAATCTCTCTAAGAGTATTCCGGAAGAGGCCGGAAAGGGAGCAATAATCTTCCTGCACGGTGTCCGCAGACATAAAGAGCAGGTCTATCCAATGGCTGCATTTTTCTCGGCAGCCGGATATGATTGTTATGCGCCTGACCTCCGTTCCCACGGCGAGAGCGAAGGCCGCTTCACAACATATGGTTTTAAGGAGATGCAGGATGTATCAAGGCTGATAGATACAATCTCTCGCAATTACAAAAACGGGGGGAGTATTATTTTGTGGGGACAGTCAATGGGAGCGGCAACAGCAATGCTCACCATGGCTCAGGATAATCGTGTTACGGCAGGTATTGTTGAGAGCACCTTTTCTGATTTCAGGGAGGTTGTAGGCGACTATTTTGTCCGCGATATTGGTTTTCGCAGCAAGCCTGTACTCAGCTATATGATATGGGGAGCCGGAATTTTAACAGGACTCGATGCCTCACAAATCTCTCCTCTCGAATACTCTTCACGCATATCTGCACCTGTTTTGCTTGTTCATGGAACTGCCGACAAAAAGATAGACATAAGCCATGCTCACAGAATCTATGCAAGGTTAAAATCTCCCGGAAGCCGCTTCCTTCAGGTAGAAAAAGCACGCCATACTAATATCTGGGAGACCGGAGGCGATCTCTACTTCAAAAGAGTTCTCGAATTTCTGCAGGCCTCAAAATAATTCCCGGAAACTTTAGTAGGCAAAAAAAGTTAACGGTATCAGCTAGGGAAAAACGTTGTCTCCCGAAGATGGGGAGGATTTTCCGGGCTGATACCGTTAACTTATAAATTAAGAGAAGATTAGTTATCTCTTCTCCGGCTCAAATACAAAGGTCATTCTGTTACCACTTTTGAAGATCTTCTTCGCAAACTTCTGGATATCGCCTGCCTTAACCTTTGGCAGAAACTCCTTTTCAGTCTCCTGAAGGCTCACTTCGCCCTTAAGGTTGTTTACTATGACTGCAGGCCATACGGTCTCCTCCTTGCGGTCCTGGTATACCTTCTGAAGATAAAGGGTAATCTCCTTCATCTCCTTTTCGGTTGGTCCGTTTTTCACAAAGTTGTCTGCCTCCTGCTGAACAACCATAAGCAGTTCGTCCACAAGAGCAGGGTCTGTATCGAATTCCACAGAGAATTCAACATGCTCGTAAGGGTATTTCATGATTTCGTTTGTAACGCCAACATGGTAGGTTCCGCCTCTCTCCTCACGGATAGATTTCATATACCTCTCCCTGAGAATGTATGCGATGAACTTAGAATACATATTGCTCTGGGCATTGTACGGAGCCTCTCCAAAGTAGAGACGGCCCACAGATGCCTTTGAACTAAGCATGTTTTTAGCTTTGTAGCGGAGCGATACTTCTCCCCTGCGCTTCACCGGTTCGCGGGATGTAAGCTTCATACCTGCATTTGACGTTCCCTTTTCAAGTGATCCTATGTATTTAACGATAAGTTCCTTTGCCTTTGCGGCAGGAATCGGCCCCGAAAATACAAAAGTGTATCCATCTGCGCCGGCAAACAGGTTGTTGTACATAGTGGTCAGCGATTGTGCGTTTATTGCTGCAACATCCTCTTTTGTCAGCTTACCTTTAAGGGGCTGAGATGCAAATTTGAGTGTACTTACAGAATCTGTGAAAATCGCATTCTCCCCTTTTGGTGTGTTAATATTCTTTAAAAGCTGATTTTTAAAGTTTGCAATCTGTGTTTCATCTGCAGTTACGGCAGTAAAATAGGAGTAAAGAAGGTTCCAGAACTCCAGAGAATCCTTAAGTGTATAGTTTCCTGAAAACTCTACGCTTCTGTAGCCAATTGAAGGTTTTACAGAGATACTCTTTGAGCCGCCCAGCTTCTGCATCTCCGGTCTGTTGAATCCGTCTACTGAATACATTGAGAGGAAGCTTTCTGCAATTTTAATCTGCTTTGTGTCGTAAGGAAGCATATATCCGCCCTTTCTGAAAGCACGCATGCTTACATACTTTTTGCTTGCACCCTCCTCTTTCCAGATTACTTTTGCTCCGTTGGAAAGTATCCATTCGGTTGCAGAGTCAAGCTGCTTTTCATACTTTATTCCCAGCTCTTTAGAGGTAACTGCTCTTTCAGCCGTAATAACCCCGCCTTTCAGATCTTTTCTGATTGTAAGCTGCTTCTCCACCACAGGGGTAAACCTGTCAAGTTCAGAATTCTTTACCTCCTCAATCATCTTGTAAATCTCCTCCTTTGAAGGAAGATACTCCCTGTCGCTCTCCGGAATTGAGAAAATGATAACCCTGTTTTCATCTGAAAGGATTGAAGGGAGGGCCTCATTTACATTTTCAACAGCAATGCTCTTGATATATTCCATTGAAATCTTGTAATAATCGTCAGGTTTTACGATTGGGTACTGCCTTGTAAAGTGGTCAACAGCAGCGCTTACATAATCTTCGTTTTTGGGTTTGCGTGTGCGTAGATAGTTCTGTTCTGCACCCTTTTTAACCCTGACAATTGCCTGATCAAACTCCTCTTTGGAGAAGCCGTACCTGCTTGCCCGCTCATACTCTTCGACTATTCCCCTGAGTGATTTGAAAATAGTTTTCACTGAATATGGAAGAGCTGTAGTTGTAAAGGTCTGAGAGGCATAGCTTAATTTTCCGAATATTGGAATAGCATTCCTGAACATCGAATCCTGACTCTCCTGAGCTACCTGGCACCTTACCTTAAACATCTCAAGGAATGTGTTTCTGATAACTTCGTCATAGATTGATCTCTTTGTCTGCATCTCTTCCTGTGAAAGGTTTGGAATCTTTACAGCAACCCTCACAGAGATAGCCTTTGTTTCAGGATCTGTGAAGTAACCAACTATAGGTTCCTTGTTATCCGGAATAGTATATGTCTCACGCTTAGCCGGATTGACTGCTTTTGGAATTGATGAGAATCTCGCTTTAATCTTCTTTTCAATTACATCGGGATCAATATCTCCAACAACTATTACAGCCTGAAGGCCGGGGTGATACCATTTATGGTAATAGTCAATCAGAGTCTGGCGTGAGAAAGTATTGATAATTTCAGGAAGACCAATGACATCTCTTTCTGCAAAGCGGGAGCCTGTCTGCTGAAATTTGAGTATACCCTTGTTCATTCTGGTGCGGGCATCGTCGCCGCGTCTCCACTCCTCTCTTACAACGCCTCTTTCGGCCTCAACCTCAGCCGGTTCGCAGGAGATGTAGTGAGACCAGTCGTGAAGAGCAAGCAGGGCAGAATCAATTACCACCTCTCTTTGCACGGGAACAGCAGAGATATTATATACCGTTCTCTCCATTGATGTATAAGCATTGATATTGGCTCCAAATTTCACCCCTATGCTTCCAAAGTAATTCAGAAGTTTTTTACCGGGGAAATTTTTGGTTCCGTTGAATGCCATGTGTTCCAGGAAGTGAGCCAGGCCGCGCTGGTTGTCCTCCTCCTGCAGCGAACCTACATTGTGCACAATAAAGAATTCGGCCCTTCCGGCAGGATTGGCAGCTTTTCTTATATAGTATGTAAGTCCGTTTTCCAGCTTCCCTGTCCTGAAGGCTGAATCTGCAGGAAGAGGGGCTGTTATGTTATTTTGCGCTATGGCAAAGTTGCCGCAAATTATAAGTGCAATTGCGGCAACAATGGTTTTTATTATTCTCATCGTTTATTTGATTTCTAAAGTTGCCCCTTTTTGTTCAAAGGCAAATTTTGCATCACTGGTCTGCAGCTCTCCATCCTTGGTCTTGATAGTCCATTGTGGCATTGTCAGGGCAGCCCAGATCTTATCGTCGTTGAGTGCATCCTTAGAGTAAGTAATGCGGAAGCAGTACTCCTCCTTGTCGTTTATAACAGTCTCTATTCCAAGGAACCCGTCAATAAGTGAAAGGTGGCTCGAGAGATAAGGAACGTTTCTTGTGATAAGCGGTTTGTCGAGGTCTTCGTATACAAGTTCATAAACAGCCTCATTCTTTCCGCCCCACTTCTCTTCATTGGATTTATACCTCTTTGAGTAGAAGTTGAACTGACGCTCAAGGAATTCTCTGCGGGAGATGGTGTCAACACCTTCGTCCATCTTGATGTACTCGAAGTCAACCTTTACAATGTTGGTGCCGCCGCCGTGTACCGGCATAACAAGCTCCTTCATCTCTACCTTCTCTTCCATGTATTCTTCATCTACCGGTTCGTTTACATCCATGTAGATTCTTACAATAAGAGGACATGCATATTCGGTTTCGATACCATAATAGCCCTTCTTGTCGTTTCTGAACTGCAGGCCAAGATAGTTGGGATCCATCTTGTCGTACATCTTCTCAGTACGAATGGTAATTACTTTTATTTGAGCACCGGCCGGAGGAGTTGCTATCTTGAATTTTGCAGGGGTGTAGATGAGCTCTTTAATCTTTTCAGGAGAGATTTCTGCAGGGCTGTAGTAGATGTCAACTACTGAATGCTTAACAAATGTAGCCACTCCGTATACTCCCGGAATTTTCTGAAGCTGGGCCGAGAATGCCTTTGAGCTTCCGTAGCATTTAACTGAACGAAGACCTTCCACTCTCACCTTTTCGAGCTGTTCGTGTTTAGCCTCATCGCCCCATTTCTCGTCAATTGTAGGCAATTCCCAAACACTGCCAAGGAGATAGGCGGCAATGAAGAGGGCAACAGCCAGAATTGCAGGAAGCCAGCGGAATGATTTTTTCTTTCCGAATGTAAGGGCATCTTTATTACAGCTTGAAATACACTCTCCGCAAAGCGTGCAGTCAACATGCTTAACGGTTTTAACTTTGTCCACATCAATGCTGTAAGGACATTTCTTTGCACACAGACCGCAGTCGTTGCACTTCTCTGTGTTCCTGTTCACCTTGAGAAGAGGGAAAACTTTGGCATCTGTATAAATTACTTCCCAGAGATAACCAAGCAGTGAAGCGGCGGTTAGGAGATAGATCCACGACACTGAAAGGCCGGCCAGGTTAATAATTGCGAAGATTGCAACAAGTACGGCAAATGTGATTGTGTACTTGAAAATGTTGCTGATTGCCCCCAGCGGGCAGAGGTACTTGCACCAGAACATCTTGATAAAGAAGTTTCCGAAAATGAACAGTACCAGAGCAACAACAGCCATCCACAGGGTTAGTTCCCCCTGGAATCCTGTTGCAGCAGCATAGTAAGGGTCAAAATTCTTGCAGAAGAGTTCTGAGCTGGTAATTGTAAAGTAAAATACAAGGAAAAGGAGAGCATATTTGAAAAAGCGGAGAACTTTATCTGCCATGCTTCCTGATTTAATCACAATTTCCTTGACTTTCATCTTGCTGCGTAGTTTTGCAAGGTACTCACTGCCCCATCCCAACGGGCAGAGATAACCGCAAAACAGCTTGCTGAATAAAATAACACCTATTCCAAGAACAACGCCCATCATAATCTGGGTCATTGTCATGCTGCAGGCCATAGAACCTGCAACAAGGTAGGATCCAAGTGTTTCGAGTCCTCCCAGAGGGCAATATGCCTCGGGATCTGCTGTCTCGTTTCCGGCGATTTTCGTCAGAAATACGATGATAGCAAGAAGTGTTCCCCATTGTAACAGATGGCGGAACCAGTTTTTCTTTAAATTTTTCATCTTTAAAGGGTTAGTTAGTAAAATGTAACAATTTATTATTTATCACAGGAGATAAATCATGAAAAATCCAAAATACACCCGAAAAAATCCTGTTCCCTGCTATCTTTTTAATATTTTTTCTGTTCAGGAGTGCATATGTTACAAATTTAATTAAATTTGCGAGAGTCCAAGTACTGGACTAGGTTTTTTGAGTGTTTTGGAGGGGTGATTGTGAGGTTTGAAGTAACAATTTGTAAGCGAAATCGTTGAAATTCAATCCATCAATATATTTTTTATTAACTAACCCAAATTAACCAAACTGTGAAAAAATTTTTGGCAATGTTGCTACTGTCCGCAGGACTGCTGGCAAATTTCTCCCGGGCAACGGCTCAGGAGAGAGTTTCACTTGAGGGAAAAGTGACTCTCTACGGCTCGGAAGAAACTATTCCCTACGCACAAGTGTTAATTAAAGAGCTCAATGTCTGGGGTTTCTCAGATGACAAGGGTATCTTTAAAATCTCCGGAATAATTCCCGGAAGCTACACCCTGGAGGCGACCTCCCTGGGGTATCAGAAAATGTCTATTCCTGTTACGCTTAACAAAAGCTTCTCCAACTTTCGTGTTCAGCTAAAGGAAGATAACCTTACACTGGAAGATGTGGTGGTAACCGCAAAAGCAGGATCAAGCATGAACTCGTCTTCAAGGATTGAGAAGGCGGCTATCCAGCACGTTCAGGCATCCAGCCTCTCTGACATCATGCAACTGATGCCGGGAGCTATAATTGCGAATCCAAACCTTACCTCATCAAACGAAATTACTATCCGCTCTGTCAACGACCCTGCAGATAATAATGCAAGGGGTGTGGGTCTTATGATTAACGGTTCAAGGGTGTCTAATGATGCAACTATCTCCACAGCTACATCTACGACATTCATCAACACTATGGACTTCAGAAAATTCTCAACTGATAATATTGAGTCAGTTGAGGTTCTTAAGGGTGTTCTCTCTGCAGAGTACGGCGATGTAACTTCCGGAGCAATCCTGGTTACAACCAAGGCCGGACGCACTCCTTACGAGGTTCGAATAAAGGCAGATCCCAGAACAAAGGCTTTCTCGCTGAGTAAGGGATTCGGACTGGGTGACAATGCAGGTAATCTTAACATTGACGCTGACTATGCCAGAGCATTTGCAGACTGGCGCTCACCGGTGAGCATCTTTGACAGAACAACTCTGGGACTTACCTATTCAAACACCTTCAATACAGATAAGACTCCGTTGAGACTGAATGTGAGACTTAGCGGCTATATGACAGGCAACAGTGTTACAAGTGACCCCGATGTATCTAAAGAGGATTTTACAAAACGCAGGGATAAGAATCTTTCACTTGCAATCTATGGTAACTGGCTGCTGAACAAGAAGTGGATAACCTCTCTTAACTATAACTTTTCGGGAAATATGAGCAGCGAAAAGTATCAGAAATATTCCGTAAACAGCTCACTTCCTCTTCCTACAACAAATACCAAACTGGATGGAATCAGCCTTGGCTATTTCACAAACACTCTTGAAAGGTTTGATTTGCGCAGTGAGGATATTCCTGTATATATGAGTGCAAAGGTTACCGGAAATCTCAATAAGAATATCGGCAAAACTCTGCTGAAGTCTATTGTTGGTATTGAATTCAACTCAAAGGGAAATAACGGAAGAGGCGAATACTACATAGATGCCCAGCCTCAGTATTTCCGCGAAAGAAGCTATAAGGAGATTCCTTTTATGAACGACCTGAGCATCTTTGCAGAAGAGAAAGTTACTATGCCTGTTGGCAAGGGCTCTTTTGAAATGAGTGCAGGTGCCCGTTTTAATAAAATGATTATTGAGGGATATGACTATAATCCTACTGTTGATCCAAGGTTTAATGCAAAATATGACATTCTTGGTTCAAGAAGGGACCGTTTTGTAAGATCGGTTGCTGTAAGAGGCGGCTGGGGTATTCTTCAGAGACTTCCTTCTATAGGTCTGCTCTATCCTGCTCCAAAATATAACGACAATGCTCTTTTCCTTTACAGGAATGCTACAACAGGAGAGTCTCTTGCAGTTATTCAGACAGATGTGATAAACGATATGCTCGACTATAACCTGAAGCCAACCAGAACAAGAAATATGGAGATTGGACTTGACCTCGATATCAGGGGTATTGAGGCAAAATTCACATATTTTAATGAGAAGCTTACAGATGGTATCTCCGAGAACAAGAGAATTTCGACTCAGTCGTTTGATTATTACAATACAGTCACAGACCCTAACGCTGCTCCAAAATATGAAAACGGAAGAGTATGGATCAAGAATTCACTGGGCGAATATGTTCAGCTTGGCTATACAACCAGCAGGGAGTTCAAGGGCAATGCACGCACAGATAACAGAAGCCGCACAGACAAGTGGGGTATTGAGTATGACATTGACTTTGGTAAAATCAAGTCTCTGAATACATCTGTTATTCTTAGCGGTGCTTATATCAGACAGGAGAATATTACTGAGGGTCTTGAGTACCATTATCAGATCAAGACAGACCCGATTGACCCAAAACTGAAACTTCCTTATTCAGGTATCTACAAGTCAACTTCAGGCGGACTTGGAGTCGGATCCGGAGCTGAGCGTTTCTCAACAAATATTAATCTTGTTACTAACATTCCTGCAATAAGAATGGTTGTATCACTCATAACCCAGATTATCTGGAAGGACAATACCACTAATACTTACGACAAGGATAGAATCTATAAACTTGATTCGGAAGGCAAACCGGTATATGGTAACTTCGATAAACAGAACAATACAGAGATTCTGTACAGAAATCCTGATTTCTACATGGATCTTGATGGTAATGTTAAGCCATTCAGTGATTATTATACAACCACTAATGAAGATTTGAGAAGAAGACTTGCTCTTCTTATTCTCTCTTCGGACAAGTCATATTATTTCCTTGAGAGCGGCTACAGACCTCGCGTTATGGCAAACCTCAGAATCACAAAGGAGATTGGCAATTATGCAGCACTCTCGTTCTATGCAAACAACTTTACAAATTCAAGGCCTCTTATGAAAAATATTGCAAGGCCGAATGCAGTTGGTGCAAGAATGAACACAGAGATCTACTTTGGAGCAGAACTTAAATTAACCTTCTAAACGGGAACACAATGAGAAAAATATTCATATTCACGATACTCATGTTATCCCTTGCTATGTCGGGATGCATGAAGGACCTTAAGATGTCTGAGTTTACAGACGATGCTATAAGCTCTACCATCAATGTTACCGTTGCCATGCCTGCAGGATATACCTACAGCGTGGAGGGAATGGTTATTAAACTTTCAGATCCTTCAACCGGTCTGCAGTTTAGCGGTACAACAAATGCTGCCGGAGTTGCCACTATCAGAGTAGCGCACGGTTCTTATGTTGCAACCACTGATGCAAAGATTACAGATGAAGACAAAGGATTTATCTTTATTTTCAACGGAACCTCTTCGAAAATAAGAGTTACTCCTTCAGATGCAAAAACCGTATCTGTTGGCCTTCCTTTGAATGTATCAAAAACCGGCCAGGTTATTATCAAGGAGCTATACTATGGTGGGTGTATGAATCCTCTTACAGGAAAATCGTATGCCAATGATAAGTACATAATTCTGTACAATAACTCAGATAAAGTAGCTTATCTGGATTCTCTCTGTGTAGGTATGGTCGATCCGTTTAACGCTCCTACCAGCGGAAAAACCTCAAACTGGGTTAAGTCCGGAACAACAGAATTAAGAGATTCTGTTCCAAACTCATCTATCGGATGGATGTTTGGAGGTACCGGAACAACACATCCGCTTAACCCCGGTGAGCAGGTAGTTCTTTCACTTAACGGTATAGACCACACCGTTACTGCACCTACTTCTGTAAATCTTGGTGTTGCAGGTTACTGGGCACTCTACGATCCAATTCTTACAAAAGGACAATCAACACCTCAGCCTGGTGTTAACCTTATGAAGGGATACTGGAAAGTGGGCACAGCAACACAATATTCTCTTTCAATGAGCAGCCCTGCTGTTTTCATTTATTCAATGGGCGGAAAAACTCCGGCCAAGTTTGTAACCGATACATATACATGGAATCCTGGTTATGCCACAAACAGAAGCTTTGACTGTCTAATGGTTGATAAAAACCTTGTTATTGATGGTGTGGAGTGCTTCAGAAGCACAACCGACTCAAAGAGGTTAAGGCCTGAAATTGACAACGGCTTTGCAATGACAGAGGGTTCCGGCACCGGCCAGAGCGTACACAGGAAAGTTGATCCTGTTGCGACTGCTGCTGCAGGCGGACGTATTGTCTACATGGATACAAACAATTCTACGAATGATTTCGAGATGAGAACAAAAGCCTCACTGGCAAACTAAAGCTATTGAACAGAGATGAAAAAAATATTATACATAACAGCATTTTTGACAATCTGTCTGCAGAGTTCTGTACTTCCGGCCCAAAAGAGGTCAGAGAAGTGTCTCTATACATTCGAAAGAATGGAGAAGAGATTCCCATGGTTAAATTCAGACAATGCAGCAGGCCTGGTTTCAAACCAGTCACTAAACTTCGCAACTGTTGGAGCCTACTGGGGCAACAGTAACGGAGGTTTCAGAAACTTTAACGAAGCGGAATCTGCCAATACCTTTGGGTTAAAGACAGAGTCCTATGTAAAAACTAAGAAAGTATTCTTTTACGGATCATTCAACTACGAATATGGTATTAAACAAAATCAGGCATGGCTGGGTACCTATAATGAAAATACTGCCCTTAATCCCATACTGGATTCAATACCGGGAAAGGTTCTGCATGAATCTTACAACCTTAAGGGAAAGGCAGGATATGCTCTGAATGATTATTTTGCTTTGGGTGCTGCATTTGATTACACAACCGCTACTGCTGCCAAAAGGGTGGACGGACGTAACAAAAATGTGGTGTCAAGGCTTAATGCCGCTCCCGGTATTACCTACAAAAACGGCCATTTTACAGCAGGATTGAATCTTGCATACCAGCGTAATGTTGAGGATGTAGACTACGACTATATTGGTGATGTTACCGGAAAGCATATTTACTATATGGAGGGCCTCTGGTTCTACACCAGGGAGGGTATTACCTCAACAACTCTTCTGCGCAGGGCATATTATGAAAATGTTTACGGTGGAGCTTTGCAGCTTCAGTTCAAGAACAGAAACATAAGTTTCTTTAATCAGCTTAAGGTTGACTATAATACTGAGGATGATTATGAAGAGACAAATCTTACCAAAAGATATGCATTTGTAGAGGGGCTAAAGTATAACTACAGAGGTGACTTCCTTTTCAAGGGCTCAAAGATGGATCACAATGTTGCTCTCTCATTCATTAACGACGAGAAGTTTTCTTATACAATTGACAATGTTTATGAGCAGATTCCGGATGAAATCAACTCGTGGGCATGGAATGAATATGGCAAAACTCTCCGCTATATGCAGCAAAAGCGTCAGTATGGAGCAGAGTACAAAGCATATGTACGCCGCGATGACTGGAACTGTTCATGGGTGTTTACCCTGGGCGGAACTCTTCGTCAGGTAGAAAAGGATTTCAAGATTTATCCGGCTACTTATCACCAGGATTACAGTAATACAGAGGTTTATGCAAAAATTGAAAAGAACTTCATTTTTGCCGGTAAATCTTTGCTTGACCTGAATCTCAACGGAGCTTACATTTCTGGTAAAGGTACAATGATGGATTCTGAAAATCCTATGACAACCGGTGCTCTTAAGCTAAACAACAATATCCTGAATTATGACTTTAAGTACAACACCGCAGAGAGGTATTCTGTGGGCGGAGGGTTCAAATTCAGCCATATTGTTAATCCTGACAAAGGAATGGTTGCATATATAGGTGCAAACTACAGACACCTCTTTACAACCAATGATCTGCTTACAGGAATTCAGGGTGTTGTTCTTCCCGGAGCAACCCGTTCAATGATTTCGGTAAATGTGGGCATGAACTTTTAATTATTTAAAGAAAAATCGATGACAAAAAAAATAATTGCCCTAACAGGGGCATTGGTTCTCACATTCACATGCGCAATAGCAGATGAGGGGATGTGGCTTGTGAATATGCTTGACAAACAGCTCTATCAGCTCATGAAGAGTAAGGGGCTTAAAATGGATCAGGCAGAAATCTACAACGACAAAGGCGGTGCACTTTCAGATGCAATCATAGCAATTGACGGCGGCAGCTGCAGCGGAAGCATCATCTCACCGCAGGGGCTAATGATTACAAATCACCACTGCGCATATGGCGATGTTCATGCCTTGAGCACACCCGAAAATAACTATCTGGAGAACGGATTCTGGGCCATGAGTATGGACAAGGAGATTCCCATCAAAGGGAAGAGTGTTACATTCCTCAGAAGGGTTCTTGATGTAACTGAAGAGACAAAGTTTGTAATGGACAGCCTTGCCAAGCAGGGACCAAAGGGGATTTTCTTTATGAGGAAAGTTTCAGGAGTTCTGGAGGACAAATACAAGTCGTCCGGATATGAGGTTGGTCTTTCATCTATGTGGCGCGGAGAGAAGTACTATATGTATTTCTACGAGACATACTCAGATGTACGCCTTGTGGGTGCTCCTCCGGTTTCAATAGGTGCTTACGGCGGGGAAACCGACAACTGGGGATGGCCTCAGCATAAAGGTGACTTTGCTATGTATCGTGTCTACTCGGCTCCTGACGGAAAACCAGGTGCATATTCAGAAAAGAATGTTCCGCTTAAGGCAAAGAGATATCTGACAATTTCTGCTAAAGGTGTAAAAGAGAATGATTATACAATGATTCTCGGATACCCGGGCAGAACAAACAGATACACTTCATCATTCGAGCTCAGGGAGAAGTATTCAATTCTCAATCCTGTTGTGAGCGGTGTGAGAAGGGCTAAACTTGATGTATGGAAAAAATACATGGAGAGTTCAGATGCTATCCGCCTTAAATATGCAGACAAGTACTTTGGAATTAGCAACTATACCGACTATGCAAAATGGGAGAACATCTGTATCAACCGTTTCGGGATTATTGCACAGCTTGAGGCAAATGAGGCCCGTCTTGCTCAGTGGATTAATTCAAACCCGGAGAGAAAAGCTAAATACGGCAACGTTCTTGAAGATCTGGCTAATGGTTATAAGCAAATTGAGAGTATTACCAGAATCAAGGAGTATTTCCGCGAATCTATGGTAAGAGGTGCTGAGTTCACAGGTATTGGGCAGCGTTTTAATTCTCTTGTAATGAATGTGCAAAGGGCCGGAAAAGATTCAATTTTCCCTTCAGACAGCAACGTAGTATTCTTCTATAAGAAGGTAGCCAAAAAATTGTTTGAAGAGAGTGATGTGAATGCAGACAGAGAGCTCTTCAAAGTTATGCTTCGCTACTATGTAAAAGAGGTTCCCGCCTCTTATCAGGAGAAGGATTTTGCTGAGCTGCTTGCAAAATGCGGAGGAAATACAGACAAACTTGCAGATTTTGTATATGACAACAGTATCCTCACAGATGAATCAAGGCTCGATAATTTCTTTAGCCAGGCAAGAAGTGTAAACGAACTGCTTGCAGATCCAATTATCATTATAGTGAAATCAACAGGCATAA
>ERZ1645189.37-NODE-37-length-30427-cov-5.747992_pt1 | contig 30427 bp, 21 predicted proteins | sample MGYA00575350_ERZ1645189 | MGnify/ENA primary metagenome ERZ1645189 (study PRJEB40845, sample SAMN11283421) | freshwater sediment metagenome | isolation source: river sediment | host: Sediment | place: India: Jajmau, Kanpur | collected 2015-12-17 ...
ACGAACCCTACCAAATACCTGCACAAGTGGGTGAAAAAGAATATACCACCAACCATAAAAAGAAATATTTCGACCGCAGCCAGGATAGTAAAGTGCTCGTATGTGAGGTAAGTACAGTTTCTGCCGAACAAATGAAAGAAGTAATATCCGTAGCTCAGACCGATAAATCCGGTTGGCGTAAAACCACCCTTGCAAAAAGGAACAAACTATTACAGCAATCGGCCACAAATTTAGCCAACAAGCGCGGTGATCTGATAGGCTGTATGGCAGCTGTAACCGGAAAAACCTTCAACGAAGGTGATGTGGAAGTATCCGAAGCCATAGATTTCTGTCGGTTCTATCCAATATCGATGAAAAAATTCGATGAACTGAAAACCGTAAAAAATTCTCCCAAAGGCATCGTACTTGTCATTCCACCCTGGAATTTCCCTACAGCAATACCCGTAGGTGGAGTAGTGGCCGGACTCGCAACAGGCAATACCGTGATACTGAAGCCCGCCACTGTGGCTTTCCCCGTTGCCTGGGAATTTGCACAGTGTTTCTGGGAAGCCGGTGTACCGAAAGATGCACTGCAGGTCATTTGTCCCGACGGCTCGGAAGCCCTCAATTATCTCACTTCAAATTCCTCTATCAGCCATATTATTATGACCGGAGGCACCGATACGGCATTCAAGTTGCTTGAAAATAATCCTTCCTGTCCGCTCTCGGCCGAAACAGGCGGAAAGGACGCAATCATCCTGACTGCAAGCGGTGACCGCGATCACGCCATTCTGAATGTAGTGAAATCGGCTTTCGGAAATGCAGGACAGAAATGTTCGGCCTGCTCCATGCTGGTGGTCGAAAAAAGTGTGTACGACGATCCTGATTTCAAAGCCAAGCTCAAAGATGCAACCGAAAGCATGCATACCGGAAGTGCGTGGGATGGAGGCAATCTGGTAGGTCCGATGGTGACCAATACCAACGATAAACTACTACATGCCATTGACAATCCGGAAGATGGCGAAAGTTGGCTCGTAGCACCTCAATTTCTGGATAAAGACCGGTATATTCTCAAACCTTGTGTAAAATGGGGCGTAAAACCCGGTAGCTATACTTTTGAAAATGAATTGTTCGGACCACTGCTTGCTGTAGTTTGCATGGATGATTTGAAGCATGGTATCGAAATTGTCAACTCCAGTGAATATGGCCTTACATCGGGCTTACAGAGCCTCGATGAATCGGAACGTAAATTATGGAAAGATACGCTCGAAGCCGGAAATTTGTACATCAACAGAGGAATAACCGGAGCTATTGTACAGCGTCAGCCATTTGGCGGGATGAAACGTTCTGCATTTGGCGGAGGCATCAAAGCCGGAAGCGAGAATTATGTAACCTGCTTTGTGAATTTTGAAGAAACAGGCGTAACCGATTTTTCGTCATCCAATTCAACCGGATTCAATACGTTGGCCGAAATGCTTCCGGCGGATGAACGCAGCAGATTCGTAAGCGCTGTGGAAAGCTACACCCAAAACTGGAAAAACGAATTCTCAGTCGAAAGAGTAACTCAGGATCTTATTGGTGAACTTAATACTTTCCGTTATCTTCCGATAAAAAATATTGTATTGCGTATGTTGCCTGAGGATAATCTGTGTGATGTATTGATGTGTGTGGCGGCTGCCAGAATAGCTCATACACCGCTTGTGATCAGTGCTCCCGGCGATGATAAAAGGGTGAAGGAATTCAGAAGATTGTCTGCTCAGGAAGTAGCGTTGATTGTTCAGTCTGATGATGAATTCATCGACAAAATGGACGACTATTACCGTGTACGCTGTTGCTCGGATAAGTTGCCAATGAGTTACTACAAGAAGGCTGCGAAGCTCGGTAAATACATTGCCACGGCTAAACCGCTGCTGGAAGGACGCCTGGAATTGCTTCACTACCTCCGGGAGCAAAGCATTTCATACGAGTATCACCGTTACGGAAGTTTTTCTGAAGAAGACGCAAAACTCTAACTGAAACAGGATAAAAGAAATGAGGAATTTACCGGGTGTAAGTTCCTCATTTTTATTTGATTATGTTAAGATGAAGCTATTCTTTCTCAAGCACGTAAAGACTGCAAACTCCCAGAAAGAAAGTTTTGTATTTGAGACATCTGAATCCGTTTTTCTTCAGAATTGCAATCATTTCTTTACCCTGCGGAAATACCTTCATCGAATCAGTGAGGTATTTGTAAGCCAGCGGATCGTTGGAGAATGTTTTTACGGCAAACGGAATTACTGTTCTGGTGTAGAGCAGGTATCCCTGTCTGATTACGGGAGTTTTAGGTTCGCTCATTTCAAGGATAACAAACTTTCCAAGGGGCTTGAGCACACGATGAATTTCGCGGATGCTTTCATCCAGTTTGTCGAAATTCCGGATACCGAAAGATGTGGTCGCAGCATCAAATGTTTCGTCAGCAAAGCTTAAACTGCTCACATCTTCTTTTTGCAATGTAATCTTTTCATTCAATCCTTCTAAGTTGATTTTCATTCTTCCCACTTCCATCATGCCTTCAGAGATATCTACACCTGTGACGTGCTCAGGAGTGAGTATTCTACAGGCTTTGATGCAAACATCGGCAGTGCCGCAGGCCAGGTCGAGTAGTTGGTTATGATTGTAGGGAGTTAGAGTTTCAAGCGCTTTGTCTCTCCATTTGTGTGCAAGTCCCATGCTCATGATGTCATTGAACTTGTCGTACTTTCGCGAAATGGAGTTGAACATTTTGTATAGTTGTGTCGTCTTGTCTTCTTCTGTGTGGTAAGGTGTTACTTCTTTAATATTCATGACTTATTTTTTGTAAACAAATAAAGGTATAAAAGGTTTCAAAATCATTCTGAAAAGGAAAACTGATTTTTCCCTGAGAAAACTTCTCTACAAATATAAATATTTATTTATATTTAACGAAAAAATATACGAAAATACACGAAAAAATATTTTTTTCGAAAAACGATTATTATTTCTGCTTTTTGGGTTTTGGCTGACGCACTTTTTGAGTTTCTACCGGTATTTCGTCCGGTTGAATATGGTTTTTACTGTAGAAAAATATCAGATAAAGCCCCCAGACAATGAATGGAATACTTAGTATTTGTCCCATATTCAGCCACATACCACTTTCAAATGCCTCCTGATTTAATTTTATAAATTCGAGAAGGAAACGGGTACCGAAAATTCCGAGCAGGAATACACCAAATATCATTCCAATTTTCTTGTAAGCTTGTTTTTTCCAATACATCCACCAGGTAACTGCAAAGGTTACAAGGCAATACAACATTTCATAAATTTGAGTCGGATGCATGGGTTCTGTTTGCCCGTCGCGTACAAAAATAAATCCCCAGGGAAGCGATGTGGCGCTTCCGTAAATTTCAGAATTCATCAGATTGCCCAACCGGATGCAGGCTCCTGTTATGGCAACACCAATCACCAGGCGGTCAAAACCCCAGATAAAGCCTTTACGGGTTACATTTTTGTTGTAATAATACATTGCAATAATGATTCCTATTGCTCCTCCATGACTTGCAAGGCCTCCCTGCCAGATATACAGCAATTCCCAGGGTTTTGCCAGGTACGGATTTCCGTATTTGAAAGTTATGCCCAGTATTTCCACCGGTTTTGCCAGCAGGTGCCATTCATAAAACAAACAATGTCCCAGGCGTGCACCTACAATGGCTCCGATTACCACATACAGAAATTGCTTGTCAATCCAGGTGTCCGGGAGTTTTTCGTGTTTATAGAGTTTACTTACAATCAGTAAGCAAAGAAATATACCTAACGCCCAGAGAGCACCGTACCAGCGTACAGTCAACGGCCCTATCGAAAATAATTCCGGATTTACATTCCAGGTTATATAGTTTAGCAGCATAATTTTATGGTTAAATCCGTCATTCTCAATTTTAATAAAGAATTTCAGAATTGATTGTTAATGCGTAAATTGTAACGAAAATTGTTTTTCAATTTATGTAAAGACTCAAAATAATTGCTTATTACTGTGAGTGATGTGACCGCAGCATGTTATGCTCCATGACAATTCTTAAATTTTTTTCCGCTTCCGCAGGGACATGGATCGTTTCGTCCCACTTTTTTCTCTACGCGGATGGGTTCGGGCTTTTGTTGTTCCCGGGTGTCCTGTTTGGTCGGATCGTTGCTTGCAGAGCTACTTCTGGATGCGATTTCATCTTTCTGGGTGCGGTACCGGCTGTAGTCCGAACGGCGTTGCTGCTCTCCCTGACGCACTTCCTTCGGATCGCGTGTAGGTATCTGCCCGCGCATCAGGATAGAAAGCACTTTGCGGTTGATGCTGGTCACCATTTCTTTGAACAAACCGAATGATTCGAGTTTGTAAATCAACAGCGGATCTTTCTGCTCGTAGCTGGCGTTTTGTACAGACTGACGCAGTTCATCCAGCTGACGCAAATGCTCTTTCCATTCGTCGTCAATAACATAAAGCAGGGTTTGTTTCTCAAAGTCTTTGATTACTTCACGTCCTTCGTTGTTATAGGCTGTTTTCAGATTGGTGGTAATGTTGAATACCCGTTTACCGTCAGTAATCGGAATTAAAATACTTTCAAACTGATCGCCTTTATTTTCATAAATATCCTTGATTACCGGATAGGCGATTGATGCCATTTTCTCGGTTTTCCGTTTGAAGGTCTGACGTGCTTCGTCCACTACTTTTTCAGTCAGATCTTTCATTCGGGTGCTTTTGAATTCGTCTTCTGTTACGGGAGAATCCATGGCAAATACCTTCATCAGATCCAGGTTGAATCCATCATAATCTTCGTCACTTTTAGCCATTTCTATCATTGCTTCAGCTCCGTCGTATATCATATTTGAAATGTCCACTCCAATACGTTCGCCAATGAGTGCATGGCGGCGTTTTCCGTAAATCACTTCACGCTGTGCATTCATCACATCGTCGTATTCGAGCAGTCTTTTACGTATTCCGAAGTTGTTTTCTTCGACTTTTTTCTGCGCCCGTTCGATGGATTTTGAAATCATGCTGTGTTCTATCACTTCTCCTTCCTTGAATCCCATTCTGTCCATCATACCGGAGATTCTTTCGGAGCCGAACAATCGCATCAAATCATCTTCCAGCGATACGAAGAAAACGGATGAACCCGGATCGCCCTGACGTCCGGCACGCCCACGCAACTGTCGGTCCACACGACGGCTTTCATGCCGTTCGGTGCCCACAATGGCCAGCCCGCCTGCAGTTTTTACCTCGGGAGTTAGTTTGATGTCGGTACCACGTCCGGCCATATTGGTAGCGATGGTTACCGTCCCTTTCCGTCCGGCTTCGGCTACGATGTCAGCTTCACGCTGGTGTAACTTGGCATTCAGCACGTTGTGTTTTATTCCCCGCCCGGTGAGCATACGACTCAGCAATTCTGAAATTTCCACCGAGGTAGTACCAACCAATACGGGTCGTCCGGCGTTAACCAGATTTACCACTTCTTCGATGACAGCCTGATATTTTTCACGTTTGGTTCTGTAAACCCGGTCTTCCATATCGTTTCGGGCAATGGGCCGGTTGGTCGGGATTACCACAACATCGAGTTTGTAAATGTTCCAGAGTTCACCTGCTTCGGTTTCGGCCGTACCGGTCATACCTGCCAGTTTGTGATACATACGGAAATAGTTCTGAAGCGTGATGGTGGCAAATGTTTGTGTAGCCGCTTCCACTTTTACGCCTTCCTTGGCTTCGATGGCCTGGTGTAATCCGTCGGAATAACGGCGTCCCTCCATGATACGTCCGGTTTGTTCATCCACAATTTTTACCTGATTTTCGATGACTACATACTCTACATCCCGTTCGAAAAGTGTGTAGGCTTTCAGCAGTTGATTGATGGTATGTACCCGTTCGGATTTTACGGAATAATTCTGGAGTATTTCGTCTTTTTTTGCCTGTTTTTCTTCTTTGTTGAGGGTGGTGTTTTTTTCCAGTTCGGCTATTTCGTCACCCACGTTGGGCAGAACAAAGAGGAGTGGATCGTCAGAATTGCCGGTAATAAGGTCAATTCCCTTGTCGGTCATTTCGATGGAATTGTTTTTTTCGTCGATGACAAAGTATAGCGGATCAGTAGCTTCGGGCATCCGGCGGTTGTTTTGTTCCATGTAGATTTCTTCGGTCTTCAGCATGGCGGTTTTTACACCCTGTTCACTCATGTATTTAATCAGAGGTTTGTTTTTGGGCATCCCTTTGTAGGACCGGAAAAGAGCCAGCGTACCTTCATCACGTACTTTTTCGTCGTCGGATTTCATCAGGTTACGGGCGTCGGCCAGGTATTTGGTTACCAGCTGGCGTTGTGCGCTAACCAGTTTTTCCACTTTAGGCCTCAGTTCATCAAAAAGCTGATCTTCACCTTTCGGTATCGGGCCTGAAATAATGAGTGGAGTACGGGCATCATCTATCAAAACGGAGTCAACCTCATCGACAATGGCGTAGTTATGCATGCGCTGTACCAGGTCGAGCGGGCTTGTAGCCATGTTGTCGCGCAGGTAATCAAACCCAAATTCGTTGTTCGTACCGAAGGTTATGTCGGCCAGGTACGCCTGACGTCGTTCTTCGGAGTTGGGGCGGTGCTTGTCAATGCAATCAACCGAAAGTCCGTGGAACATATAAAGCGGTCCCATCCACTCCGAGTCACGCTTGGAGAGGTAATCATTTACGGTTACTACGTGTACTCCTCTGTGTGTGAGTGCGTTAAGAAATACCGGCAGGGTGGCTACGAGTGTTTTACCTTCACCGGTTGCCATTTCGGCAATTTTTCCGCTGTGGAGCACTACGCCACCGAATAGTTGCACATCGTAGTGCACCATATCCCATTTGATGAGGTTTCCGCCGGCCATCCATTCGTTTTTGAAAATGGCTTTATCGCCTTCTATCCTTACAAAGTCGTATTTTGCAGCCAGATTTCGGTCGAAATCGGTGGCACTTACCACTACTTCGGCATTTTCATTCAGCCGGCGTGCGGTATCTTTCATTATTGCAAATGCTTCGGGGAGTATTTCGATTAAGACTTTCTCGATTTTTTCGGTGATATCTTTTTCTATTTTATCTACTTCGTTGTAAATTTTTTCGCGCAGGTGAAGTTCTGTATCTTCAATACTTGCTTTTAATTCAGCTATCCGGGCATTGTCGGGAGCTATTGAATCCTGAATTTTGTTTTTCAGTGTTTCGGTTCGCGCTCTTAATTCATCGTTGCTGAGTGATTTTATATTTTCGTAAGCCGCTTTAATTTTTTCCACTTCCGGCGATATTTCTCTCATATCGCGCTGGGCTTTGTTACCCATAATTTTTTTAAGAAAATCGTTTAATCCCATGTTTTATGTGGTTGTTTTATTTATTTCAAGAAAATTATTGTTGATGAAATAATGATTAGTATTGTTTCTATTATTTGATTTACAGCAGTTTATTCTTTTTTTTGATTAATTTTTACAGCATGCTGAAAATTCATGCAAAGATAGTGTTTTTTGGTAGTATTATCGGGTAAAAACTGTATTAAAATATGTTGTCTGATTGAGGAAGGGCGTGTAGCAGGTAACATTGTTGAGAAAAAACCGGTTGTAAAACCATTCATTTTCTATAAATCTTTTAGCAGAATTTTCTCGTGAATCAGGTCTGATTTTTCCTGTATTCCTATCATTTTTTGCCAGAAGGCATCCATTTCTTCGTTTTTTGATTCCAGAAAGAGTTCTGAACCTTTCATGTCGAGTTTCATTTCCATCGTTTTGAGGGTGAGTTGGTTGATGTCGATGGCGGGCAGATATGCTTTTACACCTTTTCTGGACTCTGTAGAGGCAATGATCTGGGATTCGGTAAGGTCGGTAAGGATTGTATTCAGCAGTCTGATAGGAAGTTTGTACTGACTTACTATTTGCTCCTGGGTCAAAGGTGGTTCGTTTGCCTGAAAGCGTTTCACAATGACGTAAGTGACAAACATCGTGAGGCTTCTTTTGTATCTGTTGCTTATGTTGTCGGTGTCCACTTCGTAATCAAAATGACGCAGATTTTGCGAAACGTATGAAATTTCGGCGCCAATAAGAAAAATAAGGCAGGAAATATTCAGCCAGATAAGTAATAGCGGTATGGCGGCAAAGCCACCGTAAATGGCATTGTAGCGTGTCAGGTTTATCTGTCCGCTCACGTACAAACCCTGAAATGCCTGAAATACAATACCTGTAATCATTCCGGCAATGAGTGCATTCAGAAAACGTACTTTTGTGTTCGGAACAATGAGATAAATGAGTGTGAATAACAGTCCGCTGGTGAGATATGGAATGGTGGAAATGATGAACTTCATTATCGGAGTAAAAATCTGAAAAAGGAATGATTCCTTCAGAATGGTGTTTACATAAATAGAAAGCCCGCTGCTGATGGCCATCAAAATGGGAAATATAAGTAAACCCGAAAAATAAAGAGTGAATTGTTTAAGTACAGACCGTGATTTCTGTACCTGCCAAATGCTGTTGAGTGCAGTTTCGATTTGTGCAAAAAGATTGTAAACCGAATATACAAGAATTCCCAGTCCGATTCCGATAAATAATCCGCCGCTCATCGAATCCAGGTATTTTCTTACAAATTCCATGATGGTCGGTATGAGGTTGGCCTGTGCAGCAAATGTATCCTGCAAAGCCGTTTCGATGGTGGTTTCTATTCCGAAACCTTTGGCGATGGCCGAAATAAGTGCAATGAGCGGTACAATGGCAAATGAAATGGAGTAGGTGAGTGCGGAAGCCCGGATACCGAGCTTGTTTTTGGTGAAACCTCTTACAGAAAGGTAAATGGTTTTGATAATATTGTAGGTAATCCGGCGTGTTTTGGTCAGCTCGTTGCCGGTGATTCTCCAAATATCGAAGCTTACGAATTTAAACGCATACTTTATCCAGTCTGACAGTTTTTTCATTTTGTATGATGCTCAAAGTTTGAGATACAAAGTTGAATTCAGGTAATCACTTATACCGGATAAGTGTTCATCTGTATGGTGAATAAAAAAAACAGCAGATCTGTAAGCCGGGTTCTGTATTGTACACGTGGCACAATTGTTTGTCATTTATCTGGTTCTGCCATCACTGACCGAATCTAGCAATCTACCCCCCGGCATCGGACGAGCCATCCTACTGCGCCGGTATACATGATCTTGCAACCCATAAGGTGTACGGCAATCTGTGTTGCCACAGGCTCCGGTGGGCTCTTACCCCGCCTTTTCACCCTTACCCCGACACCTCATCCGCCCTGCGGGCACCCTCTCCCGAAGGAGAGGGGAAATGGAAAGGTGATTTCGGAGCGGTAATTTTCTGTTACACTACTTTGCCATCACTGACAACTTCCCGTTAAGAAGTATGGTGCTCTGCGTTGCCCGGACTTTCCTCAATCCCGCATGAGCGGGACAGCGACAAACCGAACTGCTGTTCATTTGCAAAGATACTATCTTTTTGATTAATACGCAATATCAGTACAATATGTGAGGTTTTATGAGTCGAAAATGCTTACAATCTATTATCCTTATGAAGAAATAATTCATTAATAAAAACTAAAATTGATGATAATTCATAAGAAAATTAGTTACCTTTGGTGGTTATTTTGTCACATCAAAAAAATAAGTTATAACTAAAAACAAAACATCTTATGAAAACAGAAGAAGACGATTTATTGATTTATGACGACGACGATGCCGTAAAATTCATCGTAAATCTGGTAACCGGCGAAATGAAAGACCGGATTACCGAAGATAACGTAAATTATGTATTGGATGTACTGTATGATTTCTACGATGAAAAAGGATATATGGGCGATGATATTGCCGAAGAAGCAAGTATAGATGAAGAGGAAATGCTGAAATATGTTGTAAAAGCTGCAAAAAAAGATGGATTTGACCTTACCGAGGATGAAATTCAGTTTGTTCTGGATGGTGAATATGAGTACGGGAAATCGCTGGGGATTTATACTGACGAAGAGTAAAAAATAAAAATTTGAATTGTATTGTGAAACACCTTGACATACGTATGTCGGGGTGTTTTTTCCTTTATTGAAAGATGACTTATTATATTGTATACGGATTTGTAAAACTCTTGTCATTGCTTCCTTTCGCGGTGCTGTATGCATTGTCGGATGTGCTTTACCCGGTTATTTATTATATCATCGGATACAGAAAACAAGTGGTTAGAGACAATCTCAGCTATTCATTCCCCGAAAAAACAGAACAGGAAAGAAAAACAATCGAAAAGAAATTCTATCGTCATTTCTGCGACCTGATTTTTGAAAACATCAAATTTGCAGGCATCAGTGTAAGTGAAATTAACAAACGAATGCTGTATAATAATTTCGAACCTGCCCTGAAGCACCTTGATGAAGGGCGAAGCGTGATGTTATACTCTTCACACTACGGCAACTGGGAGTGGAATTCATCATTTATATTACACTTGCCAAAAGATATGCCCATTTATCCGATTTACAAAAAACAAACCAGCGAGGTGTCTGACAGAATAATTCACAAAATAAGAAATCATTTCGGCACCGAGACTATCGAGATGAAAAACCTGCTTCGTGTGATGGCTGCCATGCGCAGTGAGGGCAGGTTCGGGATGTTCGGAATGATTTCAGACCAGTCGCCCACGCGCGAAAGTTTGCATTATTTCACTCAATTCCTGAATCAGCATACAGCTGTAATTACCGGTACGGAACAAATTGCACGCAAATTTGACTATCCGGTGTATTATGCCCGCTTGAAAAAACTGAAAAGAGGTTATTACACTTCCGAACTGATACCCGTTTCACTTCATCCGAAAGAAACACCGGAATTTGAAATCAGCGAAAAATACATGCGATTACTCGAGGAAGACATCCTGCGTGACCCGGCTATCTGGTTGTGGACTCACAAAAGATGGAAATACACGAGGGAAAAAACGGTTGAATAGTTATATAAAATTAATTGTTGAGCCATTTTAGGAGCTTGATTCAATTATATCAAATATTAAAAAATCTTATTTATCATATTTAAATAAATATATGTCGGTATCAGTAGTAATACTTAACTGGAACGGGAAAAAATACCTCGAGGAATTTCTCCCTTTCTTGCTTGAAAGTGTAAGCGATATGCCTGAAGTTGAGATTGTGGTGGCTGATAATGCTTCTACCGACGATTCGGTAGCGTTTCTCAAAAAACACTATCCAACTATCAAAACAGATGTTTTTGATCAGAATTACGGTTTTGCAGGCGGTTACAACCGCGCTTTGGAGAAAATCAAAAGCGAATATTACGTGTTGCTCAATTCGGATGTGGAAGTGACGAAAGACTGGCTGAAAGTCCTCTACAATTACATGCAAAGCAATCCGCGTGTGGCAGCCTGCCAGCCCAAAATCCTTTCGTACCACCGCCGCAACTATTTTGAACATGCCGGAGCTGCAGGCGGATATATCGACAAGTATGGTTATCCGTACTGCCGCGGACGAATTTTTGGAGAAATAGAAGAGGATAAAGGGCAATACGACGATATACGCGATGTGTTCTGGGCATCGGGAGCCTGTTTTTTTATTCGTTCGGAAGACTACTGGAATGCAGGCGGGCTCGACGAAGCGTTTTTTGCTCACATGGAAGAAATAGACCTTTGCTGGAGGCTCAAAAGCAGGGGAAGGCGCATCGTATGCAATCCACAAAGCGTGGTTTATCACATTGGAGGAGGCACACTGAAGACCGAACATCCACGAAAAACATACCTGAATTTCAGAAATAATCTCCTGATGCTTTACAAAAACCTCCCTCACAAGAGTTTGAAAAAAACCTTTGATGTACGGTTTTACCTGGATAATTTAGCCGCTTTTCATATGCTTCTTCAGGGTAAAATACAAAACCTGAAAGCTATTACCGATGCCCGTACCGACTTCAGAAACATGCAGGCTGATTTTGCCGAAAAACGAAAAGAGAATATCCTGAAATCTGTTCAGTCAACTTTTCAGGAAATTTCGCAGAGCAGTCTGTTGTATGAATTTTACATCAAACGCCGTAAAAAATTCAGCGATATTCCCCGTAATGAAATTATCGTTGAATTTGAAGAACCGCAACAGGAAAAAGATGAATAACCACATTTCCCGGAATGCGGCTCTAACGAACGTGATAGCCCTGGCTGTAAAGTTCGGTGGCTGTAAAAATATTGTATTTTTCCACATTCAGCGGATAATCCCAGCATCCGAGGCTATGGAATATTTCACCTCCAAAGCCGGTTTTGAAACGATACAGGCCATACATGGGGTGGTTTACGTCCGGACCGGGTGAAACTCCGAACATATCGTATTCGGTGCAACCTTTTGACTTCGAAATTTTGATAGCTTCCCACTGCAAAGCATAGGTTGCCATCAGATTTCGGTGCTCAGCCGACGAAGCACCATAGAGGTAAGTACCCCTGTGTCCCGTAATGATTAAAAACATGGCTGCCAATGGCTTACCATTGTATTCTGCCACCAGCAGTTTGACTTCTGCCGGAGATTTCGAATCGTTTATTTTGGTGGTGAGCACAGCCCGAAAATACTTTACATCATTCAGAAATATGTTGTTTCTGGCCGCAGTTTGTTTATACAGAACATACCATTCGTCAATCTGATCGATATCTGAGCTCCTCACCACAACTCCCTTGCGCAATGCCAGTCCGATGTTATACCTGGTTTTTGCTTTCATGGAAGCGAGTATTTCATCCGTTTCACGATTCAGATTAAGATAAATGGTATTCGAAGGCAGAATGTTGTAACTCGCTTTCCGGAAGTTCCAGTTAAGAGTATTGAAGTTGAATCTGAGTTCCTGAGTAGTGGTTGGCGGCTCGCCCAGCCAGTAACCGTTTTCATCAAAATGATCGCTGTCTTTAGCCCAGTATGATTGCCAGCACAAATCGTACCGGATCATGATGCAGTTTTTGGGCAGAAATGAGCGGATGCTTTCCGACAATTCTTCAAGAAACATGCCCTGAAATTCTTCTGCCGGCTCCAGTTCGGGCCCGTAAGGCACATAAGCTATGGAATGATCGCGGTCAATTTTTTGCAATATGACCAGCAAATCAGATACAATTATATCATCCTGCTGAGATGCAGGAGTATGATAGATAAACGATTCCTTTGATTTGAAGTTGATGGCAATGGTAGTTGCACCCAGCTTCTTTTTAACTACCGACCAGAATGCCGTTTGCTGCACGATGGGCGTGGAATATAATTCGCTTATGTCTTTGGTCTGAATGTTCGTCAGCATAATTTTTTTTCTGAAAATAAATGATTCAACTCCTGCAAAGGTAAGGACAAACATCGGGGAATAAAAATATCTCATACAACCTGAAAAATTAAAAGATTTGTTTCATAAGGTGTTAGATATAATTTATTCGAAAAAAAGCGTTAAGTTTGTATTCTGTTTTTATTTTTCCCGATGCTTATAAAATATTTCACTACCATATTATTCTCATTCATTTCTTTAGCTCTCTTTGCTTCCGAAAATCTGTTGGTTGACAGTATCATGAAACAGGTGATGAGAGCTGCAGAAACCTACAGCGGTGTGACCAGATCGTACGAGGCTGATGTGTATATGCGTACGCTGGTAGAAACAAAAAAGAAGAATTTTCTGTACCAGTACACCTATATGATACCGAATTTTGTACTGCACGACCGCAAAAACGACCAGGCCATTATCGAGTCGGTAAGCAAACTTATCTTCAGGGCACCAAACAATTACTCCCAGGATATCAACTATGTGACCGGCACATTGACCAAAAAAAGTGATATCGCCATGCTGCCTTTCCGGTTTGTGAGTATGGATGTGTATGATGAAAGTGCTCACGGTGAGATATTTTTTCTCCCGCTTCGTGAAAAATCGTCCAGATATTACACCTATTCTATCTCTTACGTCGAACATCAGGACAACCGCACCATTTATTCCATCAATTTTACGCCCATATATAAGAATCCACAACTCATAAGTGGTTATTTTCTGGTTGAAGACAATACCTGGCGCGTACTTGGCATGTATGGCGAAGGTAATGACCTGTTCGTTGATTTTACTTTTGATATCCGGATGGGCGACAAAATTGCCAATCAGTTTCTTCCGGTAAAATTTAATATTGTACAGGTTTACAGCTATCTGGGCAATGTGGTGTACAACGAATATCAGGCCGATCTGGATTATAAGAACATCGAATTTAAAACCGTTGAAACCAAAAAGAAAAACTACAACCTGGGCAACAGCTACCGCGTTCGTATGGATTCGGTGCCGTTGAACAACGACACGGTGCTTTGGGAACAATTCCGCACCTCACCGCTGAATGATCAGGAAATTGAACTTGTGGAAACGCATAATAAAAGGGCAATGATTGCCAAAGCCGAACGGATGGCTAAAGACTCGCTTTCGCCTCAAAATGATGCAGCTTTACAGTTGATGAAGAATGTGGCTATAAATACCAACTACCGGTTCAAATCGGGCGACTTACGCTTTAGCGGACTGCTCAATCCATCCATGATAGGCTATTCCACCATCGATGGCTTATCGTACGGACAAAAAATGGCGCTGGCCATCAATCTGCCCCGTGAACAGCGAATCAACGTGAATCTTTTCGGAGGATATATTTTCGGCAGAAAACAACTCCGGTATGGTATTAAAAGCGTATGGAACTACGAACCCACCAAACTTGGGTACCTTTCACTGTCGGCCGGAAGAGGAAATCCTTCCTACAGTTCCCGCTTTCTCGGTTTGATAAAAGACAGTCTGCTCAATTATGACGAACTGAATCTGGCTTATTACATCGACCATTATTTCAAGCTTTTCAACAATATTGAAATCAGAAATGGATTACAGCTCGGCCTGGGTATCGACTATCATATCCGTCAACCAAATAATAAAAATCAGGTCAGTCCTGTCTATAACGGTTTTCATCAAATACTCACTACTCAGTACAATTTTGTGCCCCTGATTAGTGTAAGCTGGACACCCGAACAATATTATGTGATGGACCGAAATCAAAAAGTGTATGTGAGGTCGGATTATCCCACTTTCAAAATAGAATTTGCTCAAAGTATCAACGGAGTGTTGGGAGGAAAATCGTCCTACAACAGAGTGGAATTTGATGTAAATCAGCGGATTAAATTTGGATTGATGAAGAGTCTGAACTATCATGCCGGTTTTGGAATATTCAGTCGGCAGAAAAATGAGTATTTCAACGATTTCAGCTATTTTGCCAAGTCTTATTTTCCCGAAACGTGGGGCGATGGAATAGGAGGCGGATTCAGTGTACTCCGGTATCGTTATTATAACTCAACCGATAAATATGCCCAGGCACACCTGATGTATGAATCATCGACTTTCCTTTTTACACGATTGCGCAGTCTGTCGAGCGGAGTAGCCCGTGAGAGGTTATATTTGAGTCAGCTATACACCCCGTTCATGAAATCATATACCGAACTGGGTTACGGAATCGGGAACCGGTTTCTGAATGCAGCAATATTTGTCGGTTTTCATCAGCTGAAATACGGAAGTATCACGGCTAAAGCTGCATTCTTATTGTAAACAGAAAAAGAGCCGGAGTAGGCCGACCCTGTAAAATTAAATGGTGAGAATAGAAAAATCCTGTTAAACCGGCAGCAGCACTCTTTTTCCGTTTTTCCAGTAGCAGGCTTTGTATTCGGCATCGAATCTGCCCACCGCTCCGCCTACATAAATATCATTCCCATCAATGAAAATGCTGTAGCCTACAGCGTTGTCTTCCAGTTCGGTCAACAATCCGTTTTTCCAGTAGCAGGCTGTGTGTCCGGTGGTTTTTGAATTCGCCTTGTTGTAAAAACCAACTGCATAAACATCATTCCCGACAGTGAAAATCTGATTTACTTCGCCGTATTTTTCATTTAACTGAACAATTTCCTTGTTTTTCCAGTACATCGGAAAATCCATCAAACCGCCTACGTAAATGTTATTACCGGAGCGATGTACGCAACTTACTCCGTTGAAATTCAGGTTTTTATCTGGCATAGGCAGAACGGTAATTTTTCCGGTACCTTCGCGATAGAATGCTTTGGCAGGCAAAAGATAAGAGCCGTTGATATAAATCTCTCTTGTACCGAAAAAACCGGCAAAAACCTCATTCTCAGCAGCGTCAACCGAATGAAAGTATCCCAGTGCCAGCGTGTCCATGGCAAAGCGTTCGCCATTTTTGAAATAAATAAATTGATTTCCGGGTTCGAATGAATATATGCGGGGAAACTTATATTCAACAATTGTACCTTCGTTATTTTTGTAAAGCGTAGAAGCAAGGTAATAATTATCAATGGTTGTACGGTAAAAACTCCCTTTCGGCATAAAAGCCTGCAGAGCCTGAGCATCGGTTTTTGTGTTGTCAATCAGGTATTCTGTATTCACATTGTAATTGTCGTTCACGAGTGTGGTCATCCCGGCTTTTCCGTCTTTCACCATAATGGAAAGCACAGTACTCATTTTAATATTATCCATTTCAAAGTCGTCATTCTTACTGCAACCTGCAAGTAAAAATGCTGTCAGGATGATTAATATAGACGTTGTTTTATTCATAAGGCTTTTTTTTATAATAGTTGGTTTTCCAATTCTGCTTTATTATATGATGAAAATAAGCATCAAAACGCTGCATACAATGTTGTTAAATAATCTTAAATGAGCATTTTTTTTCTTTTCTTCTCCTTGCTGATTACGGAATAAAAAACAGCCGGAGATTATCCGGCCGCTTTTTAATATAGGATTTGAATGCTTATTATTTCTTTTTGTCTTCTTTTATTTCTTCAGTGTTTTCTTTCTTGTCCTTCACTTCTTCTGCATCGGTTGCTATTTCAGCATTATCAGTCCCTTTCAGAAAGGAGGGAAGGTTCATTCCGGCCGATGTGAACAGGTCATCCAGCGGTGGAATGGTTTTCAGCAAGCCCGACATAAAATTGGCGGTAGAATTCTTACCGTTGGTACTGTTTCCGTTATCCCAGACAGTGACTTTATCAATTTTGAGATTTTTCACAGCTTCAACCTGCGTTTTTACCAGTTCTGGCAATTTTTCAATCATCAGCAACTGATATGCCTTGTCAGGATTTCCTCCGGCCGCTTTTACCACATCGGCATAGCCTTGTGCCTGTTTGGTGAGAATAGCCAGCAAACCGCGTGCTTCAGCATCCATTTTTGCAAAAATGGCATCGGCTTCCCCTTTTGCCTGTACACGAATACGTTCTGCTTCTGCTTCTGCCTCGATAACTACTTTTTGTTTGGCAATTTCGGCCGGAACCACTATGTTGGCTGTTTCGGTAGAGCGCTCGCGTTCGGCACGTGCATTTTCGGCCAATTTCTGAGCTACATACGCTTCTTCGAGCGCCTTAGCTTCCTGAACTTTCTCGGCTGCAGTGGCCAGTCTGGCCGATTCAGCTTCTTTTTCACGCCGCAAAGCATCTGACTGTGCAATGGTGATTTTTGCGGTGTTTTCGCCCTGAACGGCAGTTGCGTTGGCTTCGGATGTTTTGATACGGGTAAGTTTATCGGCTTCTGCCTTTCCGATCATTTCATCTTTCATGGCGGTAGCAATGTTTATTTCACGGTCTTTATCGGCCACTGCTTTACCGGTTTCGCCTATTTTTTCCTGCTCTGCAACCGAAATTTTAGCTTCGTTGATGGCTTTGGCAGCTGCTTCTTTACCCAACGCTTCGATGTAGCCCGATTCATCCTTGATATCGGTTACGTTCACATTGATAAGCTTCAGACCCACTTTACGTAACTCATTATCAACAACTTTTGATATCGCTTCCAGAAATTTATCACGGTCGGAATTGATTTCTTCGATGGTCATGGTGGCTATAACCAAACGCAACTGACCGAAAAGAATATCGGATGCAAGTTCCTTGATTTTATCGGGAATAAGTCCAAGCAACCTTTCGGCTGCTGTATTCATAGTTTCAGGCTCGGTAGAAATGGCAATGGTAAAGCGCGAAGGCACATCTACCCGGATATTCTGCCGGCTCAGCGCATTGGTCAGATTAGCTTCGATGGAGAGCGGTTTCAGGTCCAGGTAGGCATAGTCCTGAATCACCGGCCAGATAAAGGCACCGCCTCCGTGGATACATTTGGCCGACGAACCGCCAGTACGTCCGTACACTACAAGGATTTTGTCCGACGGACAACGTTTGAAACGCGAAACAAGTGCAAGTATAGTTACAAAAATAACTAAAGCAAGTACTACTATAAGCAGCAAGGGTGATGAAAACATAATCTTTAAATTTTTTCTACGATTAATACATTGTTATTTTCTATTTTAACCACTTTGATGGTTGTGTGTGACGGTATAGGTTCTGAAGCATCGGTCATGGCCTCGAGTTCGTGCACGGAACCTTTTACGCTGATCAGAATTTTTCCTTTGCCTGTTCGGCTTTTCGGAATGGTGAGATATACCTCGGCGGTTTTATCAAGTGCCTCCTGAAGTCTGAACGAATCGTCTTCGGTAAGTTTCATGAGTTGTCTGATAATAACAAAGAAAATACCCACAAAAGCAACTCCTGTTAAAATCGCGACCAGAAAAAGAATTGTTTTGTTGCCAATGATTTTGTAAAAAGCAATTCCTGCCCAGCTGAATCCCAGCAGAAAATTGATCAGATTGCGGAGCGAGAACAACTGAAATGGTGCATCTGTATCGCTGAAATCGCTGTCGAAATCGGCAGCAATGCCATCCGAAGTGTTTCCACCGACGAAAGTCATAATGGCTTGAATGATAAAAATGATACTTACCGGTAACGCTATATACCAAAAGGTACGAAGAAGTGGTTCTAATGATTGAAGTATTTCCATGGTTTAAAATTTTAACTCCAAAGTTAAATATATCTTCCAAATAATCAATGTTCATTTCGATAATATTTTTGATTCTCTGTATTTGAAAATGCATTCTGGCTATGCTTTAATGCTTTATAGAATTTATGAATGATTTTCAGTCCTGATTTGACGTATTTGTACACTGACATTTTATTATATATTGTTATATTTGTCGGTGAAAATCATTTTTATGAAAAGCAAAAAACAAATGAAAATCAGAATATTCCTGATGGTAATTATTGTATTATCGGGATTTGTATCTATACAGCTATCAGGACAAACCACCAGTGCAAGCAGTTATTTCGCAGCTCAACCGATACCTGATCGCACTGTCACATTCAATATATCTGACCCGGGTGTGAGTAAACCTATCATCTGGGGATTGGATCTGGCATGGCTGAGCGAATCAAATATCCGGCGTGGTATCGCATTTATGGGAGCCGACAGGGTCGATATTGTCAGAGCCTCATTTCAGCCCACATTGCCCCTTGTAAACGGTGATTTACAGGGCTCACAAATCAACGATCTTAATACCCGTCTTAATCTTATAGACTTGACCGGTGCAAAAACCAAAGTTGCCCTTAACTGCGATCATCCCAGCGTGGATTCGTGGTACATAGGGAATGCCGCTAACTGGGCAGCACTGATTGAAGCTACTACCAGACGCGTGCAGGAACGCGGTCGCACAGTAGTATCCGTAGCTCCTTTCAACGAGCCGGATTATGGATGGGGACAATATACCGGTCAGAATGGTCAGAGTGATTTTTACAACATTGCAGGTGAACTGAAAAATAATTCCCGGTTTGAAAATATACGTATCTCTGGTGGAAATACCCTGAATTGTGATAAGGCTTTATCATGGTATAATTACCTGAAAAACAGACTCGATGAAGGGAACACACACCAGCTTGCAGGTAGTTTTGATAGTTATGCCGGTTTTTTTACAGCCGTAAAAGCTAATGGCGATCACGGCACCAATGACGAACTTCACAACGTGATGGAGGCAATGGTGGGGGTAGAATATGGCATGCAAACCGGTATCTGGTGGGGAACGGCTGAATATGCACGGGGTGAATTTGTAAAAGCAAGTGATGGAGTCAGACTTGGCTATGCAGAGCATAGGCCTAACTGGACAGCAGCATCTGTGTACCGCCATCCCGATGGAAAAATTCAGGCATTTGGCGGAACTTCAGAACGACAGGCAGTTACAACCACATATCGTTTCTTTTCAAAAAACATGGATGTTTTTTATGATGGAAATGGACCTCAGCGTGAATATACAATGGTTCTTCCGGGAGGAACCGGATATCAGAATGGTCAGTCCAACGCCGAAAGAGTGGTAAATATTACCTTTGGTGATGATATTCAGCCGGTTATCAACGGGCGATACGTTCTTGTGAACCGCAATAGCGGAAAAGTGATGGAAGTGGCCTTCGGAAGTACCTCGGCCGGTGCCAATGTTCGTCAGAATGCAGCAGTTGCTGGCGCAGCCTATCAGCAGTGGAATGTAATTCCGGTTGATTCGCGCATTGGAGGTGATTACAGTTACTTCACCTTTACTGCCGTTCATAGTGGAAAATCGTTGGATATATATAACTGGTCACTGGACAATACAGGAAATATCGTTGTATGGGACGATGCCAAAGGAGCCAATCAGCAATGGTATCTGGAATATGCCGATAACGGTTGGTTTTACATACGCAGCCGTCACAGCGCAAAATGCATCGAAGTAGCCAATGCCAGCATATCCAACGGAATAAACATTTATCAGTGGGAAAAAGATGGAGATAAAAATCAGCAATGGCGCTTCATACCCGTCGATGCTCCCGTAGAGTTCATCGCACCTGCTGCTCCGGCCAATCTTACAGCCACTCCCAATACCGAATCCATCAGACTGGATTGGGCGGCAAGTCCTGATGCTGATGTGGCGGGTTACAATATTTACAGAAAAGAATCGTCAGAAGGTAGTTACATGACAATAGCCCGGAATGTGAAAAACACTTCATTTGTTGACAATACGGCTACTGAAAGCAGACAATATTTCTACGCTGTAAAAGCTGTGGATTATTCGCTCAATCGTTCTGAGTACTCCAATGAAATTTCTGCCGCTTCTACCGGAAAAAATGACCTGTTATCCTGTCTTCAGTTTGAAAATAATACAGCCGACAGCACCATTCATTTTAATCAAGCTGCCGCTTATGGAACTGTTGCCTATGTTCCGGGTAAGGTCGGTACAAATGCCATTTCGCTCAACGGCACAAACTCTTTTCTCCAACTTCCTGCCAACGTGGCAAATCAACAGGAAATTACAGTTGCTGCATGGATATACTGGAAAGGGGGCGCTTCCTGGCAACGAATTTTTGATTTTGGCAACGGGCAGAACGAATACATGTTTCTGACACCAAACAACGGTTTCGGGTATATGCGATTTGCAGTTAAAAACGGAGGTGCTGAGCAGCAGTTAAACACTGCGGCGCCCACTGCCGGCAATTGGATTCACGTGGCGGTTACACTTGCTCAGGGTAAAGCACGCCTGTACGTTAACGGAGTACTAAAGGATGAATCAAACGCTTTTACAATCAGTCCTTTAGATTTCAGGCCTGCATTGAACTACATTGGCAGGAGTCAGTTTTCCGATCCGCTTTTCAATGGTTATATCGATGATTTCAGGGTATACAACTATGCACTGAGTGCAAATGAAATTGCCGGAGTTCCCGGTCTTTTATCAGATGTTGAAGATATTCAAAACCGAAATAATGAGAAACTTTCATTATTTCCTGTCCCGGCAAACAGTATTTTACAGGTAATGTATCGTACTGACACCTACATTTCAGACAATAGTATTTCTATCTGTGATATCAGTGGTAAAATTATACTGAACAAAAAAATGACAGATACTAATTCTGCTCAACTGGACATATCAGGTCTGGCATCAGGTGTATACATCGTTAAACTTACGAATAAATCAGAGTCACTTATGAAAAAAATTGTTGTAAAACACTGATTATAAGTTGTATAATTCAAATAAAAGTAAAAAAACATTTGCAGCGATTGTGCAGATGTTTTTTTTTGTAGGACATCGTAATCAACCGCAATACAATGAAGAAATAATCATATTTCGTGGTTATGAAAAATATATTTTATCTTTGTATATTCAACATAAATTAAAAAACAATGTACCAGCTTACCGATTTTCTGCCAACTACTCAAAAAGAACTCAAACTGCGCGGTTGGGATGAGGTTGATGTAGTGCTCTTCAGCGGCGATGCTTATGTGGATCATCCTTCATTTGGAGCTGCAGTTATCGGTCGGGTAATGGAAGCTGAAGGATTGCGTGTAGCCATTGTTCCTCAGCCAAACTGGCAGGATGACCTGCGGGATTTCAAAAAAATGGGAGTTCCCCGCCTGTTTTTTGCAGTCACTGCCGGAAATATGGACAGCATGGTCAATCATTACACTGCCAATAAACGCCTGCGATCCGACGATGCATACACTGCTGGAGGCGAAGCTCACAAACGTCCGGATTATACAACTATTACTTACTGCAATATTCTGAAAAAACTTTATCCGGATGTGCCAATCGTAATTGGAGGAATTGAAGCTTCACTGAGACGGGTTACCCATTACGATTACTGGAGCGACAGGCTGATGCCGTCTGTTCTGGTGGATAGTAAAGCCGATTTTTTGGTATATGGGATGGGAGAGAAGCCTTTGAAGGAATTGATTGCTGAACTGAAAAAAGGTAAAAAACTGAATGAGATAACCGATATTCCACAAACTTCTTTTCTTTCAGCAGTAATTCCCGAAAGTGATGTGAAAACAATCGAACTGGTTTCCCATGAAGAATGTCTGAAAGATAAAAAACGGTATGCATCCAATTTCAGGTATGTGGAGGAAGAGAGCAACCGGATTCACGGAGCACGATTAGTTCAAAAAACAGGGGATAAATACGTTATTATTAATCCGTTATATCCACCCTGGAAGCCTGAAGAGGTGGACGAAACATACCGGCTGCCATTTACCCGTCAGCCTCACCCGAAGTATAAAGGAAGACCGGTTCCTGCATACGAGATGATAAAATTTTCGGTAAATCTTCACCGTGGCTGCTTTGGAGGGTGTGCTTTTTGCACTATTTCGGCTCATCAGGGCAAGTTTATCGTTTCACGCAGCAAACAATCTATTCTTGATGAAGTAAAACAAATAAGCCGTGCAGATGATTTCAAGGGAAACCTGAGCGACCTGGGAGGCCCGTCAGCCAATATGTATGCCATGCAGGGAAAAGACTTAACCATCTGTGAACGCTGTAAAAGACCTTCCTGTATTCATCCGTCTGTGTGCCATAACCTGAACATCGATCACAGTGAGCTCACAGATATTTACCGTTCGGTAGATAAACTTCCGGGTATAAAAAGATCATTCATAGGAAGTGGTGTGCGCTACGACATGCTATTGGCTGAAACAAAAGACGAACAAACCGCTCAAAGTCAGCGCGAATACCTGAAGGAACTGATCAGCAGGCACGTTTCCGGACGACTGAAAATTGCTCCGGAACATACATCCGACAGGGTGCTGCACCTGATGCGTAAACCATCATTCAATTATTTTTATCAGTTCAAAAAGATTTTTGAACAAATTAACCGCGAAACTGGTCTTAATCAGCAGTTGATACCATATTTTATATCAAGCCATCCTGCATGTCAGAACGAAGACATGGCTGAACTGGCTGCCATTACCCGCGATCTCAACTTCAAGCTGGAACAGGTGCAGGATTTTACGCCTACTCCGATGACATTAGCTACAGAAATTTATTATTCAGGCTACAATCCTTACACACTCGAACCTGTTTTTACAGCCAAAACCAAAGAAGAAAAACTGGCTCAGCGGAAATTCTTTTTCTGGTACAAAAACGAGTATTACCGTGAGATACTCGGTGATTTGAAAAAAATGAACCGGCCCGATCTGATAAATAAACTGAAAATCAGATAATTAAAAATTATTTTAGATTCTCAAAATGGCATTTTGTTATTTCATGATTAACATCTGCTGACGAATGGATTCTTCGTGAATAGCCATCAGTACGGTTTTCATAAACTCACTGCTCATGCCCATTTTTTCGGCCTGAGCGATGCGGTCTTTCAATATCTCGTCATATCGTTGTGCCTGAAGAATGGGCATGTTGTGTTCTTTCTTGTAAGTACCTATTTCCTGCGATACACGCATACGTTTGGCCAGCAGTTCCAGCAAGTCGTTGTCCAGCCCGTCGATCTGACGTCGTAAAGCAGTAAGGCTTTCTGTGGTCTGATGCATTTCGCGAATGACCAGGTTGTCAAGTATCAGTTCAAGCACCTCAGGCGTAACTTGCTGAGAGGCATCACTCCAGGCTTTGTCCGGATTACAATGTGTTTCTATTATCAGTCCGTCAAAGTTCAAATCCATGGCCTGCTGGCTTATCGGGGCAATCAGTTCTCGTTTACCGCCAATGTGTGACGGATCGCAAATCAGCGGGAGATTGGGTAGCTGACGGTGAAGTTCAATAGGGATATGCCATTGGGGGAGATTCCGGTAAATCTTTTTATCAGCTGAGCTGAAACCGCGATGTATGGCACCAATTCTCCTTATCCCGGCTTTATGAATGCGTTCAATGGCACCAATCCACAAATCTACATCCGGATTTACAGGATTTTTGATTAGAACCGGAATGTCCGTTCCTTCCAATGCATCGGCTATTTCCTGCACTGAGAAGGGATTGGCGGTAGTGCGTGCTCCAATCCAGATTATATCTACTCGGTGCTCAAGAGCTTCTTTTACATGTTTGGAATTCGCTACTTCTACAGCTACATACATGCCCAGTTCTTCTTTTACCCTGTTTAACCAGGGAAATGCTTCAACACCAAGCCCTTCGAAACCACCCGGTTTGGTGCGCGGTTTCCATACTCCGGCACGAAAAATTTTCACACCCGCTTTGTGTAATGCACGGGCTGTAGTCATTACTTGTTCTTCAGTTTCGGCGCTGCAAGGTCCCGAAATTACCAGCGGACGTTTCGGGTCAATGCCCGGTAATAATATTGATTGTAGTTCCATAATAAAGCCCCCTCTAGCTCCCCCACAAGGGGAGAACGTGAACCGCGAGAGGTGTGCGGTAATAAATAAATTTTATTTGTTTTTCAATAATTTCTTTTTTGCAGAATTTAAAAGTCCCCCTTGTGGGGGATTTAGGGGGCTAATCGCTCAATCACTTCTTCGAGCATGCTTTCTGGGCTGCAAAGTGAAATCCGTATATAGCGATTTCCATTGCTTCCGAAAATAAAACCCGGGGTGATAAATACGTTTTTTTCATAAAGTATGTTGTCGGACAATTCACCTGCATCTTTCCAATTATCGGGGATTTTTGCCCAGATAAACATGCCAACCTGATTCTTGTCGTATTTGCACTGCAAAACATCCATGATTTTATAAGCTAATTCCCTGCGTTTTGAGTAAACGTTGTTCATTTCGTTGTGCCATTCTGCTGAGTTTTTCAATGCCTGAGCCGCTGCCACCATCATTGGGCGAAACATCCCGCTATCCACGTTGGATTTTACGGCCAGCACCCATTTCACAAACTGCTCGTTGCTGGCGAGCATGGCCATACGCCAGCCGGCCATGTTGTGCGATTTGCTCATCGAATTCAGTTCGATGCAGATATCCCTGGCACCTTCTACTGCCAGAATGCTCAGTTTGTGCTCGTTCAGAATGAAACTGTATGGATTGTCATTACAAATTACAATACTGTGTTTTTTACCGAATTTTACCAGTTTCTCAAATAATTCCGGAGTGGCATTGGCACCTGTTGGCATGTTCGGATAGTTTACCCACATCAGTTTTACGCTGGATAAATCCATTTTTTCCAATACATCGAAATCGGGTTGCCAGCCGTTTGTTTCATCCAGATCGTAGGTAATCAGATTTGCTTCGGCCAGTCTGCTCACCGATTGATACGTCGGGTATCCGGGATTGGGTATCAATACACCATCACCGGGATTAACAAAAGCCAGCGTGATATGCAGAATTCCTTCCTTTGAACCTATCAGCGGCTGAATTTCTGTTGCCGGATTTAAATCCACCTGATACCATTTCCGATACCAATCAGCAAATCCCTGCCGTAATTCCGGAATACCAACATAACTCTGATAGCCGTGCACATTCGGCTTTTGAGCTTCTTTACATAATGTTTCGATTGTTTCGGCAGATGGAGGTAAATCCGGATTTCCGATGCCCAGATTCAGCACTTTTTTTCCTGCTGCATTCATTTCGGCAATCTCACGCAGTTTGGCTGAAAAATAGTACTCAGAAACCGTGTTTAAGCGATTGGCAGGCTTAATTTGAGGCTTATCACCTTGTATGTTATTTGAATTTGACATTTTCTTCTAAATATTTTACTAACAACTTTCTTACTATAAACTAATTATTCGGTGTTTTTGCTTCCCTGTATTCTCCCAGATTTTTGAATTCTCTCGTCAATGGTTTAATTGCATCCAATGCCTGCCGGTATCGCTCGTAGTTTTGAAACGTCAATGCCACGTAAAACTGATATTCCCATTCACGACCGATAATCGGGAGCGATTGAATTTTTGTAAGGTTGATGTTGTAAAACGATAGTATGGTCAGAACTTTGGATAAACTGCCCTCTTCGTGTGGAAGTGTGAATACAATGGTTGACTTGTTGAGTTCCATGCCGAGGTTCATCCTGTAAGCCATATCGGGCTTGGCAATGAGCAGAAACCGCGTAAAATTTCGCTTGTTGGTTTCGATGCTTTCGGCCAGTATTTCGAGTCCGTATTTTTCAGCAGCAGAACGGCTACAAATAGCTGCACGACCCGTAATCTTTTTCTCTGCAATTTCTTTGGCTGACGTTGCTGTATCATCGCTTTCAACAGCCAGCAGGTGTTTGTTTTCTTCCAGAAAATCTTCACACTGCATCAGTGCGATGGGGTGAGAGTGTACCTCTTTGATATCCAGAATGTTTTGTCCGGGCAATACGGCAAACTGGTGCGAAATGCGTAATTTGTACTCGCCAATGATGAGACAACCGCTCTCGCGCAGCAAGTTGTGATTTTGCAGCAGACTTCCGGCAATGGTGTTTTCGATGGCTATCAGTCCAAGCAAGTCGTTGTCAGTATCGATGGATTTGAAAACATCCCTGAATGTTTCGCAGGGTACAATCTCTATTTCTTCTTCACTGAAGTAAGCCCGGGCTGCTATTTCGTGATAGGAGCCTTCGCCACCCTGAATGGCTATTCTTTTCATCTTTTTTTTTGATTTTGGAATGAAAAAAATCCTGCTCTTTACAGGAGCAGGATTTTCTATATTATTAAATTTCGTATTTTATACCTTGAAATTTACACATTTGTTATCCTGCTCTCACTTCTTAAAGTAAAAGTAAAAATAAAAATATGCAAACCAGGTATTCATCTTGTTTATTTGTGTTTTGTTTGATTGGGTACAAAAGTAATACATTTTTCAATAATAACATCAATTTGTATTGTTTTTTTTCAAAAATATTTCAAAAGTCAAGTTTTTTCTGTTTTTTATTTTCTGTTTCGATTTTCTTAATAAATTTGCATCTTATCTCAGAGGTAGTGATAATAATATAATGATTAGTAAAATATTTAAAGAATAACGTTTAATTGATACTAAATCAAAGAAATCTCAATGGAATTTTTTATTATCTTTGAACCTTCAAAAAAAAGAATCATCAATTTTTTAAACAATTAAATTTAATATTTTATGACAACAGAAAACGTTCAAAAGAAGAATTATGCATTACCCATTGCAATGATGTTTGCATTATTTTTCATGATTTCTTTCGTTACGGGGCTTCCGAGTCCGATGGGAGTAATTGTAGCTAAACAGTTTGGAGCATCCAATTTCCAGTCACAACTGGGATTTCTGGCCAATTTTATAGCTTATGCATTCATGGGAATTCCGGCCGGAATGATGCTTAAAAGATTTGGATACAAGAAACTTGCGCTGGCAGCAGTAGTAGTTGGCTTTTTAGGTGTGGGTATCCAATGGCTTTCCGGCCAGGTGGGTAGTTTCACAGTGTATCTTACGGGTGCATTTGTGGCAGGTTTCTCCATGTGTATGCTTAATACAGTTGTAAATCCTATGCTTAACACGCTCGGAGGCGGAGGTAATAAAGGTAATCAGATGATACAGTGGGGTGGAACCATCAATTCCATCGGAGCTACCATCGTTCCTATTCTTGTAGGATATCTCATGGGCGATATTGCCGGAAGAACAATTGAAAAAGCAAGTCCAGCCCTGTTCCTTGCTATGGGCATCTTTGCACTGGCTTTCATTGTGTTGTTTTTTGTTGACATACCTGAACCTCACATGCAGAAAGTTGTCGAAAAGAAAGTAAAAGACAAACACAGTCCGTTGTCTTTCCGTCACTTTATACTGGGAGCAATTGCTATATTTATTTATGTTGGTATAGAAGTAGGAATTCCGAGTACAGCTAATCTTTACATGACTGCCATGCCCGATGCAGCCAATCCGGGACTGGGTATTGATGGCGGAACTGCAGGTATCGTGGTAGGCCTTTACTGGTTATTGATGTTGGCCGGACGTTTGTTTGGTGCTTCTATTGGAGCCAAAGTGTCAAGCAAAACTATGCTTACAGTTGCTTCAGGGCTGGGTATTCTTTTTGTGCTTTTGGCGATTTTCCTTCCTGTTTCCAATACGATCAATATGCCTGCATTCACCAATACTTTTGAGTTTATGAAAGTTGAGGTTCCTATTAACGTTATGTTCCTTGTGCTTTGCGGACTTTGTACCTCGATTATGTGGGGCGGTATCTTTAATCTGGCTGTAGAAGGTCTGGGTAAATATACAGCAGCTGCATCCGGATTTTTTATGGTAATGGTATGTGGTGGAGGTATTATTCCACTTTTACAGGGAGCCGTTTCTGATGGTTTCGGATTTCTGAACAGCTATTGGGTAATGTTCCTTTGCCTTGCCTACTTGCTTTTCTACGGACTCATTGGTTCCAAAAATGTAAATAAAGATATTCCTGTAGAATAAATCAACTCTTAATACAGATCAATTATGGAAATGGAAAAACCTTATGTAATAGGGATAGATATGGGAGGCACCAATACTGTATTCGGTATTGTGGATGCCCGTGGTAATGTAATTTCAAAGGGTGCAATTAAAACAGATAATCCCGATATCAACGACTACGTGCTGAATCTGAAAACAGAATTGACAAAATTGATTGATGCGGCAGGTGGTATTGAAAAAATAAAAGGTATCGGAGCAGGATGTCCCAATGGTAATTACTACACCGGAAATATCGAATTTGCCCCCAATCTTCCCTGGAAAGGGGTGGTACCTTTTGCCACTTTGCTTTCCGAAGCTTTTGGCATACCGGCAGCCATTACCAACGATGCCAATGCAGCTGCCGTAGGTGAAATGACTTACGGAGTAGCCCGTGGAATGAAAAACTTCATCATGATTACACTCGGAACCGGTGTGGGAAGTGGTATCGTAATCGATGGTAAAATTGTTTACGGACACGACGGTTTTGCCGGTGAACTTGGCCACGTGAGGGTGGTACGCAATAATGGCAGGTTGTGCGGATGCGGACGCGAAGGGTGTCTGGAAACTTACAGTTCGGCAACCGGTGTCGCCCGTACAGCACGTGAATTTCTGGAAATGAGTGATAAACAGAGCTCGCTGCGATTGGTGGAGCCCAAAATGATCACATCCAAAGATGTGTTTGATGCAGCCATGCAGGATGATGAACTGGCTAAAGAAGTTTTCGAATACACCGGAAAAATCCTGGGTGAAGCTTTTGCCGATTTCATTGCATTCAGTGCTCCCGAAGCCATAGTTTTGTTCGGTGGGCTGGCTAAATCGGGCGATTTGATTTTGAAACCTGTGGTAGAAAACATGGAAAAGAATCTCCTGGCAATCTGGAAAGGTAAGGTAAAAGTGTTGTTCTCAGCACTTAAAGAAGCCGATGCAGCTGTTTTAGGAGCAAGTGCTCTGGCCTGGGAATTGTAGTGATTCTGCCGAAAATCTCCAAAAAATAAAAAACCAACTTCATAAATGGAGTTGGTTTTTTTTGTTTGAATGAAATATATCTTGCTTACAACTTTATATCATTGAATGAATAAATTGTTGATATACAAGGATATAAATGATAATGTGCGCGGGATGAGACTCGAACTCACACACCGGAACCGGCACTACCCCCTCAAAGTAGCGTGTCTACCAATTTCACCACCCGCGCCTTTTTTCATTAATTTTGAAATCTGAAGTCAGAAAATAGAAATCAATTCTAATTTCTAATTTCTGACTTCTGATTTAAAACTTGTGCCCAAAACAGGACTCGAACCTGCACAGCCTTGCGGCCACTAGTCCCTGAAACTAGCGTGTCTACCAATTTCACCATTTGGGCAAATTCAGGGAGAAAAAATAACGAAACCCGTTCGTTTCGTCAGATTTTTCTTTTTGAGCGAAAAACGGGACTTCCCGATATTGCTTTGCTGCATCGGGATAAACTTCTCGTCCCGTTTTCAGCAGCATTTAAGCTTTTCACT
>ERZ1645189.38-NODE-38-length-30341-cov-7.209470_pt1 | contig 30341 bp, 24 predicted proteins | sample MGYA00575350_ERZ1645189 | MGnify/ENA primary metagenome ERZ1645189 (study PRJEB40845, sample SAMN11283421) | freshwater sediment metagenome | isolation source: river sediment | host: Sediment | place: India: Jajmau, Kanpur | collected 2015-12-17 ...
ACCACTTGCGGAAAAATGATAAACTACATCACCGACGAGCGATTGGCCGAAATGCTCGATCATGCTTGGAATCATTTGAGCGAAGGTGATTTTTCTGGTTCCGTGCTCAGTGTTCTGAAAGACACTCAAAAGTTTGTCAAGGCTGGTATTCCTGAAGGGCAGTTTCAATATGATACAGAAACCGGCCAGATTACCACCCCAGCATACAAAGTGTTAACTCCAGCTGAAATCGCCATTGCTGCGGGGGTTGCCTTGTTAGCTGGAGGGATCCTATATGCTTCCGTTCATGGCACGTATCAATTACGAGGGAGCACCTATGAGTATGCTGTGCGAGAAAATTCTGAGGTTGTGATCACCGATCGTGAAGATCAGTTCTTGCGAACCACAGTGACTCGTATGCCAAAACCAAAACCTCCACGAAATATAAGCGGCGGGCCTACATTTGGTGGAGGTCAAGCGAGCGGAACCCATATGTCTGGAGGGGGAAGGGTTCATGGCGGTGGAGGAGGTCGAAGGTTCTAGCGCAACATCCTCATACAGCGTTCAGCCGTATTTGCCAGAAGTTCTGGACCCCTAAGCATGGATTCTTGTAGGGAGATGGGGCCGGGTGCAATGGGGAACATTGCTGTGACACCTAGATCATAAAGTTCTTGCGTACGAGGGCCAATGCTTCCCGCCAACGCGAGCAAAGGTTTTTTGGCTTTCTTCGTATATGTGGCTACTCCCATAATGACTTTACCGTGCAAGGTTTGTTCATCAATCCGACCTTCTCCGGTAATCACCCAATCGATATCAAGAAGTTGCTCATCAAAATGTAGTGTTTTTAAGACGAGCTCAATCCCCGGACTCAGAGTTGCCGATGTGAATGCCAGTAATGCGACTGTCGTTCCGCCCGCTGCTCCGGAACCGGGGATTTTGTTGTATTCTTTTCCGGTGATCTGCCGAAGAATCCCATGGTAATTGGCTAAAGCCGCATCCAGTTGAAGAACTTGTTCCGGAGTCGCTCCTTTTTGAGGGCCAAATATGGCAGAAGCTCCTCGAGGTCCCAATAAAGGGTTGTCCACATCACAGGCGATGACCATTTGGGATTCTTGTAAACGAGGATCTAGACCGGAAGGATCCATGGAGTGTAATTGCGCAAGGGCAAACCCTCCCTGTGGTATTTGGTTGTGATATTTATCAAAGAACCGCATTCCTAGGGCGGTCAGCAAGCCCGCTCCGCCATCGTTTGTGGCACTTCCGCCTAAGCCGACAAGAAACTTTCTCACACCTTCGTCTAAAGCAGCTCGAATTAGTTGTCCGGTACCATAAGTAGAGGTCGTCAATGGGTTTCGTTCCGCTTCGGAAATCCTAGTTAACCCAGAGGCGGAAGCCAATTCTATGACACCGGTACCATCGGGTAGGAGAACAAAGGGAGCTTGTATGTCTCGACCAAGAGCGTCCTGAACGCAAACCCAACGGAGCGTTCCACCCAAAGCAGATACCAATGCAGCACCGGTCCCCTCGCCACCATCGGCGATGGGCAGCACCGTGCATTGTGCATAAGGGAATACTCTGCGAATTCCCGTCTCTACAGCAGTACCCGCTTCTAAACTACTGCAACTCCCTTTGAAAGAGTCCATAGCAATGAGAAACTTCATGATAAAACCTCTATTCCGGCATGAATTCTTCAACCTCTTCAATGTGAGCCCTCAAACGCAAGAATAACATTTCTATAGCGACTCGGTTACGGCCTCCTTCGGGTATGACGATATCGGCAAATCGTCGACTCGGTTCCACAAAGCGTTCATGCATGGGTTTTACCGTCGATAAGTATTGATCGCGTACCGAAGCCAACGTTCTTCCGCGTTGGTTGAGGTCGCGTTCGATTCGGCGAAGAATACGCACGTCGGCGTCGGTATCAACGAATATTTTTATGTCCATCATATCTCGCAAATCCGGGTCTTGTAGGATGAGAATTCCATCGATAACAATAATTGGCTTCGGTTGAATTTGTATGGTATCGTTGGAACGATTATGTTGTGTAAAGTCGTAAACCGGGCAGAATATGCTGTGGCCTTGCCTTAAGGTCTGCAAATGCTGAACCAACAAATCGGTCTCAAAGGCATCGGGGTGATCGTAATTCAACAGACACCGTTGATCATAGGTCAGCTCATCATGGCAGCGGTAATAATTATCATGATACATGACACACAAATCGTCTCCAAATCGTTTGGCCAACTGTTTGGTTAAGGTGGTTTTCCCGGATCCGGTTCCTCCGGCAACTCCGATGATTAAGGTCCTCATGCCCATCGCCGCCTTTCGTTTCATGCTATTGTGTTTGCCAAAAGATATGCCTTTTCCTTCAGCTATGCTTGCTCTTGCTTACTTTCATGATATAATATCCTTAAAAGAAGAGAAAGGGTGGAAACTTTGAAACTGAATCAATTAGAAACCCCGGTTTTGATCCTAGATGAAGTGAAATTCAATAACAACCTAAAGCGCATGATGGAATTGATTGATGGCAGCGGAATGGCATTACGACCACATTACAAATCGCACAAATCAGTGGAAATTGCACGTAAGCAGATTGCCTACGGGGCAAAGGGGATTACGTGTGCCAAACTAGGCCGAAGCAGAAGATTTGGCCGATGCGGGCATAGAGGATATTCTCATTGCCAATCAAATTGTACAGCCCTCTAAACTAGCTCGGGTGGCTCACTTGGCCAATCGTTGTAAACTGACCGTTTGTGTTGACAACGAAGAGAATATTCAAGCTTTAGAAACAGCGGCGGCAGCAGCCAATTCTTTGGTTCATGTATATGTGGAATTTGATGTCGGTATGAAACGATGCGGAGTCACTTCCTTAGAATCTGTTGCCACACTGGCAAAATGCGTGATGGCACAACCACACTTGAGTTTTGATGGCATTCAGGCCTATGCCGGCCAGCTTTCACATGAGTTTGATGGCGATAAACGGAAACGAGAGTCGGGAGTGACCGATGATAACCTCGTGATTTTGAAGAATTATTTGCTGGATCAAGGAATTCCGGTCAAAGAAGTGAGTGGAGGCAGTACCGGTACCGCACTTTTAAAGGGGAATCCGAAAATCTATACAGAATTACAAGCAGGCACCTATATTTTTATGGATGCTTCTTATGCAAAAATGACGTTACCATTCGAACATAGTTTGTTTGTGCTTTCCACTGTGATTAGTACAGGTCCGGAGCTTGTGGTGACCGATGCCGGTGTAAAATCGGTTGGGGTAGATCAAGGATTACCGAAGTTCATCGGTTTCTCCCCGGAAGCCCCCATAAACCTTAGTGAAGAGCATGGTGCCATTCGTGTAGCCAATCACGGTAAAAAACTGAACGATAAAGTTTGGTATATTCCCGGCCACAGCTGTACCACAGCAAACTTACATGATCAAATTTACCTGTTCCAAGGAGACGAAATCACCGGCAAAATCATGGTGACCAGTCGCGGAAAAGGCAGATAATAACTTCATACGTCTTGAGTCGCAGAAGAGTATTGGTTCTCTCTTCTGCGACTCTTTTTTATGCGTGAAATTTTTCTTGAGTTAAAGAGAAATCAGAAGGAGTTTGCCATATTCATCCAGAAATAGAGATTAATAGAGAAATAAATCACAAACACTGCGAAACATTGTGAATTCTCTAAAGTCTTTTAAAACAATTCTAGGGTAATGAAGAGGGGGAACAAGATGCAGGTGTCACAAGTGGAACAAGTTGTCAAAAAAGTACCGGATTCACATGAATTGGAGAAAATTCTAAATCTAATCGATCTCTATGGTAATCGTCCCGAAAATTTGATTCAGATTTTGCACGGCACTCAACAAATCGCAGGGCATATTCCCTTGACGTTGCAGTGTATTATTGCCGAAAAGTTAAGTATTCCTGTTAGTGAAGTATCGGGAGTGGTATCCTTTTACTCCTTCTTTTCCGCAAAACCACGAGGAAAACACATCATTAGAGTCTGTCTGGGAACCGCCTGCTATGTTCGAGGAGGAAAAAAGCTAACGGAAGCTCTGCAACATCGTCTACAAATAAACCTGGGAGAAACGACTGCAGATGGCCAGTTTACCTTGGAAATTGCCCGATGCATTGGCGCGTGCGGATTAGCTCCTGCTATGATGATTGACGATGAGGTATTCCGTCAGGTAAATCCTAACAAAGTCGATTCCATTCTTCAGCAATATGAAGGAGGGAAGATTTCATGATAAACAAGATTGAAAATGTTGAACAACTATCTTCTTTGAAAGAAGAATATCTTCGACATCTTAGCTCTTTTCAATATCAGGTGTTGGTCTGTGGGGGAGCTGGGTGTGTCTCTTCTCATTGTCAGGAAATCGTCGCTGCTCTTCAGGAATCTTTAGTGGAGGAAAGAATTTCAGACGATGTTCTGGTGACGGTAACCGGGTGCATGGGTTTATGCGCGGTAGGACCGGTGATTCTGGTGTTGCCTGAGCGGACATTCTATACCAATTTGACCCCCGAAAAGACGAAAGCCATTGTCAAGTCGCATTTGAAAGAGCAAAAGATTCTAGAAGAGTATACTTTTTTCGACGCTTCTTTGGAGAGGCATGTGCCATGTATCGATGACATTGAGTTCTACAAAGCTCAGCTGAAAATTGTATTAGATAACTGTGGTCAAATTGATTTCAATGACATCAAAGCATACATAGCAAGAGATGGTTATTTGGCATTGGCCTCTGCTTTGAAGCAACAAACTCCGCAATCGATTATCGACGAAGTGAAAACGTCGGGGTTACGTGGTAGAGGAGGAGCTGGCTTCCCGACCGGTATCAAATGGCAAGCCGGGCATGATCAATTAGGCGAGCAGAAATATATGGTCTGTAATGCAGATGAAGGAGATCCGGGTGCTTTTATGGACCGGAGCATCATCGAGGGTGACCCGCACTCCGTAATTGAAGGAATGGCTTTAGGAGGATACGCCATAGGAGCCAATAAGGGATATGTGTACATTCGTGCCGAGTACCCCATTGCCATCGAGCGTCTGACGGAGGCGATGAAACAGGCAAAGCAGAGGGGCTTACTGGGAGACCATATTTTTGGGTCCGATTTCTCATTTGCTCTGGAAATCCGCATTGGTGCAGGAGCATTTGTTTGCGGAGAAGAGACTGCTCTCATGGCGAGTATTGAAGGAAAAAGAGGAGAACCGAGGCAGAAACCCCCCTTCCCCTTCCAGTCCGGGTTATTTGGGAAACCTACAATCATTAATAATGTAGAAACCATCGCCAATATTCCCAAAATCTTACGCCGAGGGGGCGCATGGTATGCCGGATTCGGCTTACCGAAAGCGACCGGAACCAAAGTGTTTGCTTTGGCTGGGCAAGTGGTGAACACCGGAATTATTGAGGTTCCCATTGGTACTTCCATTGGAGATATTGTCTACAAAATCGGTGGGGGAATTCGAGATGGCAAAGCCTTTAAAGCAGTGCAAATTGGAGGTCCTTCCGGCGGTTGTGTGACGAAAGAAGCGCTGAATACACCAGCCGATTATGAAGCACTCAGTCAACTAGGTGCGATTATGGGCTCCGGTGGTCTAATCGTGATGAATGAGGATACGTGTATGGTAGACACCGCACGCTTCTTCATGGACTTTATTCGCGATGAGTCCTGCGGAAAATGCGCTGCCTGTCGCATTGGGACCAAGCGTATGTTGGAAATCTTAGAAAACATTACAGAAGGCAGAGGTAAAATAGGAGATATTGAACTGTTAGAGGAAATCGGTGAGACCTTGAAACAGACGGCACTATGTGGCTTAGGACAAACGGCAGCCAACCCTATTTTATCTACGATTCGGTATTTCAGAGAGGAATATGAAGAGCATATTCTTCAGAAATACTGCCATGCCGGGGTCTGTGCCTCTTTATTCATTTCACCTTGCGAAAACACCTGTCCGGCCAATGTCAATGTTCCTGGTTATGTTGCATTGGTCGCTTCAGGGAGATTTATCGATGCGTATCGCTTGATTATGCAAGAAAACCCGTTGCCAGCAATCTGTGGTCGTATTTGTACGCGGCCCTGTGAGCAAAAGTGCCGTCGTGGAACGGTAGATGAAGCAGTAGCCATACGCGATCTGAAGCGATTTGTTGCAGACTATGCGTTTAAACACGAAACTCCCAACATGCTTCAGTGGACTGCCCCGCGCAATGGCCGGCGAATTGCTATTATTGGTGCGGGTGCATCCGGTTTAACATGTGGGTACTATTTGGTGCGATTAGGTTATGATGTCGATATATTTGAAGCAGAACAGATAGCCGGAGGGGTATTGGCATATGGAATTCCCGAGTATCGATTGCCCAAAGATGTTTTGAGCCATGAGATCGATCTCATTGTGAAAGCCGGTGTCAAGATTAAATATGGGGTGGAAATTGGTCGCGATATCGATTTTAGAACATTACAAGATCAATACGATTCCGTTTATGTGGCGACAGGAACTCAATATCCGCAAAAGGTTCAGATTCCAGGAGAAGAATTAGATGGAGTCGTTCACGGTATTCGTTTTCTCAAGAACGTTCATTTTCAAAAAATCAAACGCTTAACCGGAACCGTTGCAGTCATTGGTGGAGGAAACACTGCTATTGATTCTGCGAGAACCGCCATACGTTTAGGAGCAAGTCGAGTCGTGATTGTGTATCGTCGTACTATTGACGCCATGCCTGCTTATCATGAAGAAGTGATGGAAGCTTTGGAAGAAGGCATTGAAATCATGGAGCTAGTCGCTCCGGTGAAAATCTGGGGAGATCATAAAGGGCGTGTACGTGAGCTGGAAATGGTGCGCATGGAATTGGGCGCGTTTGATGCAAGTGGACGTAGAAAATCTGTGGAAGTAAAAGGATCTAATTTCCGATTGGAAGTCACAACTGTGATTCCGGCAGTGAGTCAGTATGCGGATCTACCGTTCATAGGAAAGGAAGAAGTTCAACGGACTGCTTGGGGGACTTTTGTCATTGATGCTGAAACCCAAATGACCAGTATGCCGGGTGTTCTTGCTGGTGGCGATGTGGCCAGAGGTCCGGATGATGTGATTCGAGCGATAGCCGATGGGAAACGAGCTGCTATCGCAATGGACAAATATCTTGGTGGCAAAGGAGTTCTCAACAAAGGAGAGCCCATCGAGATTCCGGAAATCATGGATTCGGATGAAATTGTGTTCCATACACAATTTGAAAAAGAAGTTCTTGTTCCGGAACGGCGTGTGAAAAGCTTTGAAGAAGTCGTCAAAGGATATCATAAAATCAATGCAATCGCAGAAGCCATGCGTTGTTTGCATTGCGATAGGAGGGCATTATGATTCAATGTACTATTAATCGTCAAAGCATATCGGTGTTGGAAGGCACAACGATTTTGGAGGCGGCGAAGCAGAATCATATTCGCATTCCTAATCTTTGCTACATGGAGGGTCTACATAGTACAGGATCTTGCCGTATCTGTAGCGTAGAGGTTGTAGGTGCAAAGACCCTAATGGCAGCTTGTGTGACAGAAGTGCGAGAAGGCATGCAGGTTTTTACCCATTCTAAGAAAGTCCAAGATGCCCGCAAGATGCTGTATCAACTGCTCTTGTCGGATCATCATCAAGATTGCTTGCGCTGTAACAGAAATCTTGAATGTGAATTTCAAGAGCTAGGAAGAGAGCTCGGTGTGACGCAATCTTTGTTCCAAACAACGTCTTCTCGTTCCACCAAGGACGAAGGTCCATCCATTGTACGAGATACTTCGAAATGTATTTTGTGCCGTCGATGTGTGATGGTTTGTCAAGATATTCAAGGAGTTGGGGCGATCCGGGTTCAGAACAGAGGGTTCCAATCTGTGGTGGCACCTGCTATGGAGTTACCTCTGTCACAAGTCAACTGTGCCAATTGCGGTCAATGTACCATTGTTTGCCCGGTAGGTGCTTTGGAAGGCACCGATGCCACCGAAAAAGTGTGGCAAGCCCTGCATGACCCCAATGTTCGAGTTGTCATGCAGTGTGCACCCGCAGTGCGAGTGGCCATTGGTGAGTTGTTCGATTATCCGGTAGGAACTCGTGTCACCGGGAAATTGGCGGCCGCCATGAAAGCATTGGGAGCGGATGATGTATTTGATACAAACTGGGCTGCTGACTTAACCATTTTGGAAGAGGGAACCGAATTACTCCATCGTTTGTTGAAAAGTCTTGAAGGTCAACCTGCAGCATTTCCCATGATAACAAGTTGCTCACCGGGTTGGATAAAGTTCGTTGAACACCAATATCCCCATTTACTGGATCACTTATCAAGCTGTAAATCTCCTCATATGATGCTCGGGGCGTTAGCCAAAAGTTATTATGCTGAAAAACTGGGGATCAAGCCTAAAAAAATCTTCGTTGTATCTGTGATGCCGTGTACAGCCAAAAAGTTCGAAATTACGCGTGAGGAAATGATCCATGATGGGTTGAAGGATGTAGATGCGGTATTGACCACTCGAGAACTGGGAAGAATGATTCGTCAAGCCGGCATCGATTTTCGTCAACTAAAGGACATTCCTTTTGATCAGCCCATGGGGTTCTCTACCGGTGCTGCAGATATTTTTGGCGTTACGGGTGGCGTGATGGAAGCGGCATTAAGAACAGTGTATACCGTATTATCCGGCCGACCCTTACCTTTTGCCAAGCTTCGTGTGGAAGCCATTAGAGGAATAGATGAAGTAAAGGAAGCAACCCTTGTTTTGCAAGACCTACTGCCACAATATCGTGCTTTGGAAGGAGCACACGTGAAGGTTGCTGTGACGAGCGGACTTCACGGTGCAAGAGTACTCATGGATCAAATCCAAGCAGGCAGCTCTCCGTACTTGTTTATTGAAGTGATGGGGTGTCCCGGTGGGTGTATCACCGGAGGGGGTCAACCCCGCAGTCACGACCCGGAGGTTCGCTCGAAACGTATGAATGCGTTATATGAAGAAGATGAGAGCAAAGTGGTTCGTGAATCTCATGCAAATCCATCCATAGACGCACTTTATCGGGAGTATCTTGGTGAGCCCTGTGGTGAACGATCCCACCATTTGTTGCATACTCATTATATAAAACGAGTTCCGCTCATTCCTTGATAACACATTGATTTCATGGTAAAATAAGTTCAAGCAATTCAACCGTTGTTTGAAGGAGGAGAAGCACCATGAAAATCAGCGCATCAGGGCAAGACTATTTAGAAGCTTTGCTAGAGCTTTCAGAAGAAGGGGGCTCTGTTCGCTCGGTCGATGTGGCCAAACGCATAGGGGTTTCTCGAGCCAGTGTCAATAAAGCGATGAATGTTCTCAAAGAGAGCGGTTTAGTGGAACAGGAAAGATATGCGGAGATCACACTTACCGATGAAGGAGTCCGCACTGCGAAAGCAGTCTACAAACGTCATGCCATATTGAAGCGGTTTTTAACCGATGTTCTAGGGGTTAGCGAAGCAAATGCAGAAAACGATGCCTGCCGTATGGAACATGTGATCAGTATAGAGACGTTAGAGAAACTTCAGAAATTTTTAAATCAATAAGCAAACAACCGGTGCATTGCACCGGTTGTTTGCTTATTGACAGAGAGTGTGAAGCCACTGATTCTGATAGGTCTGATTTGGCCATTGTTCTTGATTCAAAGGTCGACCACGCAGATCTATCATAATTCCAGTGAGCCCGCCTTTTACGGAGACTTTGTTTTGATCTGCAGACCACCGAGCGCCGTTGTGAACCGATATATTCAGCAAAGCCGTTTCGTTTGATTGTAAAGGGATTGATAGGAGTTCCCCCCAATTACCGGTTTGCTTTAAGAGACGACCCGTGTTTGTTTTTCCTTCAATCGTTATAGCAAGTTGACCTAGAGAACCAAAACCAAGGGGAACCAACGAGGTACCAAGAGGTATAAGGCAGTCTCGTTCCAGAATTTCTATGGCACCGGCTTCGTCTGCGTGGGAAAAGGCACCTAAGTGCGGTAGCATAAAGATGGAGTCTACCATGAGTTCGGTGATGCCAACGGGTTGAAAGGCATCGAGGAGCATCGCTGCTGCCTGCCCACGATGTGGCGCGTTCGACAAAACACCACCGGAACCGATAATCATGTCAAAATCATCGATGTGGATTTCCTTTTCGGTTTCGGTAAGTGTACCGGAGAACAATCCTTTGGGCTTTTGAATTTTCGCAATGGCTTTGTGATCTAAGAAAGACAACCTTAGTGCCTCACGTCCGGCAGCTTGTTCCATGTAAAGCTCTTTCAATGTTGCGGGTATCGATGTTGGGTAAATCAATTTATTACCGATTCGCTCTTGAAGGTCATCATTGTTCAATTGGTGATTGGGAATCCATCGAGCAATGGAATCGAGTCCGGCGCTGGTAGCCACATTTCCAATGCTGTAGCTCATACCATAGTTAGCGCTTACGGTGCGCACATATTGTCCTTTCACCACAGAGAAAACGTCGGTGGTTGCGCCCCCGATGTCGACGCAGAGTATATTCTTTTTCGTTCTCGTCGCATAAAGGCAAAGGATGTCACCCACAGCAGTGGGGGTTGGAAGTAGGTCCATAGCGGTCATGGCTTTCAAACGACCATAACCCGGAGCGTGGGACATAACATGCTCAATAAAAAGCTCATGAATCGCTTCCCTCGTAGGAGTAAGATTTTCTTCCTGGAAAGAAGGTCGTAAGTTATCTACTATCTTAAGGGAAAATTGATCTCCCAGCAGATCTTCGACTAAGTCCACTGCTTTTGAGGTTCCTGCATAAATAATAGGTAGAGTATATTGATAACCAAACTTTGGTTTTGGGTGGGCAGAGCGGATAAAATCACACATTTCAATCATAAAGGAACCGGGCTCAGCTCCATCGACACCTCCGGAAAGTAAAATCATATCGGGGCGCAAAGTCCGAAGGCGTTCCATGCGTTGGAAAAGCGATCGACCGTCATCGGCAGCAAACACATCGAGTAGAACAGCACCTCCGCCCAAAGCCGCCCTTTGCGCACTCTCTGCAGAAATACGACCAACGTGGCCGCAAACAACCATTTGTAAGCCCCCTCCGGCAGAGCTGGTAGAAAGGTAGGGGATATCGTTCAGCACTTTTCCTTGATCTGTTTCACGAAGTAGCGGTTTATTACAGCGTTGTTCCACCATCTCGATGGATCGAATGACACCAACCATGACATCGGCATCGGGGGCTTCCACGGTAGTCGCTGCTTCCCCTCGTGCAATAAGTTGCCAGTGTTGAAGTTGCTTCTCAAAATATAAGGCCTTGGTTGTGGTGCTTCCTACATCTGTGATGACGAGCCGATCCCATGAATTCATGATTGCACCCCATTTCCAGTATTCTGAATCTGATCCCAAAAGGCCTGATGATCTCCATAGAATGCAAGATTTCCTAAAAAGGCGTCTTCGCTTTTTTTGAGTTTTAAGAAGCTAAACATTCCCTTTTTATTTTGTCCACACTGTAATACGTTTTCCTCCTGTAAAGTCTGCCAGAGAGACGCTGCTAATGATTGAAAAGCTTGGAATGCGGTTTCGGTAGAGTCGCGCTGAGACATCCACTGTTTGGCAATTTCCATCATTTCACTCTCGATGGAGTGAGTGCTTTCGCGCCAAAACGGCCATTGCTTTAGCAAACGCGTCCAGTGCATCAGGGGCATTCTCAAAGGTTCGTTATTTGCATAAGTGTGACCTAACGCATATAAAATCTCAATTCCTTTATTATAAGCCAGAACATGCCCTTTTTCATCCAATGTTTTCATGAATTGCAGGAAAGAAGATTCGCGCAGAGCAGAAATGAGCTTAACTTCCTGTCGTAAACCGGGAGCTTGTAAGTGCATCATAGAAGAATTTTCACCAAAGGGTACAAAAATACACAACCAAGGTTGATTGGGTTTTTGGGCATCCTTGAAAGACAAATGGCTGTTACAATATGGCTCTTCTAAGCCGAATGCACGGCAATGTTGCAACCATAAAGGCCACAAATGCATGTGGATTCCAGCAAAAGCCACTAATCCGCTAAACAGAGTCGTATCTTGACAAGAAATTTCTTTGCGCACTTTTTCCAAAGCAGGTGTCCAGCATTTTGCTAAGGAGATGCCCTGTTCGCTTAAGTATTTGCTCAAGAAACAGCACCTCCAATCTTCTGGCAATTCTGGACAGGAACCTGAATAGAACTTCCGTTCTCCAATTGTATGTTTACTAAGGCGGCCATTGTTCCGGCTTCGGTAGGTTGTAGTTCAGAACGGAGCTGAATCACTCGGCCAGTTGCTCCAAAGTGGGGTTCGCGAATGAGTTGAACGAAATCATTAACATGTAGATTTCTATCGGTGTTGACCGGGTCCAATTGCTGTGGTTCGTCTTCCTCCAAAGCAATAAGGATTTCGGGACGCACGACACCGGCACGTAACTGAGTGCTCCCATCTATAGAAGCGCTCAGGCCCTGGTGTGAGGTCAATTCTTGATAAAGGGTTTCGGACATCGCACTGCCAAATCCTTGCATAAGAATAATAGTAAAAGGAAGATCCATTCGCGAACCCATTACGGTTAAAATATCTTCGCGACTATACTCCTTCAGTACGTGGGGCTTTATTGTTCCTAAAATCAAGCCTTTTATGCCTGCTTTCTCTACCACCCGCAATGCTTCCAGCGTGATACCACCTCTGGCTATGAGTATCTTGCCCTTCATATCGCTGGGGAGATCGAGGACATCGATATCCTCTGATTTTGAAGAAACTGCCTCTAGAATACCGATTTGCTCACCGCCATACCCTATGACACCCGGATAACGATAACCATACCCTTGAATTACTAAGGTAGAGGAGTCAGGTTGGTCTACCACAGTGCCGTTCAGATGGGCATACAGCTCTGTCACTTGGTAAAGTGGAGCTAAAATGATATAGCCACCGTTAACCGAAATCTCGCGAATTCGACCTACGGCTGGAGCCAGTATAGGTGGTTTAGAGGTAACCAAAACTCGACCTTTATCCACTACAGTACCTTGCTTTATCGTGGTTCCAGCGGCAAAAGCCAACTTCGATAAACCAAAGTCCTCTGCTCTCAGCCATATCGGCTCTTTAGGTCCAGCCGGAAGGGGTTCGCGAATAAATACATTGCCTAAGAATTTGGAGATTAACGCAACATATCCGGATGTAGGGCTTTGTATGGTCGTCTCAAAAAAACACTCATCGTTTCTGGCCAGTATATCTCCCTTATCTACCCAATCGTTTACATCTTGCACGATTTTCCGGTGGATGTATTTCGGAGCGATGCCCAGTTGATCTGCAACATTGCATCGAACTATTTGACCGGGTATATAATCCAGCTTCCCGACAATCGTATCTTTTTCTACTTTCTGCCCGGGTTTAACCAGCAATTGACCCTGAGCAATTAAGCGACGGGTAACTGTTAAACGCTGTTTGATTCCCATGATGTTCCCCCTCTTCGCTATGTTTCAACAATGCAAAATCTTAACATAAAATGGCTCAGACCGCAAGGTTTCTATGCAAAATCGACTAAGTTCTTCTCATATGATATGTAAAAACCGGAATCGCCATGTTAAGGCAATTCCGGTGTTAATAAGCGACTCACAGGTCGGTCATGGTAAACTATCGGTTAAAGGTTCGACCGTCCATAACAAGGATGCCATGGATTGGTCTTTATGCCAATACAAAGTGGGTATTTTTTGCTCCCATATCATCTCTAATCCGCGAAGTGGAGTAAAAAGGAGTGAGAACAAACTGCTACCATGTGCTTGAAGCGGCTTCAAACGAATGCCAAATAATGCAATGGTTCCGTTAGAAACGAGGATGGTACATAAGGTATAAAGCAAACGTCTCAGGGGTAAATAGGTCGCTGAGGCCAGAAGAATCAGTGTATCGGTAACGATATACCAAAGAGAAACAGGTATGGATAACCTCTTTTCCATGACGAGGGCAAGGGAGGAATCAAAGCCGGATGCGACTCGGTTCTGAATGAGAATGCCTTCTCCGGAACCCAACAAAATTCCACCTAACAGGGCTGCGAGCAGAGGAAGATGTGCAATATTGGGCAAGAGCGGAGGGAAGAGTTCGTAAAGGCGAAAGAAAGCAGCAAAACTTACCGCAGCAAATATGGACTGAATTGCGAATTTCTTGCCGAATATCAACATTCCAAGTAGAATTCCCAAAAGATCTAACAATAAAAGTGTCATAGAAAGAGGAATGTCAGCTCACTGGTAAGCGAGGAGTGCCAACCCAACGCTACCTCCTTCGGCTAAGTTGCTTTGTGCATGTACATTATAAATACCAAATGATGAAATTGCTGCACCCAACAAAGTAAAAAGTACTTTATTCGAGTGCTTTCGAGTAATCATGTTGTCAAAACCTTTCTATATAGTGTTATCTCGTATACGATAATACTAGTATAAAGGAAACAACCCTGTTCCGTCAAACCATCAACCATAGGGGAAGTCAGCGGAAGTCAACGGAAGTCAGCGGAAACCCTTGGCCATTTGGTCCAATTCCAGATTGGACTGTTTAAATCCACATTGGCAGGGAATGGCAGGGTTTTATAAGAAAGTTGCAGAATATAGGTGATGAGGAAGGTGAAAAGGATGCAACGTATCTTAATACGCCATGTAAGATTATTGGACGGAAGTGGAGCTCCATGGCAGTGGGGTAATATTCTCATCGAAGGTTCGAAAATACTAGCCATGGGGCATACAGAAGAAACTGCCGATTTGGTCATCGATGGCAAGGGTAATCTACTAGTTCCGGGATTCATCGATTTGCATACTCATGCGGACCGAGGAATTCTGGATTTCCCTTTGGCAGAAAATTACCTTCGTCAGGGGGTTACCACTCTAATAGGGGGGAATTGTGGCGGTTCGGCTTATCCCATAGAGGAACACCGTCTGGCAGTGGAACATCAGGGGATCGCCATAAACTATGGCTTGCTCGTTGGCCACGGTAGTATTCGCCAAGCAGTAATGGGGATGGAAATGCGTCATCCTACCCCAGAAGAGCAAACGAGGATGCAAGATGCACTTGCAAAAGCGCTGGAAGATGGAGCACTCGGAATGTCTCTGGGATTGTATTATACGCCGGGCAGTTATGCCAAAACCGATGAAGTAGTAGGTTTAGCCAAAGTCGTTGCACAATATCATGGGTTCGTCAGTATTCATATGAGAGATGAAAGTGACTACAATATTGGGCTACTGGCATCCATTGAAGAAGCCATTGAAATTGCGCGTAAGGCCAAAGTAGCGGTGCAAATATCGCACCTAAAGTGCTTAGGTCGATCGGTGTGGGGTCAGAGCAAAGCAGCACTAACACGATTAGAACAAGCAAGAGATGAGGGGCTGGATGTTAGCTTTGATCAATATCCATATATCGCATCGGGTACGTCTCTCACCGGGGCATTGATGCCCGGGTGGGTTCAGGCAGGTGGGCGAGAGGAGATGATATCTCGTTTTTTAGATGAAAATCTACTGCCACGTATACGCCAAGAAGTAAAGGAGAATATCCAACGCAGAGGTGGCGCTGAAAGTTTGGTTGTTGCACATTATGCTCCTGAGCCCACCTATAATGGGTGGAGCTTGGCCAAGATTGCTTCGTTCCTGGAATTGGATGAAGTGGAAACGACCTTGGCATTGTTGAAGCAAGGAGGCGTTCAGATTGTCTCCTTTAACATGCTCGAAACCGATGTAGAAACCATTATGAGTCATCCTTTAGGTATGATTGGTAGTGATGGTAGTCTGGTAGCATTCGGTGAGAACGTGCCCCATCCTCGTTATTATGGGACCTTTCCCAGAGTCCTGGCACATTATGTAGCAAAGGGTGTCCTCTCGTATGCAGAAGCAATTCGACGGATGACATCGGCTCCCGCTGCACGGTTAGGATTGTGGAATCGTGGGCTATTGCGACCCGGTATGCAAGCGGATTTACTGCTATTGAATGAAAAAGAGATCCTCGACACCGCAACGTACGAATGTCCCCATGCTTATCCGAAAGGTATAGAGTGGGTCATGGTTGGAGGAAAAATGGTTCTGTTTCATGGAGAGCTTCATGATAAAAGGGCAGGTACCTTTATTCAAAGAGGGTAAGTACATGAGAACAGGCGACTCATCCAAAAGGAGAATCGCCTGTTTTTTTATGCCATAGCTTTGACTATAAGAGAAATGATTTGAGGAAAGACTGAGATGACGACCAGCATTCGAATGACCTGTAAAACAATTAAGTCGGTGCTTTGCACCCCTAGGTCGCAGGAAATGAGAGCCATATCGGTTGCTCCAGCCGGTGTAGCGGCCAGCATCCCTTCCTTTAATTCCATTTTGCAAGTTTTTTGCAACAAATGACCGGTCAAATAACAATTGACAAAATATCCAGCCAAAATGAGCAAAGCGGGAACTACCAGGAAACGTAATTCCAGTAAGTCGTTCTTGTAAATGCCACTTCCAATATAACAGCCAGCCAAAACCTGAGCCAGCCTCTTAGCCCACATGGGGATGTAAGAAACATTCGTGGTCAGTTTGAGCACCAAAATGGCGACTAAACTAAAGAGCAGAGTGCCGGCTGTAACACCTGACGCACGACCTATGAAACCGGCGACAACAGCTACCGATATTGTTACGGCAAACTTCAAATTGGGGGAAAGGTGGCTTAAGGAGAAACGATTGAATCCTTTTTGGGGTCCTAAGTCCGATTCGGAACCGTTATTGAAGTCAATACTTTGAATATCGGTTCCGTTTTCTTTGCGATCGACCCAAGCGATGAGCGAAGGAAACAACCCAATACCAGACACCATGCGGACAAATTGTAATACAGCGACTTTGGCCGCATCGGCTCCTAAGTCGGCAGCAATGAGAGGGGTATCGGTCATGCCACCCGGAACTGCACTCATGAGAGAAGTCAGCAAATCCAATGGGCTAAGCCAGTGAATCAAGAAACCCAAGGTTAAGTTCAAAGCCAGCATAGAACTTAACAACAGAACAGCAGGTTTGAAAATGAATTTCAGTCGTTCTAAATCACTGCGCTTGACAGAACATCCAATGAAAGCTCCAGCGGTGCATTGAGCGACGACTCGGGCATTCACCGGCATGGAGGCCATACCGTAAGAAACATTTAGAATGGCAGCGCCCAAAACGGCTCCCACCATCATTCCTCCGGGGACTTTTAACCTCGATAACAACCAACCGCCGAGGTAACCCACGGCAAAGGTCAACAACACATTGAGCATAGTAGGACAAACTCTCCTTGTTAGCCGGATTTACGGAGCCGTGGGGACAGGCCCGTCGGTTGGAATGTCGATTTGAACAGCAGATAAATCTCGGGTGGCTAATTCATTTAGCATTTCTTCTAACGTGTCCATGGCTTTGCCATATTCTGTCCAATTACCCTGTTGCCTTTGAGTGGTAACAATTTCATATTGAATCAGAATATTTTGGATAAGTTGCTTTAAGTCACTATCGGCACTTTCACCGGGAACGGGGGTTCCGGGAAGCTCGGCATTCCCTTCTGGATTACCGAAAATTCGGATTAAGGCATTCGGAAGATTGTCTTCCATGACCAGACGATTGCCATAGGAAACAATGACTTTTTTTAACTCCGGTAAGGAACTGGAGTTTGAAGTGATATAGAGTGGGACCACATAAAGCAAGGAGTCTTTCAGAGGAACCGTTATGGTATGACCTTTTGATACGGTGGAACCACCTTGGTTCCAGAGAGATAAATCCTTGGAAATATTGGATTCCTGATTGATTCTCGCCTCAATTTGCGCTGGTCCATAGACTAAGCGGTCCTTGGGGAAAAGATATACCGATAAGGAACTAACACCCTCTTTGTTGGATACACCGGCCAAGAATGCGACCATGTTGTCTTTTTGCGAAGGAGTTAGCGGGTAAAGAGTCATGAATTCGGCCTGATCCGAGCCGGGGAATTCCATAATGTCATAGTACGATTCGACCGGTTGGCCGGATGTTTTGGCAATGGCCCAAACATCTTCGCGATTGTAAAATACTTTCGTATTGGTCATATGATAATTCAAGAGCATTTTTGCTTGAATTTTGAACATGTCTTCCGGGTATCGTAAGTGAGTTACTAACCCCGATGGCATGTCGGACATGGGCTTAAATAGATTGGGGAATATTTTAGCAAATGTTTGAACGACAGGGTCGGTGGTGTCATATAAATAAAAGGAAGTGGTGCCATCGTAAGCGTTGACTGTTACCTTGACACTGTTACGAATATAGTTCGCTCCGGTCATTTGCTCGTCTTGTTGCCAAGATTGAGCATATGGGAAATTATCACTAATCGTGTAGCCATCGATAATCCACATCAGTTGACCTTCATGAATAACGAGATATGGGTCTGAATCATAGTATAGGAAAGGGGCAAGGGTACTGACCCGTTCGACGATTTGACGATGCAAAAGAATTTTTGAATCGGCGGTAATCTCGTTGGTTAGAAGAGGGTTGAGTGTGTTGAAGCGAATACTAAACAGCAACCGTGCAAACATGGAGCTAATCGATAATCCGGCTTCGCCTTCATAACTGGTTTCGGCATTGGAATCGCCCATGGGATAATCGAATTCTTTAGATCGAGTGCCAACAATGACATAATCTTTGGTTAACTCACCGTAGTATATTTCCGGTCGGGTAATGGCAAGTTCCGGAATTTGAGTTTGCGGTGGAATGTCTTTTACGATGAGATTCGGTTGACCATCACTGCTGATTTCATTGCTAGGAGCAACCACTGCACCATAACCATGGGTGTATTTTAAGTGACGATTGACCCAGGTATTGGCTTCGGTCTGTAGGGCATCTGCTGGCAATTCACGGGCACTTAGCATGACCGGAACCAACTCGTTGTTGATTAAATATCGATCTACATCGACATCATTGAATTTATAGTAGAGTCGCATTCCCTGTAACTGACTGAATGCCTGTTGGGTTTGTTGATAGTTCAGCAAGGGAACCGTATCGATACTGGCAGAATATTCGTTTAATTCAGCCCAGTCCGCGGTGGCATTGGCAGCAATGGGGTAATCTAATTCAATGGTGTTGTTTAAATTGTATGCCAAACGAGTGAATTCAATATTATGCTGTAAATAAGGTTCTTCCATGGTGAACTCATTGGGTTTGACCTGCAGATTTTGTATCAAGCCGGCCACAACAGTTTGACCGGCCACGGCGATGACGGCAACCAAGACGACGGGGACAATTGCCGTGCGTAAGCTCGGACGTGCCATTTGGGAGAACATCATAAACGCTCCCAAAACACTGATGCCCATGGCAATGTACAGCGTTGGTATAGCAGCATGGATGTCGGAATAGCTTGCGCCAAAGGCCACTCCTCGGGGGGAGTAGACCAAGTTGAGCATCTCAATCCAGAAGTTCCCTGCCTGTAAGACAAACCCAAATGCGCCTAACATTCCCAGATGAGCAAAGGGACGTTTGTCCAGAGGCGTTTTGCGAAAACCACCGTTGGTGAGGTAAAAGAAACCGCATACGGCTAAAAGAAAGAGTGTTAAACCAAAAGCCGTTTCCAAAATGAGTTCCAGTAACGGAAGGGTGAATAGGTAAAAGCTCACATCGTGCTTAAAAATTGGGTCAGAAACACCATAGGGTACTTGTTGGAGGAATTTTGCAATGACCATCCATTGCGAAGATAAAGCGATGGCATTGCTAATACTGACCAAAGCAGAGAATCCCAAAATAATCCAACTCAGCAAAGGGCTGCGTGCGATGGTGCGCCCGAATTCAGATAAGTTCCCTTGCATGCGTTGTCTGGTCTGACCAAAGTCTACTTGGATAACTTCGGGTTCAACAATATCTTCTGGACCAATTCGCGCTAACCATTTTTGGAGCCACTTTAAATTGGCAAATACAAATATGAAGGTGACAGCAAACCCGATGACGCCTAAGATGATTTTTTGAAAAAGGATCGTGGTGAACACGTCCTGATAATTGAGAGATTGGAACCATTTGTATTCTGTGAAGTAGAAAGCCATCGTGCCCACACTTCCTACCATCAGGAAGATAAACGCGATGAGCCAGGGTAAACGTTTTCTCATAGAAAAACCTCCCTTTCAAAGAGTGTAATTGTATTATACCAAATATTAGGGTAAATGAAAATAAGATTTTTGAATGAGGCAGGAAAATTCTTACGTATGTCGAAATGAATAATTAAATAAATAAGTGGAGGCGATTCTCTTGAACAAATATGCAATTAAGGGTGGTTCCGTTTGGACAATCACCAATGGCACCATTGAAAATGGCGTGGTTCTGGTGGAAGGAACCAAAATCGTCAAAGTGGGATGCGAAAAAACCGAAATTCCTGCGGATTATCAAGTGATTGACGCCAGTGGCAAAGTAGTATTACCGGGTCTCATCGATGCCCACAGTCACCTGTCCTTGTTTGGTGACCCCTCGATTTGGGCGACATCTGATGGCAACGAGAAAAGCGGAGCGATTCAGGCCAAATTGCGGGGATTGGATGCGTTGAATCCGGAAGACCCAGCCATTCCTGTGGTTCGTGAAGGTGGATTTACGGCTGTGTATACCGGCCCCGGTAGTTCGAACCTCATTGGTGGCACCGGATTTGTGATGAAACTAAAGGGTCGTACTGCAGAAGAAATGATAATCCCCGGTACAGAGGGTATGAAAATGGCTCTGGGTGAAAATCCTAAACGCAACTACGAAGGAAAAACCAATGGAACTCGTATGGGCAATGCTGCGGTTTTGAGAGATGCTTTGTTTAAAGCCACAGACTATATGAATAAAGTAGAACGTGCTAAAGCAGAAGGTAAACCTGCGCCCGATAAAGACATGAATTCTGAGGCCCTGATTCCAGTGTTAAAGCGAGAAATGAAAGCTCGAATTCATGCTCATCGTGCGGATGACATTATGACCGCGATACGTATTGCTGAAGAATTCAACTTGGACTATATTATTGAGCACTGCACAGAAGGCTATAAAATTGCCGACATCCTAGCCGCTAAAAAAGTGAAAGCCACGGTTGGTCCTCTTAATATGGGACATAGCAAACATGAACTCTGGAATGTTTCTTGGAAGAATCCTGCGGTATTGGCAGAAGCCGGTGTCGTGGTTGCGTTGCAGCAAGATACCTCTGCACATACTATTTACTTGCCTATTATGGCTGGTTATGCGGTTAAAGAGGGCATGAAGTATGAAGATGCTCTAAAGGGGATTACGATTATCCCAGCCGAAATGTTAGGTGTAGGCGACCGGATGGGTTCTTTGGAAGCCGGAAAAGATGCCGATATTACCATGTTTACAGGTGACCCGCTCAGTAACTTCAGCAAATGCGTTTTTACGATGATTGATGGAGAAATCGTTTACCAAGCGTAACCGATAAATGTTAAACCCCCTTGGATGATATCCAAGGGAGTTTTTTTAATGAAGTTTTGTGATGGACAAGCCATGGTGTTGAACCGTACTATCGATTTTTGCCATACAACGATAACCAACCCATACCAGAAAGCTGGCGGTGAACCATAATAACGCTTCTTTCATATCCATCACCTCTTAATTACAGCATACCATGTGCGGTGTTAAGAGATGATTAGGAAAAGGAGAATGGTGTTAAAATCGTGTTAACAAGGTGATTAGGATTTATCCAAAGTATTGAGTTTCATATCCCCAGGCTTAATCCAACCCCATCGAACAAAAACTTGGTGAAAGAATAAGGTGATTATGGCCGGTAGAATAAAATGAAGTAACCCGATTTTGATAAATACCTCTACACTATATCCCATGGTTTCTAAGGTCCCAAATTGCCCGACCAAGCCGCTGGTACCCATACCTGCTCCATAAGAGGTGTTTTGCATGGCAAATACTTTGGTAGCGAGCGGTCCTGTGATGGCGGAAGCCAGCGTGGGAGCCAGCCATATTTGCGGTTTTCTCATAATATTGGGTATTTGCAACATAGAGGTCCCTAAACCTTGCGCTAGTAAGCCATTGATTCCGTTATCCTTATAACTGGCTACGGCAAAACCAATCATTTGCGCGCAGCAACCAGCCGTGGAAGCTCCCGCTGCCAACCCGCTCAGACCTAGCATAATACTCAGAGCGGCAGAACTAATCGGTAAGGTGAGTACCATCCCCATAATGACGGAGACCACCACTCCCATAAGAATGGGCTGCAATTGTGTGGCTTCATTTACAATGGTGCCAATGTAGGCAGTCGCTTGTCCCACACTTGGACCAAGTTTTAAGCCGGTCAGGCCACCACTGACAATAGTGAGCATAGGAACCAAAACAATATCGGCGGGAGTCTTTCCTGCAATCAACTGACCAACTTCACTACCGACGACAGCGGCCAGATACGCTCCGACCGGCCCTCCGGCAGAGTATCCGATGGCTCCTACTGCTGCACCGGAAAATAAAACTAAGGGTTTAACCTTCAGACTCCAAGCGATGGCTACCCCAATCGCGCAACCCGTCACGGGGGACGAGGCAGATAAAGCACTGCCAATCGGTGCTAAGAGAGCCAATCCAGGTAGTTTTGCCAACTGAGAAATAATTAGTCCAATAATCAATGAGGAGAACAAGCCCAATGCCATAGCACTCATAGCATCAAAGAAATATCGTTTGGCGAATTTTTTCATGTTAAGACTCCCTTTATTGTTTGGGTTTCAGGTGATGTAAGAAAGCATGTGGATTGTTTAAAAACATCCTAGTGAATTGAACATGCTCCAATTCATCATATTGGGTTTCTTTTACAGAACCCTGTTCGAACGAGAAGATTTGAGCTCCCGGGTAAGCTAATAAAATGGGAGAATGTGTAGCAATGATGAATTGGTTTCCTTGTTCTTCCCCTTGTAACAACAAATCTAAAAAAGCGAGTTGACGCATGGGGGAAAGAGCGGCCTCCGGTTCATCCATGAGATAAATACTGTTGCGCTGAATACGCGACGAAAAGAGTTGCAAGTAACTTTCGCCATGAGAACGGGCGTCGGGGTTTTCTCCATATCGCTGACTAATCGCATCTCGGTTTCCGCGCAAAGATCCCGTGGCCAACTGAATTCCGTAATCTGAAGAGCCCAATTCTTGCATTTCTTGCTTCAGAGATGCTTCTTCCTCGGCCAACTCTTTCTGCATGCGACTGAGACGTTGGACAAATCCAAAAAAGTCCTCTGCTCGTAAAAAGAATCCTTGACGCACCGCTTTCTTCCATTGTAGTTGTAAGTTGGTGGCTAAATGCCTAGCGGGTTCTAAACTAGGATCACTTTGTATGGAATGTGCTCCAATGGTAGGGAGGTTTAGTTTGGCTGCAAGTCCTTCCAGCAAAGTGGATTTGCCGCTACCGTTCTCACCCACAAAAAAGCAGACTTGGGATTGAAAAGTTAACCCCGTAAAATGTTGAATCACAGGTACATTGAAAGGATACGAATTCAAGTTTTTAGACAATCCTTTGAATTTTACGCCATCCAGTAGAGGCACGGTTACACCTCCCCGTCAACGGGAATCTCTCGCGTCAGGTTGCGTATCCAACGATCTCCTCCGGCACGCCAATACGCAAGCAACACTTTCAGGGGTTCATCAAACTTCAAAAACAAATAAACGGGTGTAATCGCGAACTGCCAGACTTGAGCAGCCATGAAGCCAAGTGGCAAGGCCAGAACCCACAAAAAGAATACGTCTAGGAACAAAACGAATTTCGTATCGCCACCGGCACGTAAAGCGCCCAAGCTGACCGGAGAATATAGACACTGCATCATAGCTACCGCAGCAGCAATATACATAAATTGGTGGGTTAAAGCCTTCGTAGACGCATCAATTTGATACCATTCAATAAAAAAGCCCTTTGTTAGCAAAATAAAACCGGCAGCGATCAAGCCAATAAACGCGGACAAAATCATTAATGTGTTGACATAGGGGCGCACCTTATCCATACGATTTGATCCCAGCGTTTTACCCATAACAACAGAAGAAGCGCTAGTCACACCATAAATGAATACCATAGCCATTTGCATGAGTGCCGAAGAAATACTATGAGCAGTAGTAGCTTGTTTACCCAAATGACCTAAAATCATAGCTTGGGCGGATGAACCAAACCCCCACATGAATTCATTCAATATGACTGGGCTGGCATTTCTTAGGAAGTCGCCCTGCAAAACGGGATCGTGCACAAAAAAGTCGCGAAGGCGAATTCGTATGCGATCCTCATGAAACCCCATATATAGTAAGACGGCTAAAAAGCTAACCACTCTGGCTATCACTTGTGCCCAAGCAGCTCCGGATATCCCCATCGCAGGTAGACCAAAACGACCGAAAATGAGAACCCAGTTCATAAAAGTAGTGGTGAGTAGAGAAACGAGAGTGATCCAGAAACTCATCCACACCCGTTCAACACTACGCAAAATAGCCAAGGTCGTATTGGTGATGCCAAAAAAAGGATAGGCCAAAGCGGTAATTCTTAAATACAACGCTCCTTCTGCAAGCACTTCCGGATCAGAGGTAAAGAATCCCATGACAACTTTCGGGAAGAAGCCGACAAGAGCAGCAAACAGCAAAGAAGCTAAGACACTATAACGTAAAACAATGGCAGTCAGTCGCCGAATCGCGCCGGTATCGCCCTTACCCCAATATTGAGCCGTTAAAACCGATCCACCGGCAGCCAAACCAATGGTCAGAAGGGTAAAGATAAATAAAGGTTGATTCCCTAAGGAAGAAGCAGCAATTTGGGTACTGCCCAATTGACCTAACATGAGTGTACCTATGAGAGACACTCCTTGACTCACCATATTTTGTAGAGCAATCGGTAACGAAATAGACAACAAGAGTAGATAGAAATCCCTGTCTTTTACCATTTTCATCCGTACATCACCACCTTTTTGGAGCAGAATTTCACAAATGCAATTCAGTATATCACATCTTCCTGTGTTTGGTAAATTGGCGCAGTCTAATCTTCGAAATAAGACAAAAAGCATAGAGATATCTTAGTATTGTTCTATTGCCACCATGAAATCTTCATGTTATGCTTCAGTTAACGAAATAATCGAGTAACGAAGGGGGATACCATGTTTCAGCAATTTTTGCAGAATACCGACAACAAAAAACTACTTCGTTTGTTTTGGCCTATTATGGTCGAACAAGCATTGACCATTTTAGTCGGTATGGTTTCAACGATTTTGGTATCCAATGTTGGCGACTACGCTGTAGCAGGTGTCAATCTTGTCGACACGATTAATCAAATGATTATCATTTTTTTCAATGCATTGGCTGCCGGTGCCACAGTCATGGTGGCCCAGCACATTGGAGCCGGAAGAAATCGTCAAGCCGGAGAAACCGCTGCTCAATCCATGGTTTTAGTGGTTGGATTAGCCGCTTTTATGGGCGGGCTGACTTTTGTTTTTGCACGACCGATTTTAGATCTGCTATATGGAAATGCTGCTGAGAATGTTTTACAGGTCGGCGAGATTTACATGCGCTTTTCGGCGGTCAGTTATCTCTTCTTAGGTCTGTTTAGTGTTTGCGCCGGCACGACTAGAGCATCCGGTGATTCCAAAACACCAATGACAGCTGCTTTGTTATCGAATCTAGTCAATGTGAGTGTTGCGGCCTTATTGATTTTTGTCTTCCATTTAGAAGTCTATGCAGTTTCCGTCGCTGTTCTGTCTGCACGGGTGGTGAGTGGTTTGTTCATGTTTTATCATGTTCGCCGCAAACAATCCGGTCCTCTCGTCCTACCCAAAATTCGGTTACAGGTAGATTGGGCTCTTATCCGCCCTGTATTAAATATTGGTGTGCCTTCCGGGATTGACTCCCTCATCTTTCAGGGAGCCAAAGTGTTGGTTTCTGTGTTTCTTTCCGGTATGGGAACACAAGCTATGCAAGCTCATGCCATAGCGAATTCGGCAGGAGGGTACCTTTGGTTGGTAGGAAACGCCATGCAAGTGGCCGCCGTAACCATGGTAGGTCAGGCATATGGCGCGAAAAAATTCAGAAGTGCAAAAAACTGGATGAGAAAACTTCTGTTATATACGGCTGTCATTCAGGCAGCGATGCTCGTTCCTTATCTTCTATTCCTGAATACCTTAATCTCTTTCTATGCACCTTCCGCAGTCAGTGCCGGGTTGGCAAAGAGGATTTTAACCATTATCTCGTTGGCTCAACCCTTTATTTATGGTGCGGCGTTTGTGTTACCTCAGTGCCTAAGAGCGACTGGGGATGCTAAAAACACGATGGTCATCTCGGTAATGAGCTTGTTTGCATTGCGTTTATTCTTAGGTTGGTATTTTGCTTTATATTTGGGTTGGGGTGTGTTTGGCATTTGGATGGGTATGTTAGCAGACTGGATCGGGAGAGGGTTGGGATTCTATTGGAGATTGGAAGCCAATCGTTGGCACGGTGGGAGGGTTCCCGAAGATGAGGTTGTACCCGTCTCTTGTTGATGAATAACCGTAAAATTCAGAAAGCGAAGTAATTCCTTGCACGAGGATACTTGCTTCCTGAAGCAAAGAGTGCTATCCTAATGAAATATTTACATTACAGAAGGAATAAGCAAAGGGGAGTCGGTCGCGGTGAACCCAAAACCCAACTTTTGGCAAGAAAATAAGCGGTTATTGCAGCTGTTTTGGCCAATTATGATTGAGCAAGGTTTAACCATTTTGGTCGGAGCAGTATCCACCATATTAGTATCCAATGTTGGCGATTATGCGGTTGCCGGCGTGAATTTGGTGGATACGATTAATAACATGATTATCATCTTTTTTAATGCCATGGCTTCTGGAGCTACTGTCGTGGTAGCACAGCGCATTGGAGCTAGAAGAAATAAGGAAGCTGGAGAGACCGCTGCCCAAGCGATTGTGTTGGTTGTCGGCATGGCTGTCGTGGTTGGTGTATTTGCATTCTTGTTTGCAGACCCCATCTTACGTGGTCTTTATGGGCGCTCCGCCGATAATGTACTGAGCTCTGGAGCGATATACCTACGCTTTTCCGGTATCAGCTATTTATTCTTGGGGTTGTTCTCCGTTTCAGCTGGTGTCACCAGGGCCTCCGGAGATTCCAAAACACCCATGGTGGGGGCATTTATTTCTAACATTATCAATATCGCCATTGCGGCAACGTTGATTTATGGATTCCAATTGGGTGTTTATGCCGTCGCCATTGCCATGTTGGCTGCTCGTATCGGCGCTGCTTTGTTTATGTTCTACATGGTGAGCCATAGAAGCTTTGGTGAGTTGGTGCTACCTAAGATTAAACTGAGACTCGATATGGATGTCATTCGACCCATTTTAAAAGTGGGTGTTCCGCAAGGCGTAGACTCTTTGATCTTTCAGGGAGCCAAGGTTATTGTATCGGTTTTCATGTCTGGTATGGGGACCGCAGCTCTACAAGCCAATGCCATTGTTAGTTCGCTAAGTGGCTTTATTAACTTAGGGGCAAATGCGTTCTCCATTGTAGGTGTGACTGTGGTGGGACAATCCTATGGTGCGCGCATGTATAAGCAGGCAAAGGGATATATGAGAAAGATTTGCTTGTATTCTTCTGCGATTCAAGTGCTTGCCGGAATTCCCTTTATGTTGCTTATTGATCCCATGATATCCAGCTTTGGACCGTCACCGGCGGCTGCACAAGCAGCCAAGCTCATTCTCACCATTAGTGTGATCATGCATCCGCTGTTGTATCCAACCGCTTTTGTTTTGCCCGGTTCTTTGAGAGCCACCGGAGATGCAAAAAACACCATGATTATCTCGATTATCAGCTTATTTAGCCTGCGATTGCTCGGTTCCTATGTTCTTGGTGTTCGCATGGGATTAGGTGTTGTTGGTATTTGGTTATCGATGTTCTCCGATTGGGGAGGTCGAACACTGGGATTCGTCTGGCGTTTAGAGAAAAATCTTTGGCATGGTGGAAAAGAACCTGTAGACGAAGGGGATGTGAACCCTTTAGCTTGCGATAACTAAATACAGTGACAGCAGTTCCGATAAGAACTGCTGTTTTTTTGTCATTTGACAAGATGTGTTTTGAGATCTATAATGATGCTGGTAATAATTTACATATATAGAGAGAAATAAAAGAGGTGATGTTCCATGAACGAATCCATACTGAAAGAGCTTTATCAAAAAAGAGGAATTGCGATTGCTTCCATCGATGCTGCCATTCAAGCTTGTATCATGTTTGAAGCAGCAATGCAGGAGGCCACGCTATCTTTTGAGACGGTAACTGTGGGCTTTATCCGAGGTTATATTAAAAAGCTAATCGATCAAGGAGAGAATGAACTCGGAACGATAGTCGCCTTAGCCCGTTATTTTCTTCTGATTGGTCGCAACGAAATCTATGTATATTTTACCTCCCTAGTAGGAGGGAGAGGTGTCATTGAGAATATCACTGAAAGAGTAGCGAACTCACAGGGACGAGAGGTAGCCGATGTACTAAAAGAAAGAATCGGAGTGCTTCCCTTAGGTACTGACCCAGAAGAGCAACCGGAATTTACAGCGCATTTCATGGAGGAATTGAAAAAGTTGGTTCCTGCAGAGCAAATCAACTGTATTATGGCAGGGAACAATCACGGAATACCTCGAGAAGCCTTCTTGAAGGATAAAGAACGATACGAAGAACTGGGTTCTTTAGATGAATTTTTAGTCGATTTTCACAAACGAAAAGTAGCCGAACTACAGGAGCATTGTGATAGTGGGACCGTTTGGTATGAACAAACAATTACTCAAGAAGTGGTGGATTTTGTCGCTGCGAATCAAGAGATTTTGTCGGCCGTGCGTGAGGGAGATACTCTTTATATCACGAAAATCCCATATGATCCGTCAACATATTTGCAGCTGACAGACCCCAAAATGATACGCTTTTATGCTTGCCATTGTCCATTTGTCCGAGAGGCGATTCTGAAAGGAGAACCTCACATACCGGAAGAATGGTGTCATTGTAGTGCCGGTTTTGAAAAGTTCCCCTTTGATGTCATATTAGGAAAGGACCATCAAGCAACGGTGATTGCATCTGCTTTAAAGGGTGATTCGCTCTGCCGCTTTGCTGTCCAATTATAAACAAAGAGAGGTTGTTTCTTACGAGTTACTTATTCAATAGCACTGGATACCCACTTTTTCATGAAAACATCATTGAAGGTAAAGGTTGTTATGTTACCGATGCACAAGGAAAGAAATATTTAGATTTTGAAGCTGGAGTTTGGGCTTTACCTTTAGGTCATTGTGATTCTGACATAAACAAAGCGATGCAGCAGCAGCTCGATGAAATCTCACATGTGGGCTATAAATATAATCACTCAATTGTAGAGAAAAGTGCCGAAAAGCTCTGCCAAATTGCACAAATGGAGAATGGGAAATGTGTTTTTCTAACTTCTGGCAGCGAAGCGATTGAATACGGCATTCAAGTAGCCCAAGCCATTCGGCCCGGTAAACAGTGCATTAGTTTGAAAGGACAATACTTGGCTGCCTATGGACAAGGATGGCAAAGAGATAATCTTCGTTGGCAACAAATAGAGTGGACTACAGACAATCAGCGAACAACAAACGACTGGTATGAATTTCTTCAACATCAATACGATTTCAAGAGCATAGGAGTTTTTGTTTTTGAACCGGGAAACACATCTGGATTAACAAAACTTCCTTCTCCGCACTTTATAAAGGCGTTAGCTTTGATTTGTGAAGAAAACCACATTGTTACAGTGGTGGATGAAGTCACTTGTGGATTAGGACGCACCGGAAAATGGTTTGGCTTTATGCATTATGATCTTAAACCTGCAATTATAGCCGTAGGGAAAGGCTTAGGAAATGGGTATCCGGTCAGTGCGGTCATTCTGAGCCGACAAACCATCGATGAAGTAGAAAATACAGGGTTTCATTTTGCTCAGTCCCATCAAAACGACCCCATGGGCGCGCGTGTTGCCTATGAGGTCGTATCGAAAATTGAAACAGCAGATCTGCTTCTACATACAGATAAAATAGGACAATATTTGAGAGATAGGTATGCCGATTTGCAAAAAGAGATTTCAATCATTCGTGAAATCAGAGGAATTGGGTTAATGAACTGTATCGAGCTCGATAATTCAGTTTCAGAAGAAGCAATGCGAGAAATCGATCATCAGTTGTTTGAACAGGGAATCATTGCTGGTGTAAAACCAAAAGAACGAGTAGTTCGCACCTATTGTCCACTAATCGTATCGAAAGAGATGATAGATCGATATCTGTGGAGTCTACGTATTGTACTTCAGTGCCTTTGAGATCATTTTGACAGTTCTGCAGTAAAATTCTCCACAAGTTCATGAATAAGCGCTTGGCGCGTAAAAGGGATGATCCATTGGATACTCCCTTTTTTTATGAGTGTGCCCCCTTTATTTCGGCAAATGTTACTGAACTGCTCCAGAGCTTGGTTTCCACCCATGCCTGAACT
>ERZ1645189.39-NODE-39-length-29912-cov-5.322403_pt1 | contig 29912 bp, 20 predicted proteins | sample MGYA00575350_ERZ1645189 | MGnify/ENA primary metagenome ERZ1645189 (study PRJEB40845, sample SAMN11283421) | freshwater sediment metagenome | isolation source: river sediment | host: Sediment | place: India: Jajmau, Kanpur | collected 2015-12-17 ...
TTCCATACTTTTTACTAAATCTCCACAAAAATAAGGTTTTGCTTTGAATAAAAAAAACAATTTGCTTAATTTTAATTCAAATGAAGATAAATAAGAACTATTCCTTTAACAATTGTTTTGATTTTTCGAGTGCTTCAATGATGTTGTTGCAGATATTTTCGCTTCCTATAAGTTTATCAATTTCCACCTTTTGAAGTACTTCACGCACGTTGTCGTTCACACCCGAAAGTACAATTCTGGTTTTATCCTTGTGCGACATTTTTATCAGGTTTTCAAGATTGTGAGCACCTGTAGAATCGATAAAAGGCACTTTACGCATTCGGATAATTCTCACTTTCGACGATCCGCCCACCTGTTTCATCGTTTCTTCAAACTTATTGGCTACTCCAAAGAAAAACGGACCTTCGATTTCATAAATCGATACACCTTTCGGTATTTCGAGTTTCTCCGATTCGATACCTTCTTCTACATAGTCCGTTTTATCCACCACATCCTGAATAACAGACACGGTAGATACTTCCGAAATTCTTCTCAGGAAAAGCAACACAGCGAGCAGCAGACCGACTTCAATGGCAATGGTAAGGTCAAATATCACAGTAAGCAGAAATGTGGCAAGGAGTACGGTAACGTCTGATTTTGTGTTTCGCATCAGCGATTTGAAAGTACGCCATTCGCTCATGTTGTAGGCTACCACCATTAAAACTCCGGCCAGACAAGCCATCGGAATGTGTTTGGTGAGTCCGCCGAGAAAGAACAGAATAAGCCCCAGCACAATGGCGTGAATAATGCCTGCTACGGGAGTTCTGCCGCCGTTGTTGATGTTGGTCATGGTGCGGGCAATGGCTCCGGTTGCCGGAATGCCCCCGAATATGGGAGTGATTATGTTAGCCACGCCCTGCGCTATAAGCTCGGTATTTGAATTGTGTTTGCTGCCGATAACCCCATCTGATACAGTGGCTGAAAGCAATGACTCGATGGCACCGAGCATGGCAATAGTAAAAGCCACAGGCAATAATGTACGCACCGTATCGAAATCGATGTTGTAAGTATTGGCCTGAGGAATGGATGCATTGATGGTAAAGCGATCTCCAATGGTCTCAATACCCTGAATTCCAAAACTATTTTTCAGAAAATAGACCAGCACGGTCATTAAAATGATGGCAAGAAGCGAACCGGGAATTTTTTTCGAAATCCGGGGAGTGACACTGATGATAACTATTGAAAGCAAACCTATAAGGAGAGTCCACCAGTTAACAGAGGATATATTCTGAGCATAAACCACCCATTTATTCAGGAAGTCTGCCGGCACTTTTTCAATCTGCAAACCAAAAAGATCTTTGATCTGAGTGGCAAAAATAGTTAAGGCTATACCACTTGTAAAACCTACCACAACGGGAAAAGGGATAAACTTAATGATGGTGCCCAGTTTAAGCACACCCATTGCCACCAGCATCAGGCCGGCTATAATGGTGGCGATAGCCAGTCCTGTCACCCCGTACTGCTCAATTATTCCATACACTATTACGATGAATGCTCCCGTAGGGCCGCCAATCTGAACACGACTGCCCCCGAGCAACGATATGATGAAACCGGCAATAATAGCGGTAAAAATGCCTTTCTCCGGCGATACACCCGAAGCAATACCAAATGCGATAGCCAGTGGCAAAGCTACAATACCAACAATAATACCGGCCATGAGGTCGGAATAAAATTGTTCTTTGGTGTAATGCTTTAATGTATATACAATTTTCGGATCAAAAACTTTCATAAGGGCTGATTTATCAAAAAAGTGTAAAACCTTTTATTCTTCCGATTGTTTTATTTCAATCTGAGAACTTATTTTCTTCAAAAAAAACGTATGCAAAGGTACTGAAAAAATGTTATTTCCGTTAAACATTATACCGAAACATTTTACAGAACTTCATTTCAAAACAACAAGTACAAAACATATAAACATGTGGAAATCAAATCCATACAATTACAAACGCAGACCAACTGCTGAAGTAAGAATCGGCAATCTGATCATGGGCGGTAACTTTCCTGTGCGGATTCAGTCCATGGCCAATACCAACACCAACGACATAGATAATTCTGTAGATCAATGCCTGCGCATAGTGAATGCAGGCGCAGACCTGGTGCGTTTTACCACGCAGGGCATGAAAGAAGTGGAAAGCCTGAAAATAATTCACCAGACTTTGCGCGAAAAAAACTGTCACATACCGTTGAGTGCAGACATTCATTTCAACGCCAATGTGGCAGACTTTGCGGCACAGCATGTGGAGAAAGTGCGGGTAAATCCCGGAAACTACGTCAGCGGAATAAAAACAGACCTTACTTCCGGCTATACCGACGAAGAATATAAACTTGAATATGAAAAGATCCGGGCACGTTTTATCCCCTTCCTGAATATCTGCAAAGCCAACAATACAGCTATCCGGATAGGTGTCAATCACGGTTCGCTGAGCGAGCGTATGCTCAACCGGTGGGGAAATACAGCCGAAGGAATGGTGGAATCGTGTATGGAGTTTTTACACATTTGCCGGGAAGAGGATTTTCAACGGGTAGTCATCTCGATGAAAGCCTCGAATACTGTGATGATGATTCAGGCTGTGAGATTACTGGTTGAAAGAATGGAGAGCGAAGATATGCATTTCCCTTTACATCTGGGAGTTACCGAAGCCGGCGATGGCGAAGACGGACGAATAAAATCAGCCGTGGGCATTGGAGCTTTGCTGGCCGAAGGGATAGGCGATACCATCCGCGTTTCGCTGAGCGAAGAGCCGGAGGCTGAAATTCCGGTGGCAAAACTCCTGGCAGATTACATCACTCAGCGCGAAAATCACCCCCGGATTGAACTAAAATCGGCAAATCCTTTTTCCGTAGAATTGTACAAAAGGCGCAAGACCTATACCATTGGGAACATCGGTGGTGAAAATATTCCGGTTGTAATTTCTAAACCGGTAAATCATGCTTCATTAAAAGCAGATTATATTCTGCAGAACGAGACAATTGTCAGTTCTAAAGGTGAAATATTTAAAATTTATACTCCTGAAAATTTCCTGACTTCGAAAGAAGATATCGTATTTCTGAAAATGTCATATCCCGAGCTCAATACTGATATAATTTCAAGGCTGAAAAACAACAAAAAAACCGTAATCCTGCTCGAAACAAGCCACCCCAATCCGGTGGGTGAACAGCTGGCATTTATCCATACACTAATGGCCGAAGGGTGCGAAACTCCGGTCATTACAGCAGGAAAATACAGAGAAAACGACCTTGAAGCCCTTCAGATTAAGTCTGCTGCAGATTTAGGCGTGATTTTTGTAGACTTTTTGGCTGACGGCATCTTTTTGGATAACGAAGGAATTGTTTCAGTCGAAGATGTTTTGTCTGTTTCGTTCGGCATACTTCAGGCTTCCCGCGTACGGGTGAGTAAAACTGAATTTATATCGTGTCCGGGATGCGGTCGAACGATGTTTGAGCTTCAGGGCGTCATAGCCAGCATCAAAGCAAAGACATCGCATCTTACAGGCCTGAAAATAGGCATCATGGGCTGTATTGTAAACGGACCCGGTGAGATGGCCGATGCCGATTATGGGTATGTGGGTGCGGCGCGGGGAAAAGTGAGCCTTTACAAAAAACACGAATGTGTAGAAAAAAATGTACCAGCCGAAGAAGCAGTTGAAAAACTGATTGACCTGATTAAGGCAAATGGCGACTGGAAAGAAGCGGTGTTGTGAACTAATACCTATATTCTGATAATTTCACCGGAGAATTACCAGCACAATTATTGTAATATTAAACTTAAAAAAACGAGAAAGATGAAAAAACTATTCTTAGCTTTAGCGCTCACTATGACAGTAAACTGTGTAACCTTTGCACAAACGAACGAAAGAGCAATCGGTATTCGCGGATTAGATAATTCCGCTGAAATTTCGTTTCAAAATCCGCTTAGCAACAGTACCCGGGTGGAACTTGATTTAGGCCTTTACGGATTTGACGATCATAGTGGTTTTATTCTATCAGGAATTCATCAATGGGTTTTCGGTCTTGAAAAAAGCCTCAACTGGTACGTGGGAGTTGGAGGACAACTGGGATCGCGATCATACAAGAAAAACAGTGTATGGAATTCCGGCTTCGGACTGGCATTTGCCGGGCAAATTGGTATCGAATATAATTTTTCAATTCCATTACAAGTGTCGCTTGATTATCGTCCGGCGTGGTATATAATTCCTGCATTCGGAGGAGCTTATGACACGGCGGCATTTGCAATCCGTTACAGATTTTGACTCAAACATTTCTGAAAAACAATTTTCATAATCATTCACGAATGTCCGTTTTTTCTACAAAATAAATATTCACCCTGAAAAAATCAAATCATGAAGAAACTTTTGCTGGTTATTTCGCTTTTTATTGGAGTGACTTTATTCACTCAGGCACAAACCATGGAAAAATCCATCGGTGTACGTATCACCAACGGGGGAGAGTTTTCATTTCAAAATCCACTCGGAAATTCCACCCGTGCTGAATTGGATTTTGGAATTTATGGTACAAACACGGTATTACTTACCGGCATTTACCAATGGGTATTCGAGCTTCAGGAAGGTTTTAACTGGTATGCTGGCCTTGGACCGCAGGCAGGACTCTGGGATAAACTTGACCATAACGGAAAACACATAGCTTTAGGAATTGCAGGCCAGGTGGGTATTGAATACAATCTCTCCATACCGGTACAGATATCACTGGATTATCGTCCAGGATTTACCATTATTCCTACTGGGCATAACTATAATTCGCTTTATGCCATTGGTTTGGGAGTTAGGTATCGTTTTTAAGAAACCGAACGGATAAAAATAACAGAAGCCCGGGAAATGCTGATTTTCCGGGCTTCTGTTGTAATGTGCTCGTTATTGAGCTGTGCCTGTTTCATTTTCAGGCTTTCGGTTCTTCGGTAACGTCGGGTTCGGCGGTTACTTCAGGCTCATCGTCCTTGTCAAACCGGTCAGCTACTTTGCTGAAAGTCGATTTCATCTGATCCCAAATGGATGCAGCGCCTTCTTTCACATCGTCCCAGGCATCGTCGGCAGTATCGGCCAGTTCTTTCAGTTTGGCTTTTCCTTCGGCAATTTTTGGTTCCAGTTCGTCGATCAGTTCATTGTATTTTACTTTTGCTTCTTCGGTAGCTTCTTTGGCTTTCGCTTTCAATTTATCTACCTGAGTTTCCAACTCATTTAGCTGAGTATCCAGTTTTTGTTTAAATTCAGATTTTTCTTCCATAATGATATTATTTTAAAATAAGATTGAACACACATACAAAGGTAGTGAAGTTATTGAATTTCCAAATTTTCTAATGAAAAATATTCGATTTATTATTTTTTTAACCAACCAGGGTTTTGAAAAATGAAATAATCCGCACGTGAGCTAATGCGCTATGATCAGCACTTTTGACACGACTCCTTCATTCAGCTTCATTTTTACAATATACGTTCCCGAAGCAACTCCGGCAACTCTCAGAAAATCATTTTGCGTGGAGCGGATTAATTGTCCGTTCAGTGTGAATAATTCAATTTTTTCGATATTCTGACCTGCGTTCACAGTCGTGTAGAGCACATCATTTGCCGGATTGGGATAAATACCTGCATAAATCGTATTTTCCGTACTCACTGATGTTTGACTTTTATCAAAGACGAGTAAATTGTCGATATACACATTTCCGGCTCTGGAAAGTGGTGCGTGTTTCTGTAAGAATTTGAAAGCGGTTAATTTGTAGGTCTTTCCGGGCAGTAAATCTTTCAGGGCAACTTCAACAAATTTCCATCCACCGTAATGAATACTGTCCAGTTTCACCTCTTTCGTGTCGTTTTCCGATTCGAAAATAAGGTTCATTTCGTTTCCTGACAAATCGCCATAAATGTGAAGCCCCACCGCAGAATCATTTGTTACTTCTACTTTCGGTTCAATAAATCGGTAAACCACACTTCCGGCGTCACTTCCACTAAAAGTATAGCGCAGGTTGTAACTGTAGGAATTGAATAACTTGACAGAAGAAGAAGTCTGAGCCGTCGCTGTAGCCATCAAATTGCCTGCAAGTGTATCCACAGTGAGTTTTCCGGCTGTTTCGAATGTTTCGGCTACGAGTTTATCCGTAATCCGTTCGTCAGATGCCCGGAAAGGAATTTCGAGCGTATCAGTCAGAAAAACTCCATCCACATCCCTGATTCCTTTGGCCAGTTTTACGATGTAGTTTTCGTTTGGTGTAAGATTCTGTCCGACTGTAAACGAGGTTGACCCAAGCGGTTCGGGAGCGGTATTATGACGCAAAGATCGCAGGTTTTTGGTCAGTTTATTTCCCTGAGTATCATACACCTGAATGCCGTCAATCAGTTCGGAGGTCTGGAGTTTCTTATCAAATACGAAAGTAAATGTGGGCGATTTGTAATCGATATTTGTTTCGCCGGCGAGTGGATATGCTGCCAGTAATGTCAGTTTATTGCGGTTAGCTGTTTTGAACTGAAAGGAGAAGTCATCTTCCATCGTCATTCCGTCGAAATGCCTCAGTGTTTTTGCCAGCATCACGGTGTAAACCGTAGATGTATCCAGCGGAGCGTCGGGCACAAATTCCATTACAAAGTTGGATTCCTTAAACACGATCTGACCTTTTACAGCCGGTGTAATGGAGAATGCATTTCGAGCACTTTCCGGATCAACATCCCAGTTGAATCTGAGGTGTATGACCGAACTGGCAAGCATCACCGTATCAGGAGTCAGGGCTTTTGGAGAGTATTGCACCACAGCGGGAGGTGTGTTGCGAACTTTATTAGGTCTCACTTGTGCAAATGTTATCTGATTTGCCTCCACTACAACCGTTGACGTGTCGCTGTGATATTCAGGATGCCTGGTTACAAGCGTATAAGTACCCGGTGCGAGGTCTTTAAAGAGGAAAAAACCATTATTCAGGTTATCCACCGTGTAAGTTGTGTCTTTCGGCAGCAGAGTGACCGTTGCACCATTTACAGGAAGTAAAAGATCATGTGTATTCGGTAACTTAAAATATCCGGCCTGGTTAAGCAGGTATTTATCTTTCACCGTTCCGGCAATGTTGCCTTTCGGCAGACTCGCTGTTTTGAAATACGTGGAGAAAGATTTCAGGAAATTCCATGCTTCCATCCACCTGTATTCCCTGTTCATAAGCCGGTAGGTTTCTGGAATATAATCGTGCATGGAGCCTTCGGAAATCACTCCGGGCACCGTGAGACCGCGCAGAACTCCATAACCATCGGACCATCCGCCCATAGCGGTACGTCCGAAAGTTTTATCACCCCGGACTGAATAGTTCGAATTCCAGTTGGTAGCTTTATTTGCATACAGATTTTTAGCTATTTCGGTACTGATGGCTTTACTCAACTCTGAGTAAGGTGTGGGCGTGGGATATACATACGTATCGCCCGTATCCACCCCTGAATAGAGCATCAGCACATGATTGGCCACCCCGGCACCGGCATTGCTGTGAATGGAAAGCATGAAATCGGCATTGGAGGCATTGGCCGAAGCTACAATCTGCGAAAGGGGCAAATCATCGGCCGTAGTATTCGTGACACGCGAAATAAACGCTGTGGCACCGCGAGCTTCCAGCATGGATTTCAGATACATTCCTTTATCAAGATTGCTTTTTGACTCCCAAAAACCATTCTGGTCGCCTTGCGAGTAAGGTGCTATGACTACGTTTCTGTCGTCGCTGTCATAGCCTCCGTGACCCGGATTGATGAAAATTCTGACTCCCGATAAATCCTGCGAAAAACCCGGAAAGGTACATGCAATGATAAATAACACACCAATAAAAAATCTTTTCATAACTTTTTCAGATTTAATTGACAGAAAGTTCAGTAACAATTAATTTTCCTTCGGGAGTACCGTAAATGATTCTGCCTGCTTTTGACGAAGCCGTGGGATACACGGCTATGTGATCGGGATGGCTGATTGGTTTTTTGAATTTTCCATCAGCAGATATCATGATAACCTGCGAGGATGTAATAAACTGACCGTCGTCTTTATCCTGCATTCCCACTACGAACCGATCGTTGTACCACACGGGAGCATTCAGGTAACCGAGCGAGGAGATTATTTTACCTTTCAGGTCGCAGATATATGTTCCTTTACCCGTTGCAGTAAACAGAATTCGGGTATCATCGGGCGAGAGCGATGCCCAGATATAATTTGTATTTTCACCTCCGAGGGGATTAATCAACGTTCTTCTGCCGCTGATGTACACGTAAATCTTCAGGTTCTCTGAACTGATATACACCGGAATAGCAGCCTTAGCAGGTCCGAAAGTCGATTTATAGAGTTTATTGTCAGCCTGAATGAGCACTCCGTTGTCATAGCTGCGTGCCGGGCGCAGATTGCGCTGCGGTTTGATCATTTGCTGCCTAGAGTTGGTTCTGATATCAGCACTCTCGAGTGCATCGTATCTCCTGCCGTTTTCGAAAGTTGTGTTTCTGAAGAAAACTTTGGAGTTATCGTTGCTGAAAGCAGGCAGATAACCAGCATTCTGATCTTCAGAAATATTTTTCACCTCTTTTGTTTCGAGATTGCAGAGATACAGCCCACGGTAACTTTCGGAAGAAAAAAGAAGCAGGTTACCATCTTCGTTTAACGTTGGGTAATGTGCCGATTTGATATTTTTCAGCGGTAGTTCATACTGCGAGATTATCCGTATGTTTTGAGCAGATAAAACGAAGCAAAAGGTTAACAACAAAACGATGAGTTTATGTTTCATAACGAAAAATATTAAGTGATAAATACCGTAATAACTCTTTTACAAAAAAAAGATTTCAAATTTTCATTCCTCTATCGAACGACCATTTTTATTGTTTCGGTTTTACTTCCCGAACTGACTTCCAGAAAATACGTACCCGGAGTTTGTCTGACAGGTACATTTAATTCATTTGTCTGAGGTACTCCATATACAGTTGAAAAAACCTGCTGACCACTCACATTATAAATTCTTATTTTTAAATCCGAGTTCTTCATCTCATCGTTGATACGTAAAGTGAATTGACTTCCATCTTTCACCGGATTCGGATACACCTGAAAGAGACTCAGTTTTTCGGGCGAAGTGAAAGATACTTCGTAGCCTTTGTAACATAACACAATATCCCTAACGGCCAACGAGTAGGTCTGATTATCGGTCTGCGTACCGAGATAAAAGTTCACATTTTCGAACCATACAGGGAAAATAGAAATATCTGCGGTATTAAAAAATAAACTTATCGGAAATGCAATTTCTGTATCTCCGTTACTCTGAATTGCAGTAAATTCTTTTGAAACATTTTGTGTGGATTTATTGGTACGCAACGTGAATACGACTTTAGTAAGTGCAATATTTCCTAAATTCAATCGCAGCTTCAGCGTATCGGGCAAACTATAGAGCGGTATTTTTCTGATAAGCTTTATGTACGGAGCACGGGTAGTTTTAAACGTGTAATTTACTACCGAACCATGATCCCAGCCTTCAGGCCGGTTTGTGGTAGATAAAGTTGCATTCAATACCGAAGAAGCATCCAATGTCCAGTTTTCAACTTCGAAGGTGTTAAAAATTATCCTTCCTGATTCCGGAATTTCAACTTTCACTTTGATACTGTCACGGAATGAACCTAAATTACCAACCACCATCGTTGTTCCGTTTTTCAATCCTCTTAATACCCCATTGTCAGCGGAGCAAACAGTAGGGTCAGCTACCGTCCAGGTGAGTGATGCCGGATAAACTGTCATGGTATTCAGACCAATAACACTCTGAACTTCTATTGGGTATTCGAACCGGCTATCAATCAGCACCGAATCCAGCCGCATAAATATTTGTGCATCTTTTACTATATGAATATTGACTTTGGTAGTGATATTTCCATTGTAAGTAGCAGTTAAAACGCCATCAAGGCCTCCGGATGCAACAAATTCACCCTGACTGTTAATATATCCCAACTCCGGCGCACAGGAAAGCACAACGCCCTGAACATCTTTATTAATCAACATTTCATATTGATTGTAGCCCAGAAATTTAGGACGAAAAACGCCGTAATGTGGCAAACGAATAGTGGTTTCATAAGGTTGTATATCGGCTATTGCATTATCGGTCGGTGCGGTTGAAACTGCAAAAACTCCGTTGGCTACTGCCCGTTCGGAGCCATCACTGGTAGTATTCATCGGTCCGAATTCTTTCAGGAATAAACAACTCGAACCGCCGCCATCCAGATTGATGGCCTCATAAGCACCAGCTGAAAGCATTATTTCTGCCAGTTCTTTGGTACTCACACCGACTGAAATACCTCGTCCGTCGACCACACACTGAATGATTGTTTTTTTGTCCTTTGAATATCCGAATGCTGTCCTTGGATGCAGATCAGTCCATATCTGGTCAGTAGTAGGTGCACCATCCCGGAGCATCATGGTGCGATGATCACCACCCACCACTTCCGAATAGGGATTTGCAGCACCGTTGATCGTTACATGTTGAGTAACAGTCACTTCATCTCCCACAGCAAAAGTGTTAAGATACGTGGCAGCAGTTCCGTGTCCCGAAAGGACAGCATAACCGGCAGGTATCTGCATATTCCCCTTATTTTGTTCTGTCTTGGTTACCGTAGCCTTCACGGTTTTATTCACACCCCAGGTTTCACCCTGCTGCAACTGTATCTGTACTTCCGTGCCGAAAGCATTGGTATGGGTATATTTTCCATTCAACTGATTGTAAAGAACCAGTTCGTTTGTATTTCTCACGTGGTTGGCATGGCTTATAGCAAAATCCACTCCTTTGCAGGAAGTTGTTCCGCTAAAAGTGAGCGTGCCGATATATGGAACTTTATTTTGGTCGAAGGCCATCACCGGATAGTTGATGGGTCGGGTGCCAACTTCCCCACCGAACATACTGGCACCGGTAGGCATGCCGTTGTACGTGGTTCCCGTATCATAAAAGTCACCATTCGTTCCCGCAAAATACACAGCTCCGGCTTTTGATTTGCGGGCAGCGGTAGCGGTAGGACGCTCTGTACCGTAAATGGAATCTCTGCCAAGGGCGGTACGATAGGTGATGTAGGGATTGGTAAGGTCAACTTTCAGAAAAAAAACATTTAACCGTTTGTAACCCCGAAGTTCTACCGCTGTATAATAACTTCCGGGACCGGCTTTAAAGTTAGCCACTGTATCGATGGTATATGATTTTCCGTCAATGACAATATTGCCGGCAAAAACAGCCGGTATTAAGAGCAGAAACAGAAAGAAAGTTATTATTTTTTTCATAACTTATTACTTTGTTTTTTCTATCAAATGAGAAATGAAAAAAAAGGTGGCTTTTTGCCACCTTTTTAATATATTGAACTTGGTTTATTGCACAGCAATTTTTTGAACTTTCTGAGCACCGGAATTGTCGGTAACTCTTATAATATAAATACCTTTCTGGCCGGGAGTTGCCATTTCATTTGTATTATTGGCAGTTGCCAATAGTTGGCCGTTTACAGAGTAAATTTCAGCAGTTTTCACCTGTTCAGAAATTACAATCTGTCTGCCTCTCAATATAATATCCACATTTGAAGCATTGATATTGTTTACTCCGGTTGCAATAGTCATTGTATAAGCTCCATAACCATTTTCATGTGTGTATAGATAAATATTTGCAGAACTACCAGTAACTTCTACCTCGGGCATTCCTGTACGTACAGTATTTGATACTGCACCCATACCTGCCTGTGGGAATGTCCACATAAGTGTCATTTCTTTGAAAAGTTTGGAAGCGTCTTTGAATTTAAACATTCTGAAAGAAGAGAAAGGCTTTGCAGCAGTATTGGAGCCTGCCATGATTAAGAAATAATCTGAGCCAATCTGAAACTCTTTTACCCCGTTATGTCCCTGATTCATCACCCAGGTATTGGCGGGTGATGTAATATTGTCTGTGAGCAATCCGTATGCAGTTGCATCCAGCGTAGTTCCATCGGGATTATATATCTTATAAAATCCATCTATCACGTTTCCGTCTTTATCTACCAGTGTGGGGTAAGTGGTATTTCCATCAACATAGAAATACGTATCGTCCAAAGGAAGTACCCGGGGAGCAGAACCCAGATTGGCTAAAGGTGCAAATGTATTACTTGCCTGTGTATATGCTCCAAACCAGTATTGACCGCTGTTGTCCAGTTCAATTAAGGCCGGTTTTTGGTCAACCACACCACCGGTAATGGTCCATTTATACACTTCGGTTACAGTAGCTTCAGCGTTAGCTGCCATAATTATGGCATTACCGTTTACATCACCCCATACTCCTATGGCGTCAAAACGTGTTCCGGTTTTAGACAACGGATAATGAGTAATAATGTCCGTATTAATAAGAGCTGTACCGGTTCCGTCAGCCAAGTTTATTTTCCAAACCTGGAATCGTCCTGCATTGGAAGTTGGCAAATTTGATACCAGGATATTACCGGCATTGTCTTTTTGAATGTCATTGTTCGGCAGAGGAGCTAAATACGTACTATCAGCCGTATTCGCCTTGTTTCTTCCCAGATAAGTAAATACATTGCTTGCCAGATTAATTGGTGCCAATAAAGCTCCGGTGGCGCCATCCACTACCAAAATCTGATTGACCGTGGTGCGGCTGCAAAAATACATTTTTCCGTCTTTGGCTGCCATACCGCGTACAGCGCCGGCTGCACCCAGTTTATCGGGAGCAGAATTGTAATTGTTCAAAACGGCGGAATACATCCATTTACTTTCCAATTTATAACCGGAACGATTTGCATAAACAGCCGAATCTTTTTTTACTTCGGCAGCATAACTGCTTGAAGAAATTGCACCCAAAAGGATTGCAACGGCAAAGAGTAATGTTTTTTTCATGATTGTAAATTTTTTAAAATGATTGAAATTTTAATTGTTTAAATTTTTTATTGTAAAGTTGCTGAATATCTACGAAACTTTATTTCTTCAGTTTTATAGTTTGTTTGTTTTTTTCTGTTCTGATTAAAAGCGGATAAACTCCACTTCTAAATCCATCTATATTCAAATCTATAACATTTATCCCTTGTGAAATATTACAATTTTTATCAAATAATAACATTCCAATTAGGTTGTAAAGTGAAATTTGTGCGTTTATGTTTTCAGATGACCACACTATAAGTTCACTTACCCCGTCAGGTCTTGTTTTAAGGTAACAATCAAGCCCATCAGCACTATTTTGACCTATTGAAGTATTCATGTTTACAGTTACTACAACTGATGATTCCGTCATACCGGTAGTAGTGAGTGCAAACACACGAACGAAGTAGATTTTTTCGGTAGCCAGATTGGTGAAAATTACGCAGTTAGTATTGGCATCAACGGTTTTCACGGTTGTTCCCCTCGGTGGAAATGTATTTGACTCAGAAAGTTCAGCTCTGAACCCGTTCGAATTTTGGGGTTTCCAGCAGACTTCCAGACTGGTATTCGTGAGGAAATCACCATTAACCGGTTTTGTAATTTCCGGAACGGGCACCGGCAGTATCATTGTGGTGAAACTTACGGCATCCGTTGTTGTCTGCAGATTACCATCCGTCACTTTCACCCTTACATAATACGTGGTACTTCCGTTTAATACATTTTCGGGAATAACAGCACTTGCGGTTGACTGCGTGGATGAATATAAAATGGTTGTAAACAACTGAGTGGTTGACAATTCTAATGTATATGTAGCCGTTGCGCTCACATTGTCCCAGCTGATAGTAGGAGTAAGCGAAACTCCGGTGCTTCCGTTCGTGGGAGAAATGACTGCAAATTTATGCAGCGTGAACGACCGCACATCTGAAACACCGTCGGGTGTATTTGCTTTACGAGACTTCACTCTCCAGTAATACACGCCGTTATCTTTGAGATAGTTGATATTTGAACTTGGGAATGTGTTAGTGGTTATATCGCGTCTGTAAATAATTTTTGTAAAATTGAGGTCTTCGGCCACTTCGAAAGTGAAATACTCAACAGTCGGGTCAGCATTCCATTTGAAATCTATCGGGGGGTAAACCAACGAATTATCAGAAGGAGAAATCAGTGCCGGTATAATCATTGAACCGGGTGATTGCCCCATAATTTGTGGTGGATATTCATTCCCATATCTGTCGAGTACCGCTACCGCAAATGTGTTGGTGGTTGTTGAAATACCTGCCGGAACTGTAAATGAATTTTGGTATGAAATTCCTGTAAGATAAGCAGATGTGCTGAAATTTCCACTAAGATTCACTTTATCATTCGGAATGGCATATACAGTATACCTGACGTTTGTTTCTGAATTAGTCCATGTAAGAACATTGCCGGTCAGAGTTATTCCTGTAACCAAACCATATTGAGGATTTTGACCCCAATTGACAGCCGGTGGGAGAGCTGGATTAGTATATTGATATTTTCGTATGTAACTAATAAATCCGGCAATATTCTGAACCGGTTTTGTGGGAAAGAAAATGCTGCCGGGCGCTCCGTTCAGATCTCCCTGACGGTTCAGGTTCACCTGATTGCCAATTTCGGAAGCATAAAAATTAGTAGCACTGGGAGCATAGAAAATACCTGAATTCCACTGAACGGCATTTCTTTCAATTCCCGACATGGATGATAAGTCAGTCTGCTGTCCTGCAACTTTCATCATTCGGGGTGCAGAAGCCCCTCCGGCAGTCATGGCCGAAAGTGAATGACTGGAATAAAAATGCCTGCCGAATTTATTGGCCACAAAAGACCACCAGGTACACAATTTGGCATAATCATTCGCAGAGCCGATTGTCCAGTAAATCTGCGGGGAGATGTAATCAATGGTTCCTTCGCTCAACCAGGCAAGTGGATCAGAATATATATCGTTATATTGCCAGTCGCTGCCGGGACAGGGTGTCACTCCGTATTTATTGGCTACCGTCTGACTGGAAGCAGCAACTCCAGCCGGACTAATTCCAAATTTTACATACGGTTTTACGCTCTTAATTGTATCACGTACTCCCCGTACCATTTTATTTACATTCTGACGCCTCCAGTCACCGCGTGATAATTTATCCGGATTGTATAGCTTGTACTGAGCATCGTCCATGGCATCGGTAGTGCCGCTTACATAAAAATAATCGTCAAAAATAACTCCGTCAATGTCGTAGTTTTTTACAATTTCCGCTACTATTTTTTTAATTTGCAATAATACTTCCGGATGTCCCGGATTAAGTATGGAATTATTGGTAGCGGGGTATGTTAGCAGCCACTCCGGATGTGTGCTGCGATAATCACCCGGGAGTCCCGACCACTGATTGGTTACCGACTCGAACCGGTATGGATTGATCCAGGTGTGAACTTCAATTCCCCGTTTGTGTCCTTCCTGCACTACAAATGCCAGTGGATCGTAACCGGGGTCCATACCTCTGGTGCCCACCAGGTCCGATGACCAGGGTTCGTAGGATGACTTATACATGGCATCGCACCGGGAACGCACCTGAAAACATACTGAGTTTGCATTCATTCTCTTTAGTGAATCCAGTATCGCTATCATTTCATTCTTTTGCATCTGAATTTCTCCCGAATTTCCGGTTGAGGTAATTACCGTGCTTTTTGGCCAGTCATTGCGATATACAGTTGTAAGCCAGGTAGCCCGAAACTCTCGTTTAGGTGATTGAGCCAATCCACTAAAGCAAAAGGATAGAAATATTGAATACAAAAGAATTTTCTTCATCTGTTTTAGAATAATTTTGATTTTGTTTTATTGACTGCTACACCATACACATCCACTCCTTCTATCACATATTCGATAAAACCGGATGCCGGGTTGTATCGCATCAGTCCGGATTTAACGGCAGCATCGCCCGAACGAAGTCCGAAATACACACAGCCATCATTTTCATCAAGAGCTAACTGACAAATAGCAATGAATTCTCCGGTTGATCCTTCTCCTTTTCCGGTTTCGGTAACCGGAGTAACTGTTTTTCCATTCGCTAATTTCAACCTGTATGGCACTAATTTTTCCTTGTTACTTCCAATTTCATTCAGTTGAGCTAACGTACACCGATACAAGCCTTCATATCCTGTATCGTACAATGTGAAATAGACAAGACTGTTTTTGGCGTCCCAAACAAATGATTTTGGGGTCATGCTTTCGAGAGCTATGCCTGATGTTGGCAATACACCGTTCCCTGTAATTGCGATTTTGAGTATATCGGCATCGGTAAAGCGGAAAATACCGTTACCATTATAGGTTTTACACCAGTACCACACGCCGTTTATTTTGCCGAAACAAGCATTCATAGCACCGTAACTAAGACCCTGCCCATAATAACCCAATGTAGCATTCTGAACGTAGTATGGATAATCGGTACGGTTCAAAGTCTTGTTTCTTTCTTTTAATCCAATGGTCGATAATCCAGTATTTCTGTCGGAGAAATAAAGTTGTCCGCCTTCAATATATCCGTAGTATGGGTCATTGAAAGCTGCACCCGTGTTGGTCATCATGGTTTCTACCTTGGCACCGTCCTTCGACATGACAATAATCCGTCCGTCACCTAAATTACCGTCCTTGTCGTCAACGTAAGTAAACTGACGCCCACAATCGAGCACATAGAGCGAAGTGTCGTTGAATAAAATATTCAATGGATGTTGACCGGATTTTGTTCCCATATCAAAAGGATTAATTTTCATTCCGGAAGGAGGATTATTTGCCAGTTTCAGGGCCATGATATTGCCTCCTTTTACGGCATAGTAAAGTGTAGGAACTGCTAAATTATAAGCCACAGGAACTTTAATGACACCGTCTTCGAGTTGTCTGCCACCCAGTTTTACCTGAAGTGTTACTACCTGAGAACCTACATTGCTAAATGTTACATTTCCCGGATCTTTGCCATCGAAAGTGGCAATGGGTTTGCCCGCAGCATCCAATGTTCCTTCGGGGAAAATCCAGTGATATTCTTCTGTTAATTTCTCCGGATTGGGCAATTCGACATTAAATCCCACGGAAGTGGAGATAACTTCTATCAGACCGGTTTTATTGGGCGACACGATGGGTTTAATATCACTTATCAAAATGGGTTTTGACTGATAGCCAGCATCGGCTATGGTCAGTTTCACCGTATAAGTACCGGCCTTTTTGTATTTATGCGTCACCGTTTCGCCGGTAGCCAGTGTTCCATCGCCAAAATCCCAGGTGCACTCTCCGGCAGCGACTGAGGTACTAACAAATTCGATATTGGCTCCCACGTAATAGTCTATTTGATATTCAGCATCAATCACCGAGTAATTAAAGGCTATATCGGGATTTGGTAATTCTTCAATAACAGGGTCATTATCCACACAAGAATAAAGAAACAACGCTGTGAATATTGTTAGTAAATAGTTGAATATTTTCATGACCGTTGATTTTTTTTTAATTAAGTGAAATTTCCTTTACAATGCCAAGTCCTGCAACTCCTTTTTTGTCAAATGCCTTCATATTTGCATTTATTCTGTATGAACGGGAATAGTCCACATCATACACATTGGTGGTTTTATTAAAAATTATATCTGAAAAAGGAATGGTTGAATAGATATCAACGAGTACTTTAGGTGTGGTTCTGTTACCTTGTGAATCTTTTGGAAACACATAATCCCAACCACCGGTATTCTCATTTTTAACAGAATCGATGTATGCCTTAAAATTATCAAGCAAATTTAATCCTAAATACATTTTCTGGAAGTCTTTGGGTTTCATTAATTTGAACAAGCTATCCTTGAATTGTGTCATATATGAATTTCCAAAGTATTTTATCATTTTTTCATTATCGAAAGTCGCTGGTTTTGTCCATGTGACCGATGCCAGCGTATTGCTTGTCGGAAAAGTGGATTTAAACATAAATGCCCGTACCGAATCGTTCCATGAATTCGGATGGTGAGCATACTCTGATATCTTTTGGGATATTCTTTTTTCCAATGACTTATTGGAGGTTACACTGTATGTAAATGTCGACATCCAGGGACTTGACACCGCTTTTGTTTCATCTTCTACTATATTGTACCAAACCTCGAGGTGATCTATATCTTCGGTGGAGGTTGTGTAATACTGAACATTAAATGGTACATTTTCTCCGGCTTTGACTGTACTGCTGGCAGGTTCCCAATATACCTGCGGTGCCATTTGCCCCACAATCACATCGTTGTCCATCATATCATGTTTCTCACAGGCAATGAACTGCAAACTTATTGCCATTAAGAAAATCAGATTATACTTTGTTTTCATATTTTGTTCGTTTAGAGGTTTATTTCCATTCAATATCGGGATCGGCTGAAGTTACGAAACTATTATTTTTGTAAGCCCATATCATTCTTTTTCTCAACCAGTCAGGATTTTTATAAGCCCCCAATCGTTCCAGTTCTTTACGATTGTATTTATCTTCGGTTTCGGGGTCATAGTTTAAACGGGTAATCCATGCATTGGGCGAAAATTTTGCATTTACACCAAAATTATCTGACTTGTCAATCCAATATGCTGCATACAGATTAAAAGGTCTTGTAAGTGAATATTCCTGACTGAAATTGGTTGGATTTACGTTCCGGGTTCCATCGTGAATTCGTGTGACGTGATAAACAAATATACCTTCATATGCAATTCCGTTATTTTTGCTGCTGTAGTTGTATCTTCTTACATCAGTCCACTGCTCGGGCTGAAGGTACATAGCCACATATTTTTGCTGCATCAGATCAGCAATGGTAAAAGAGGCTACGCCGGGTAACCGTATCGAAAAGAAACGATCAATAAAAGGTTTCATATTGATGTCATCCATTTTCACCCCCACCCGTCTCATATTTATTTTCACAGCATCAATAGTTGAGTTATATGCTCCTTCTTTGTCCCCTTTCCAGTATTGTGCTTCGGCTTTAATAAAAAGAAGTTCTTCTTTTGACATCAGCATGATATAACCGTTATTTTTTGTGTAGGGGTTGCCACCCTGTAAAGCGTACAGATCCGGATAGTAGGTAATTTTCATGGTAGCAGGCATTCCTATGTTATTTTCGATATATCGGATTGTATTTACATTTTTATCATCGAGACGCGGTGTCATCAATTGTTCGGCACGTGGGTCAAGTGACAATCCAATTGTTTGTCGCGGACTTGAGTAAACACTTAAAAGTGCATAAGCGAAAAATTTAGAGGGTATGGCATCGGTAAGCAGATTCTCACGAGCCTGAGCCCATCCCAGATTTAGTTTGGGTTGGGCTGGTCCCCAGGGACAGTTTTTTTCGGTCGACCCCCCTTCATACCGATAGAGTGCATCGGTATATGAAGGATCATTCAACGCAGCATCGGCAGCATCAATAATTTTTTGACAATTCTCAGGGGTATTTTTCCAGTTTGGAATCATTCGAAGTAGAAGACGGGCTTTCAGGGCTTTTGCATAAGCGCGCCATTTCTCCATGTCGCCACCAAACAATCGGTCCTGAAGCACTGAAATAGTTCGGTTATTTTTATAACTTATCCATTCCGGATTTTCATAAAGACTGATTAATTCATCTGCTTCCTTATTCATCCAATCATAAACAGTTTCCTGCGTATCGTAAGCTGGTGAATTGGATTGATAAACCTGAGTAAGCGGCATATCGCCAAAAGCATCGGTTGTAAATAAGGTAGATTGCAACCGGATGGTTCTTGCAATAAGGATGTAATTCCTTGAATCAATTTTTTCAGCTCCTTTTATCAAAGCATCGGCATTTACGCCGATATCGTAAAAATGACGTCTCCATTGCGGATGTCTGTTCATTGAAAGAAGTTCCCAACCTGCTTTGTAAGCGTATGCACTGGTTTGGCTTCGTCCTCCGGTAGTCAGCGCCTGCGACAGATAAACCCCGTATTCGGCATGGTCATAACACAACTGGGATGAATAAAACACCAAAACAGGCAATAACTGTTCGGGTGAAACCTCCGAAGGGGTGTCTTTGCTTGTATTTATATCAAAAAAATCCTGACAGCTATTTAATATTAAAATACTGCTGAAGATGATTACAAAATATATATTGTATGTTTTCATTGCGATTCGGATTAAAAAGTAGCTAATACTGTAATATTTATTCCTCTGGTGGGTGGCACAGGATAGGAGTCAATTCCCATGCCTCCCGTTCCACCTGAGCCTGTATTTGCATTGATTTGCGGATCAGAACCGGTATATTTGGTTAACAGCAATAGATTAGAAGCTGTCAGAGAACATTTCAAGCTTGTAAATTGCGTTTTTTTCTTCAACAGCGAAAGGAAATCATACCCTATTGTCAGATAGTTCAAACGGATATACGATCCATCCTCAATAAAATTAGAACTTACTCCGGCGTAATATTCAGTTATCGTTTTACTGTCGAGAACTATCGGTGTTGTATTTTTAACGTATGAACCATCAGTTTGCTGTACCACTCCATCCCAAACCACTTGTCTTCCTCTGTAAAACTCAAGATCTTTGTGCTGACCACTTGACCACATACCACGACTCGTGGCATTATATATATCTCCACCTTTTCGGCCATCAATCAGGAAAGCCAAATTTAACCCTTTGAAATAAAACGTATTGTTCAATCCCATTTGAAAATCCGGTTCCCGGTTACCTATCAATACACTTTTTGTCGGATTGATTTTCGGATAACCATCAGCATTCACTATCACTTCTCCACCTTCCGTTCTGAGATAATCCTTACCCGAAATAGCAGTAGTAGAGCCATTTAGATAAGCTGTAGGGAATACATCTGTGTATTGAGTTCCCTGAATTTCAATAATATCATCCGGAAGTTTTACCACTTTTCCTCGGTTGAACCCAAAGGTCAAAGACGTTTTCCAGGAAAAATCACGCTGTGATAATATATCCTGATCCCAAAGAAATTCCATTCCGTGATTTTCTACCGTTCCTTCATTTCTTGTTTGTAATATATAACCTGAAGCGGGAGAAACACGTACGGTAACTATCTGATTATCCACATAGGTAGAATAATAAGCTAAATCAAAATGTGTTTTATTATTGAAAAAGCGCGTTTCAAGTCCAATTTCCCATGAGTCTGACATCTCGGGTCTCAACAGGCTGGCTACCGATTTGGAAGGATCCACTCCGTATCCACCATCCGGCAGGGTTGGATATTGAGTATATTTTCTGTCGAAAAGATAAGGAGCCGGTGTATCTTTACCTACCTGTGCCCAGTTTCCTCTCAATTTGCCATAATTAAACCATTCATTTTTAATATTAAAAAGTTCGGAAAATAAAACCCCGGCAGTAACTGATGGATAAAAATAGGGGCTGAATTCCTGACTAAGTGTTGATGACCAATCCCAGCGGGTAGTAGCACTGATTGATGCTATTCCTTTGTAATCAAGTGTTGCCTGATCAAATATGCCTCCATTTCTTCTTTGCGTATGTGAAACTCCTATATCATTGACGCCTTGAATTTCCTTTACATTTTCCAAGCTGTAAATGCCGGGAACGATAAAGTCTCTTCCTGCAATAGAGGATGAAATTCCGGCTCTGGTTTTAACTTCCCCTCCTGCCAGTAAATCCAGCGAAATATCACCTGACAGATTAATTTTATAGGTTAGTATTCCCATTAAAGTCAAGAACTGGCTTCTGGAATTTGAGTGGGCATAGTTACCAAGTATATCTTTATCCACATTTGCGTAATCGGATTGATTAAAATACGGACTTTGATAATACATCGTATTATAAGCGGCTAATGCTTTTGCATAAGCGTCTGTATTTTCGCCATACTGATCGGCTTTGGGCGGATCAGGCAGAATTACAGCATCATCAAACCGGGGAACAGCGTAACCATCGTAAAGATAACTGTTAGTTTCGAAATTGACCCGTCCAATTGCTTCAAAGTTCTTAAATGCTTTGTAATTCACAGCTCCCTGCATTATGGCGCGTAAGTTGTCATTTTTACCATAATCCATATATCTCGAAAAAAGGGGACTTATCGGTGAAGCAGATTTCAGTTTCTCACTGATGTATCGATACCGGACTTTTCCACCTTCCATATAATTGGTTATATCATCATTTATAGGCCATGTATAGGCTGTAGATACTCCTCCTGCGCCTCTGGAAACATCATTAACAATATTTGCCATGGCTGATACCGATAGTTTTTTAGTTATATCGTAACTTCCCTTGGCAAGTATACCTACTTTATTTAAATAATCATTGACAACAATCCCTTTATCTCTCGAATAAAATGCGGAAGCATAGGCTTTAACCTTTTCACTTCCTCCGCTTACATTTATATCGTATTTTTGATACAATCCGGTTTGGAAATAATTCTTTATGTTATCGTAACGGGGTTCATTGGGTTGCAGCAGGGCACCCCAACCACCGTACCCTCCGCTGGATTCGGGTTTGTAAAATCCCAGCGCTCCGGGTGCATACATCGTTTGTTGTAGGGGTGTGCGTATGGGCTGATTAGTCTGAACACTTACGTTAACATTGGTAGTTATTTTTCCGGTTACTCCTTGTTTTGTTGTAATTAATACAGCTCCGTTTGCTCCGCTTTGTCCGTAGAGAGCCGAAGCCGCAGCTCCTTTCAGGATGGTAATATTCTCAATATCATTGGGATTGATATCAGAAACACCACCCGAAATGGCTACCCCATCCAATACATACAATGGAGCGTTTGATTGCGAAGGATTGATAGATGAAATACCGCGAATTATGAGCAGAGAACCTGAATTGGGCGATCCGCCTGAATTGGTCACGTTGATTCCCGAAACCTTGCCCAACAATCCATTAATAAAATTCGCCTGTCGTCCTTCGGTCAGCGCATCGGCTCCCACGCTTTGCACCGCAAAATTCAGTTTCTTTTTTTCTGTCTGTACACCCATAGCAGTCACTACCACTTCTTCGAGCTGCTCTGCCGATGGTTCGAGTGTCACGTTGATAACATTCGATTCACCTACCGTTTCTTCCCGGGGTATCATTCCAACGTAGGAAAAAACCAGGATCTGTCCTCTTGAAGCTGATAATGTATAAGCACCGTCAAAATTGGTGGATACTCCGCGTGAGGTTCCTTTCACCACTATCGAAGCTCCTATCACCGGTAATCCGTCTTCTGATGAAGTTACTGTACCGGTAATGGTTTGCTGTGCAAAACCGGATAATGCAAGAAAAAAACTCAGCATTAAGAAACAACATTTCTTCATAATAATATTATTATTTACTTTACACTTGATACTTTTTTCATTTATCAATCTCCGAAAATACAAAAATTTTACAGTTTAATTAATTCTTTTAGGTATTATTAAGGTAATTTAATCGAAAATACATCCCTCTATACATAAAACAAAAAAAACAGCATTTTTATGACAAAATGCTGCTTTTTAACAAAAATAACGGTAATAATAAAATACTTCCCGAATTTTCAATAATTCATTTTAATGAAAATGACTAATTATTATGGGTTCTAAAGCCATTTATTCCGCTTGAAATACAGTAAAACAGCTGCCGAAAAGACCACCATGAGCAGGATAGCGAATGGATATCCGAGTTTCCAGTCCAGTTCGGGCATAAATTTGAAGTTCATGCCGTACATGCTTGCGATGAGTGTGGGTGGGAGGAAAATGACTGATACCACGGTAAAAATTTTGATGATTTTATTCTGCTGAATGTTGACCATACCGAGAAATGTGTCCTGCAGGTAGTCCAGTCGCTCAAATCCAAACCGTGTGTATTCAAAAAGCGAGCTGATGTCTTTGATAATCATGGTGAGGCGTGGGAGCAGTTCACGCGGGAACAACCGGCTCTTGAGCATATTGGATACGATGCGCTGCTTATCGATAATGGTCTGGCGGATTACCATTACTTTTTCCTGCAGATCCTTGATGCGTATAAGCACATCTTCGTCGGGTTCTTCTACGGCATTCAACGACTTACTGAGATTTGATATGAGGTCGGTGGTGTCCTCAATTACATCGGCGTCATATTCCACGCGGGTTTCGAGGAGTGCTACCAGCACATGAAAACCGGTGGGGAATGCTTTGGAGTTTGCAAAGATTTTTTTTACCGTTTCGTTGAACGAACGCAGGTCAACATCACGCACGGAAACGAGTAATCCGTTCTTGAGGATAAATGAGACCGGCTCAAGGGTAAAATTATCGAGCAGGAAATTGGAGTTTGCCACCAGACTATCGTCGGTCTCTATGTACCTGGAGCTGATTTCAATTTCTTCCATTTCTTCGTCTTCCTGGATGTAGATTTTCAGAAACTGTTCGAGGCGTGTTTCCACATCCAGTGCCACATTGTTCAGATCAATCCAGATAATACTCTTCACATCTATTTTGGTTAAGATGTCAAGACTTTTGGCAATTTTTATTTTATTGTCTTCGTGATAAAAAAGTCTCAATTCCGACATGATTTACCTCCTTTCTTGTAAGCTTTCGCTTTGCAGATGATTAATAATGAGAATTTTAAGACCTTTTGCGCTGAATGCGTAGCTTGAAGAAGTGTTAGATTTTCAGTGCTTTTTCCACCAGATTAGTCAGGTATACAAAGCTTTCAACATCCAGCTGTTCGGGACGTTTATCAAAAATAGCATCTTCATACATTGGATTTTCTTTTCCTACAAGCGGTTTCAAAGAATTGCGCATGGTCTTGCGTCGCTGGTTGAAGGCTGTTTTCACTACTGTCTTGAAGAGTTTCTCGTCGCAATCGAGATGTTGCACTTCATTTCGGGTAAAGCGAATAACAGCCGATTTGACCTTCGGCGGAGGGTCAAAGACATGCTCAGACACGGTGAAAAGATAATCGACCGTATAAAATGCCTGGATCAGAACGCTCAGGATTCCGTAGGCTTTTTTTCCGGGTTTTGATGCAATTCGCTCTGCCACCTCTTTCTGGAGCATTCCGCACACACAGGGTATTTTATCGCGGTAATCCAGCACTTTGAAAAAAATCTGGCTCGAAATATTGTAGGGAAAATTGCCGATAACACAGAATTTATCGTCATAGAGCTCATTTAAATCCATTTTCAGGAAATCTCCTTCAATCAGTTTGAGTGTCGGATAATGAATGTGCAGATAATCTACCGATTCGCGGTCAATTTCTACGGCAGTTAAGTTAATCAGCGGATTTTCGAGGAGAAAGCGGGTAAGAACGCCTGTACCGGGCCCAATTTCAAGCACAGGCATAGCCTCGCGAAGAGGTAAACTCTCCGCAATACGTCGGGCAATTTCCAGATCCCGAAGGAAATGTTGTCCCAGGTATTTTTTTGCTCGTACTTGTGCCATATTGGTGATAGTCGTCAGGCATATTCAGTTCAAATAGAAATTGTTGTAATAAAAATTGTTTTACAGAGTTGGCGGTTTTTTAGTATCTTTGCATCTGTAATTTTTGCAAGTCCGGCAAAAGTAGGTAAAATTATTCAATTATCCTAAAAAAACGATTTTTTTCGCACTCTATTGAAATGAGAAAAGTATTTATTCTCACAGGCAAATTTATCAGTGACATCATTGATTTCTTCTATCCGCCTTTCCGGAGGTACTTCAGCCTGCAATTCTTTCGATATGGCGTTTCGGGTGCGGGTAATATGGTTTTTGACTGGCTTTTGTATTCGTTTGTATACAATGTGGTGCTTCAGAAACAAATGCTTAATCTCGGACTTGTTACCCTGAGTTCGCCCATTGCAGCTCTTTTTATCACCTTTCCGATCACGCTTTTTACCGGATTTTTGCTTCAGAAATACGTCACTTTCACCGCCTCTGAAATGAGAGGTCACAAGCAGCTTGTGCGTTATATGCTTGTAGTAGCGCTCAATCTGGTGATAAACTACACCGGCCTGAAAATTCTCAACGGAGTGCTTGGCTTGTGGCCGCTGGCTTCCAAGATGATTATTACGGTTATCACAACCTTGTTCAGCTATTTCTCGCAAAAGAAATTTACATTCCGTATAAAAAATGCACCGGACAAAAAATAGGATCTTTATTTTTGTAAAATGGCTTGTTTTATTGGCGGCTTACAGTTTTTTGGTGTATAAGCTGGCACATGTCGAATACTGGAATGAACTGAAGATCTCTTTCCTAAATCCTGAAATTCAACGATTTGTATATTTCGCGGCAATTTTATTTCTGATGCCTCTCAACTGGGCTATCGAAACAGCCAAATGGCAACTCCTACTTTCCGGAACTGTTTCGCAATCGTTCGGTGATGCGCTGAAATCAGTCCTGGCAGGTCTGAACACCGGATTTGTCACACCCAACCGCATCGGCGAATTTGCTGGCAGAATTCTTCTGCTTCCTCCGGCTCACCGCCCCGCGGGTGTGGCCATGAGCGTAATCAACAGCGTGACACAGAATATCATAATTGTGGTAGTTGGACTGGCCGGAGCTGTGGTATATTTTTCAGAACACTACAGTAACCTTACTCTGAAAAACTACCTGATAATTCTATTTTCGGTTATTTCAATAACGCTTTTGATTTATTTTTTATTTCCGTCGTTTATCGGCAAATTGAAGACAGACAGGTGGTCCGAAAATCTAAGAAATGCAGTAAACTCGCTCGCAGCAATCAAACGGAATAAATTATCAGCGGTATTAGGGATTTCAGCAGTGCGCTACTGCGTATTTTGTCTTCAGTTTTACCTGATGCTTCTGTTTTTTAATATCGAAATCAGCCCGCTTCAGGCTTTGGCGGCCATTCCGGTCATGTATCTGCTTATCACGTTCACCCCATCACTGGCAGCCGCCGAACCGGCCATCCGCGGGTCGGCAGCTGTGTTTATTTTCAGCGTCTATTCCCCGGATGAAGTCGGGATTTTGTTAACCGGCATACTTATCTGGCTGGTAAATTTTGTGGTACCCATGCTTGTCGGAAGCGTTTTAATAGGTATTGCACCGGTATCTGACAAAAATGAGTAACAGATTCAAAAAGTTCCGTTACTCATTCATAATAATTACTGAAAATATTTATTTCTTCGGTTTTTTCTCCATTGTCACATCAATCCTGCCGAGATTCTGTCCGCTTTTACCCATCTGAGCAATCACTACCGGTTTTCCAAGGGCATTTTGGGCAGTTTCGTTCACCAGCATTTTATGTGAGTGCCCTCCGATGATTACATCGATATTGGTGGATGCTGCTGCCAGATCGTAGTCGGTAGGTGTACTGTCAAGACTGCTTACACCCAGGTGCGACAGGCAGATCACCAGGTCACATTTCAACGTATTTTTCAGGTAATCCGAAGTTTGAAGTGCTGATGCTATGGGTTCTTTGAGGGTGAGTCCGGCAAAATTTTTCTGAAATGCGAGTCCGTTCAGATTTACTCCCAGTCCGAATACTCCTATTTTCACGCCTCCCCTTTTAATAATTTTGTAGGGTTGAACGAGCGGCTGCAAGGGTGTATTACTGAAGTCGAAATTGGTATTTACCACATCGATTTTTGCTGTTTTCAGTACATTAACCAGCGAGTCGATGCCGTTGTCAAACTCATGATTACCGAGCGTTACAGCATCATATCCCATCATTTTCAACGCGGTACCTTCTACCCTTCCGCCGTAAAAATTGAAATAAGGCGTTCCCTGCAGAAAATCACCGGCATCCAAAAGTAACACATTTTTTTCTTCTGAGCGTATCTGATTGATTACACCCATCCGCCGGGCGTATCCGCCCATATCATTGCTTCCGAGAGGCTCCACCTGACTGTGTGTATCGTTGGTGTGCAAAATGACAATTTTTGTGGTTTTTCCGGCATTAAGAGAAACAGAAAAAACAATCAGTGCAAAAAATAATAGTTTGATTTTCATAGATCGGTACTTTTATAGGATATTGAAACAAATGGGACGAAATAATAGTTTACTTTTTTTTCATTGGAGTTGTGAAAACACTCCAAAGACCGAAGGTCACTTTTTCAGACCTTTTCTGAATTCACCGGGTGTTGTTCCTTTTTCTTTTTTGAACGAACGATAAAAACTGCTTTCACTTGAAAATCCGGATAAGGTAGCGATATCTTCCAGAGAGTATTCGTTTTCGATATCATTTCTGATCAGTTCTTCCGATTTTTTTACCCTGTATTTATTGATAAAATCTGCAAAATTAGATTGAAAAACATCATGCATGAGTCTGGAGGTGTACGTACGGTTTGTATGGAGCATTTTGGCCACATCCGTTATGCGCAAATCGGCATTTTTGTAGATTTCATCCTTTTCCAACAAATATATCAACTGAGCAGGGTAATCTTCGTTCTTTATTTTTTCATGAGCCAAAGGTGCAACTCCCGCCGGATGTAATTCGTACTGATTCAAATCCTGCTGATAATGCTCAATGGTAAAATTTTGCTTGTAACCGGCATAACCAACTCCGAAAAGGAACAGGGAATGTGTGACTGATGGCAGGAACAACAGCCAGTCGTGGCTGATGAAATACGTCTTACCTATACCCGAAGAAATGAGTGAAACAAGTGAGGCGAAAATAAAAACTACCAGAAGCCACTTTATGGGAGTTAAATCTTTCTTTTCAGTATCCGAATAGAAATCTTTGATTCTGGCGTTGTACTTCATAATGTGTCTGAGACCGAAAAATATCACAATTAAAACCTGGATCACAAAAACCACTTTGAAAAGCGACATCCGGAACAACTGCAAACGAATCAACGCTGAGTATGGAGGCTCATAGCCCGGCTCCGAATACAACACGCCGTGTACGAAAGTCTGGACTTCATCGGGTGACATTAATAAATAGATAACCGCAGACAATAACGCTACCGACAGCGAAGGTATAAGCACCAGTGCCCATTTCCACTTTACGCGGGCATCCAGAGTCAGTAAACGTATATACAGGTAATACAACGGAAATACGGATAGAGAAGTAAAGCACCAAATACTGTCAAAAACAGTATATAGCTGGTATTGGTGATTGAAATAGGCTGTGTGAGAAAAATAATTGACAAACGAAACACTAAAAAAAAAGACAAGAAAACGTTTCGATAAATTCATCTGCTGCCTGTCGATCAGTAAAAGCATTACCCAAAACAGGCAAACAAACATTGGCAGGGTAGAAGTGATTGCAGTTATCATATGGGTAATAAATATTTCACAAATATATGTATTTTTCCTGTTTTAAAAAAGTTTTTACGATTTGACAACATATTTTTACGATTTGAAAATTGATTAACACAACTATTTGCTATTTTTGAAAAAAATATTTCAAGTGATAACTTACAAAACAACCGATTGCCATGAAAAAATCTATTATTTCGTTCGTACTGTTGGTAATTTTTATTTCAATTGCCAACAGGGCTGAAGCTCAGAATGTGTATGTACTCCAAAACGGAAGCAGGGTGGAGTTTTTCTCCGCATTGACCAATGTAATGAGCAGCATGCAGGACGGTGACACGCTGTACCTGCCTCCAAAACCTATAGATGCCAGTTTGAACATTACCAAACGGGTAGCCATCATCGGTGCCGGTTATCACCCGGATACATCCAAGGTTACGGGCATTACAAAAATTACAGGAGAAGTTGTATTTGCAAAGAAAAGCAAAGGTTCCTCCATGACGGGCGTAAGAGTAGAAGGCCGCGTACTGGTTCAGGACTCCTCCATTACGGTTACAAGGTGTAATGTACAGTTTGTAGAAGCTCAAAATGGAGCTGTACCCATTTCGCAGGTATATTTCGGTGATTGTATTATCCGGGATGTGGTCAGAAATTTCAACAATGTGGTTACCAATGCATTAATTGAAAGATGTATTATTGGCGGCCAGATTGAAGGTGGCAATAAAACAAATAATCTGATGATAAAGAATTGTGTTTTATTATCTGAAGGAGATTATTTTATGTCGAGTATAACTAATTTAATTATTCAAAGCTCAATTATATTGAATAACGGATGGAGGTCATTTTATAATAGTTCGTCATTAACTTTAAAAAACAACCTCATTCAAAATATAGCAAAGATTACTCCATATCCTTGTATGACAAT
>ERZ1645189.40-NODE-40-length-29378-cov-5.652559_pt1 | contig 29378 bp, 33 predicted proteins | sample MGYA00575350_ERZ1645189 | MGnify/ENA primary metagenome ERZ1645189 (study PRJEB40845, sample SAMN11283421) | freshwater sediment metagenome | isolation source: river sediment | host: Sediment | place: India: Jajmau, Kanpur | collected 2015-12-17 ...
GCATCGACACGCGCCGCTCCAGCGTTCCGAGGTTTTCCACGTTTGCCGGCATCTTCCCCAGTTGACTCACGTTACGGTGGTGCGAAGGGAGGGACTCGAACCCTCATGCCTCGCGGCGTCAGATCCTAAGTCTGGTGCGTCTGCCAGTTCCGCCACACCCGCATGACAATCATTTTAACATAGAATATTCCATAGAGCAAGTCTATGTTTTAATTCTTTTTGCTTTGAATCGAAAGGTTTGAACGGTAAGAACAATTCTGAGCACAGCTTCCACAACTTCCATGACATCCGCCACCAGAACTCGGATTACGAAACGTTCGAATGGCTAAAGAAATTAATCCCACCAAACCTAAACCAACTAATGCATCAATCCATTGCATGGAATCATCCTTTCTCGGTCTGGCTATACCCAAAACAAGCTGCCGATTTGATAGACAAGAAATGCCATAAGCCAAGCAACTCCTGTTTGAAAACTCACTGCTCCTATCGCACCTCTCCAACTCCCCCACTCTCGACGGGTAGCAGCGAAGGCCGCAACACAGGGCATATACAAAAGTGTGAAGACCAAATAAGCATATGCAGCCACCGGTGAAAATAATGTAGGTAAAACTTCTGTGACTTGAGAGGCTTCACCAACATTCAACAAGATGGCCAAACTACTCACTACGGCTTCTTTTGCGGTAATACCAGCTAGAAGCGCAGTAGATGCTCGCCAATCATTGAAACCCAAAGGCTGGAAAATCGGTGAAATAAATCGACCCACTAAAGCCATAAGGCTTTGCTCACTGCTTTCTACCCAGTTGAAATGCATATCGAAACTTTGTAAAAACCAAATAACTATGGTACCCAAAAAGATAACGGTAAATGCGCGAGTTAAGAAATCCTTTGCTTTATCATATAAGTTCAATGCGACACTTCTCGCATTTGGCATACGATAAGCCGGTAATTCAAGGACAAAGGGTACGGGGTTCCCTTTCATTACCGTGGATTTCAAGAGATAGCCCGAAAGAATTGCAATGATTACCCCACCAAGATATAAGCTAAACATGACCAACGCTTGTTGCTTGACAAAAAAAGCGGCTGTGAACACTGCATAAATGGGTACTTTGGCACTACAAGATAGAAACGGCGTCAGGAGTATCGTCATTTTTCGATCCCGTGCACCCGACAAAGTGCGGGTTGCCATAATGGCAGGAACAGAACAGCCAAACCCCATCAGCATGGGCACAACAGAACGACCCGATAAACCGATTTTTCGCATCAGCTGATCCATCATGAATGCTACCCTTGCCATGTACCCTGTGTCTTCCAATATGGAGAGCAAAAAGAACAATATGATGATAATCGGCAGAAAGCCAAGTACACTACCTACACCGGCAAAAACACCGTCGATAACTAAGGAGTGTAAAATCGGGTTCAGACCAAATGTCTCTAAGCTAAGATCGACCCAGCTCGTAAAATGATCAATTCCAGCCACAAAGAAATCACTGAACCACGTGCCAACCGGCCCAAAGGTAATCCAAAAAACACTGAGCATCGAAAAGAAGAACAAAGGAATTCCCCAATATCGGTGGGTTAGAAATTGATCTATTTTTTGGGAGCGTATCGACTCTTGGCTCTCACCCTGTTTGCTCTGAACCTCTACGCTTAGGGCGTCAATAAATTGGTATCTCATATCCACCATGGCAGCTTCTCTATCAACTCCAAGGTGTTCTTCTGCATGTGCTATGATACGATTCAGCAAATCTAAATCATGGGAATCTAGTTGCAACACCTGCTCGAGGGGTTCGTCTCCTTCGAACAATTTAGCCGCGGCAAATCGCACCGGTATTGCTTTGACCTCTGCTTTTTCTTGTATTAAGTGACGAATCGCATGAACTGCACTGTGTACTTCTCCACTACAATAATCCAACCAAGGTTGTTCATCTTGTTGATTAAGAAGTTGCACGAGGCCAGTTAGCATTTCGTGAACCCCTTCGTTGTTCAAAGCCGAAATCGGAAATACTGGAGTATTTAACTGGAGTTGGATGGCATTTAAGTCGATGTAATGTCCGCTGTTACGCACCTCATCCATCATGTTTAAAGCAAGAACCATCGGTATCTGTAAATCCAACAATTGTAAAGTCAAATAAAGATTTCTCTCAAGGTTGGTGGCATCCACAATATTAATAATAGCATCCGGTTTCTCTCTGATCAAAAAATCTCGAGTGACCATTTCTTCAAGAGTATACGGCGAGAGAGAATAAATGCCAGGAAGATCCACTACTTCGAGCATCTTATTGCCAACCACATTTCCCCTTTTCTGTTCCACGGTGACCCCAGGGAAATTACCTACATGCTGATTACTTCCGGTTAATTGATTGAACAGCGTGGTCTTTCCACTATTCTGATTTCCAATCAGGGCAATGGTATAAGTTTTATCCACGTTGTAACCCTCCACGATGGCGATGACGATGACCATGGTTAGGTCCTGTATGCTCCCCTTGAGCGATGGACTCGTTCAGAATCACGTCAATCAATGCCGCATCTTCTTTGCGTAAGGTCAAGCTATATCCCCGTAATCGTAGTTCAATGGGATCACCCATCGGGGCCATTTTTCTAACACATACTTCTGTATGAGGGGTTAAACCCATTTCCAATAATCTACGTCGCAAAGGCCCATGTCCACGAATTTGTTTAATAATCGCGCCTTGCCCTACTTCGATCTGTTCCAATGTCATGAATGACCCTCCTCAGAAATTGTTATCCAACGTTTACATTTTAACGCAGAAATATCAACTTGTCAACCACGTCTAACATATTTCATAAAAAAAACACCTTCCTCAGAAGGTGTCATTTTTTGATAAAATCTATTCCGGTTGAGGAGCATCCACAGGACATACGCTGTTGCAAGCGCCGCAATCGATGCATTTTGCAGGGTCGATTACATAGGGGTTTCCTTCGGTAATTGCATCAACGGGGCATTCTGGTTTGCACAAACCACAAGCAATACATGCATTGCCAATTTTATAAGCCATGAATATCACCTCCTGTTATTACTCTGCGAAATCGCATGCCTAGTGATTCGCCCTTAACTGTCTAAATTCCTTCCTGTTGAAGTGCAAATCTACCACGAGTACTAGTCGTATTTTAGTAAAGAAGGAGGCGCAAAGCGACTTGTCGAACTGACATTGAAACAAACGGAAAGAAGGATCACTATGAGTTTGCGTGAAGATGCCTTAGAACTACATCGAAAATACAAGGGAAAGCTTGAAGTACAAAGCAAGGTCCCGGTGGAAAATATTGCTCAGCTCAGTTTGGCATATACCCCCGGAGTTGCAGAACCCTGTAAAGAAATTGCCTTAGACAAAGAATTGGTTTATCACTATACAAACAAAGGCAACCTGGTTGCTGTCATTACAGACGGTACAGCGGTCTTAGGATTAGGAGATATCGGTCCAGAAGCGGGTCTACCCGTCATGGAAGGAAAATGTGTTCTGTTTAAGCGCTTTGCCGGAATAGACGCAGTACCCATCTTACTCAATTCAAAAGATGTCGATGAAATTGTCCAAACGGTAAAAATTATTGCTCCTTCTTTTGGTGGTATCAATCTAGAGGATATTTCTTCCCCGCGTTGCTTTGAGATCGAACGCAGACTTAAAGAATGTTTGGACATCCCAGTATTTCATGATGATCAACATGGTACTGCTGTGGTCGTCTTGTCCGCAGTGATCAATGCTCTTCGATTTGTACAAAAACCTTTATCCGAATGTACCGTCGTGGTCAACGGAGCAGGAGCAGCAGGAACTGCCGTAAGTAACTTAATCCTAAAAGCCGGAGCGAAAAATTTACTCATGGTCGATCGACATGGAATACTCATTCCGGGTCATGAGAAAAACAATGTGTCTCAAGAGAAAATGGCACAAATAACGAATAAGGAAAAGAAGACCGGCGACTTGCGTGAAGCATTAAAAGGTGCAGATGTCTTCATTGGGGTTTCTGCAGGCAATATCGCCGATCGTACCATGATTGCTAACATGAACTCCGATGCCATTGTCTTTGCTATGGCAAATCCGACACCTGAAATCTTCCCTGATGAAGCCAAAGCGGGGGGAGCGAGAGTAGTAGGCACCGGTCGGTCCGATTTCGCGAACCAAGTCAATAATTCATTATGTTTCCCGGGTATCTTCCGTGGAGCGCTCGATGCCAATGCGACACAAATCAATGAAGAAATGAAGTTGGCTGCCGCTTTTGCTTTGGCCAACTTAATCGAAGAGATCGATTTACGTGAAGATTACATCATTGTCGGTCCCTTTGATCCCAGAATTTGCGGAGCGATTGCCACAGCCGTAGCGGATGCAGCTCGGCTTAGCGGCGTGGTGCGAAAAACAGCTCAATGAAACCTAGTAAGTGGCTAATCCTACCCGCTGTCTTTTTCACCGCCTTCTCCTCCATTTTTATCCGTTGGATATCTGCTCCACCCCTTGCCATTGCTTTCTATCGGATGTTATTTACCGTCATCTTGTTATCTCCCTATGTCTTTTCAAAACATAGGAATGCTTTTCTTCAGTTGAGCCCTAGCGAGAAAAAACTTTCTTGGTTGTCCGGTGGGTTCCTGGCGATACACTTTGCTACATGGATTGCTTCACTATCTTATACCTCGGTTGCGGCTTCTACTGTATTGGTTTCCTGTAGCCCAATTGCCGTGGCATTTTATGAAACCACGATTCGTAAAAAACCTTTGCCAAGAAGATTTATTCAAATGCTTCTACTGGCAATATTCGGAACCTTATTGATTGTCTCGGATGCTTGGAATCAACCTTCTCGCATCCTAGGCAATGTGTTAGCCTTAATTGGCGGATTCGCAATGGCTGGGTATTTGATTATTGGTTCAGAACAGCAAGAGACCATTCCCTTTTGGGCTTATGTGCTTCACGTCTATGGAGCTTCGGCTTTGATTTTGGGAGCTCTTTTGTTTCTAAGCCCTGCTGGATTTATTCTTCCCTCCATTGGAGATTGTGGACTTATTTTAGCAATGACCCTTGCTTGTTCCCTCTTAGGACACACTGTGTATAATTGGTTGTTACGTTTTCATGGTGCTCCATTGGTAGCGATGGCTACCCTCTGTGAGCCGATTTTCGCTACGCTGTTAGCTTTTGTTTTACTAAGAGAAAGTCCCAGTACTTGGACTTTAATGGGAGGGTTTTTCGTTTTATTATCGGTCAACCTGGTACTTCTCGCAAGAAAATGAATAAACAACCAAAAAGGCAGTCTTGCGACTGCCTTTTTTATAGTACGATCTCTAGTCTGGGTGACTCACTCCACAATCGCTCCAGATTGTAGAAGTCCCGTGTATCTTCATCGAATATATGAACAACAACGCTCCCCATATCCAATAAAACCCAACTGCCTTCGCTGATCCCTTCTTTATGTGGAACATGAATTTGATACAATTCTTCCGCTTGATCAGCAATATGATCTGCTAATGCTACAACTTGTATTCGATTTGCCGCATGAACAATAACGAAGAAATCGGCTATGGTCGTATGAAGACCTACTTCGATCACAACAGGATTCTTTGCCTTCTTATCGTCTGCCCATTTCACTATTTGCAGTGCTAACTCTTTACTTGATACCATTCCATACCTCCTAAGGTCTATTATTTGCTCTTCTGTTGTTCCCATAGATTTTGTAAGGAGAAGCCATTGGGCACCCAATAAGCCGCTCCATTGATATATTCTCCGTATCCCGGTAATGTGACCTCGTACGTTTCTTTACTCGTCACAAACTTTGCCACTAAGCTGACCCCTTGAGATAAATGCATATTTGTCTCTAAATAATCCTTCATTTGGATGGCTACCAAAGGGGCTCTAAACCACACTGTGGGTGTCAAGACTCTATGAATTAACGAAGCAATGAACTTCTGTTGTCTCTCCACTCTCCCAATATCTCCTGTCTCATTACGAAATCGGACGTATTGTTCTGCTTTATCGCCATTCAGATTTTGAAAACCTTCCTTGAGATGAATCAGCAAGGGAGGTACATCATAAGGATCTTCATAATCCATATCCATTTCAACTAGATGAGGAACACCCCCAATCGCATCGATTAGGGTTGAAAATCCTTTAAAGTTGATTTTTGCATAATAATGAATTGGAATCTGCAGAAGCTCTTCTACTTCCGATAATACCATAGCTGTGCCACCAAAGACATGAGAAGCATTGATTCGATTGTAACCAATACCATCCAAGAAAATAAGCGTGTCTCTAGGAACAGAAACCATCATGGTTTTGTTGGTTACTGGATCAAAGCTAAACAACATAAGAACATCACTACGGGATGGCATGGTTCCCCCACCCGCTAACAAACCTGCATCGGTTCCAATGAGTAATACATTAATCGGTTCACCTTTCACGGGTGAAGCCAACAAAACGTTATCGGGTTGAATCGAAGACAAGTATAATTCTGCACTGATGATTGAGATGAGAAAAAGCGAAAAGAGAATCCAGATGGATCTTTTAAACCAACGATGTTGGATCATTTTTTTAGAATATTCTTTGAATGAACTCTTTTGAGTATTTAAGTTCTCTGTCATATGCTCTGTCTGATTCAAATTGATACGCCATTCTTTCTTTTGAGAATTAATTCATTGAACCAAATCTGACTGTCCGGGTGACATATCAGCGTATGCGTGCTTAGAAAAGACAATTGAGATTCCAGCATTTGGAAACACGCTTCATCCAAATCTCGGAACGCAAGTTGTTCAATCCTCTGACGTTCCGGAAACGTTCTGCCCGGCTCCATACCATCGGCAAGAAATAGAATCTTTCCAAGAGTGCTAAAGGCTCTGTTTCCACCGGTATGCCAGCGAACCGCCTCCAACATTTCTGCATCAAAGCTAGAACAGGTTTGTTCCAAGTACGATGCCGCAAGAGGACCATGCAATAATACCGGAGCTTGTTCCTCAACAGCATCCACTCTTAAACCGTATTCCCTTGCCAGAAATACCCATTGTGCCGGGGAGCAGTCTCGAAATGCATCGTGACATAGTGCAGCTAATGAGACTCTTTCTGGAGAACATTGATGTTTCGTCGCAAGACGCACAGCCATGTCTCTGCACCGTAGCGTATGATTCCAACGCGATGGTTTTAATGAGACGCGCAACAAAGACTCCAACCGGATTTCATCTTGCTTGTACATCTCAAACTTCCTTTCAAGAAGACATTATTCAGGAAGCACGATTTTTGGCTTTTCGGTATTTCTACGATATAGTACAAAATTTCTACCAATGATTTGCACCAAATGTGCATCGCATGCCTCTGCTAATTCGGTTGCTAATTGTTCCAAATCTTCATCATTGTTATTCTGTACTTTTATTTTTATGACTTCACGGGCTAATAAGGTTTCTTTGGTTTGCTGAACCAACGCATCCGAAATGCTCCCCTTGCCGATTTGAATCATCGCGGCCTCTGTCACCATGAGGGAACGTAGATATCTTTTTTGTTTTCCTGTCAGAGTCATTGTTATCTCCTATTTCTAAAATTCCGGGTCGTCATCATAATCGGCAAAAACAAATTCTACCTCACCGATCATAACGCTATGCCCAGGCATTGCACCCGCTTCGCGAAGCATTTGATCTACACCAATTTTTCGCATTAACCCTTGGAATCGTTTGACCGATCCACTTCGGCTGAAATCTGTCATCACGACATGACGTTCCAACCTCTTACTTTTCACAACCCAGCTGGTTTCAGAATTTTGCTCAATGATGATTTCTCGTTCTTCATCAAAGACGAATTCTGCTGCCGGAGTAAAAATCAGTGGGGGCATATCTGGTATTTGAGCTAAGCTACCAATGATCTCTTTTAGCAAAGGCTCAAATCCTTGGCGTGTCATAGCCGAAATGATGAAGCATTTCTTACCTTCTTTGGTAAACCAGGAGACTACATCCTGATAATTCTCTTCAGCTGCAGGTAAGTCAATCTTGTTTAAGACAATAATCTGTGGACGATTTCCTAACTCTTCACTATATAAACTCAACTCTTGGCAAATACTCTGATAATCCGAAATCGGATTCCTGCCATCTACCGCAGCCAAATCAATTAAATGTACCAATAACTTGGTACGCTCAATGTGCCTTAAAAAATCGTGTCCTAATCCAACCCCTATATGTGCCCCTTCAATCAACCCTGGGATATCTGCCATAATGAAGCTGTTTTCTTCATCTGCTTCCACAACACCCAAGTTCGGTGTTAGAGTAGTAAAGGGATAATCCGCAATTTTGGGTCGTGCTGCTGTTAATGCGGTCAATAAGGTAGATTTCCCTGCATTGGGATACCCGACCAGCCCTACCGATGCTAACATTTTCAGCTCAAGAGCTAATTCTTTCTCTTCGCCAGGTTCCCCTTTTTCAGCGACATCCGGAGCTCGATTGGTTGCACTGACAAACCGAGCATTCCCTCTGCCCCCCCGGCCCCCTCGAGACAAAATCGCTTCTTGCCCGGGTTCGGTGAGGTCTGCTATGGGAATATTTCTCTTGGTATCGATGACCACGGTACCGGGAGGTACTCTTAAAATCATGTCCACGCCCGACCGGCCAGCCATGTTTTTAATATCCCCGTGATCTCCGTTTTCTGCCTTGTAGATTCTACGATAGCGAAAGTCAATGAGGGTTTGTAACCCTGAATCGACCTTGGCGATTACGTTACCACCGCGCCCACCGTCTCCTCCGTTAGGACCCCCTTCGGGAACATACTTCTCGCGTCGAAAGGATACGCGACCGTTCCCTCCAGACCCGGCAATCACTTTAATGGTTGCTCTGTCAACAAACATAGCTCCTCCTATATATCTCTATCACAGTAAAAGAAAAGACTGCCCCCTCTTTTGATGACACAACACCATCAAAGGAACAGCCTTCTTTAATCTTAGGCGTTATCGCTATCTGCCACTACTTCGAGTGGATTAACATTGATAAATTTTTTGTTTCCAAAGCGGGTAACAAATTCTACAGTGCCATCTGCAGTGGCAAATAAGGTATCGTCTTTACCGATGCCCACGTTCAAACCTGGATAAAACTTGGTGCCGCGTTGGCGAACCAAGATGTTACCGGAAATGACGAACTGGCCGCCAAACCGCTTTACGCCAAGGCGTTGCGAATGACTGTCGCGGCCATTACGGGATGATCCCATTCCCTTCTTATGAGCAAATAATTGCAAATTCATGAGAAACATGGTGTGCACCTCCTATTTTATTTAATAAGTTCAAGTAATTTTTTAAATTCATGCGGTTGATTCACTTTGTTGCTGGTCCATTGATTGGTTCCGGCAACTCGAAAATGAACAAGTTCCGGAAATTGAACTGCAATATTTAGGCAACCTAAGGCTGCCGTACTAATAATGCTCTGAACTTCTCGCTCTGTTTCGGTTTCGGGATGCTCCTCTAATCTACATTCGAGGTACCCTTCTTCGATACAATATGAAGAGTGATCTGCTTGGTAAGCCTGAATACCTAATATGGCAGTTTGCAATATAGCACTAATACCTGCACATACAATATCTTTTCCTGCTTCTGCATAGCCACTATGTCCTTCACTGTGAAAAGACACCCAACGTTGATGACCGCGGTCAAAGGTTATCTGAGTCATTGTTATGCTTGAATAGAAACAATCGTCAGTTTAGTAAATGGTTGACGATGTCCATAACGTTTACGATAGTTTGATTTCGCTTTATAGCGGAATCCAGAAATCTTTTTTTCTTTGCCTTGTTCTTCCACTTTTGCAGCTACGGTAGCACCATTTACATGCGGGTTTCCAATCACCATATGACCATCGTTGCTGATCGCCAAAACATGATCGAAAGTATAATCTGTTCCTACTTCCACGGGAAGTTTTTCAACAAAAATAACATCCCCAACTTGCACTTTGTACTGCTTACTGCCTGTTTCGATAATGGCATAGTTCATTGCCATTGCACCTCCTTTTAATCAATTCTCGCCATGCCAGGCACTTTCGAACGAAAGTTTAGGCGCCTGCTTCGTGCGGTATGCGATGAGACGCAAAGCCTACCGAATCATTATAATCAAGATACTATACTTTGTCAACATGTTTTTTAGATATGCAACACAATTCTGACACGATGTATATCCATTTCGTCGATTTTCCACTCTTCACGCTGCATCTCAGCGGCAATCGCTTGTAACACATAATTCGGCCTTACAAACAAACGGGAGCTGGTTTCTACATGTATTTCAATTTTGTTTATATCCATCTGCCAAGAAATCGTTCTGATTCCTGGCTTAATGTCCATAGATTTTTTGCGCCCCTCTTTATTCAGATAGTCTACTAGGATTTCTGATTTTTGTTGTAGAGTCGTTATCACAGAGCCCATATGAGCGGTCTCCTCTTCCGATAGAGGAACTTTGATTTCATATACCGACGAATCCACAACGGACATGATGGCCGGTCCTCGTTCGGGCAATACTTGTACTTGCATCATTTGCAACCCCTCGGGTAACTGCTGGTTTAGTTTATTCTTTACTACTATTGGGTCCATGCTCTCCTCGAGCTCCAGTTCCATGTATTCACCACTACTGGTTGTTCCCACCGGCAAGGGTAATGCAATGCTCATTTTGGGTCGGGGGTTAAAACCTTGACTCAAGGCGATGGGTAACTCTGCTCTACGTAATGCTTTTTCAAAAACCTTGATCAAATCCAAGTGCGAAATCCACCTTAAAGTGGAACCTTTCTTAAAAACCAATAAGAGCTTCATCGATTTGACTCCTTATCCAAGAGATTCTGCACCCCATAGTCCATGCAAACACCACAAAGACTACATGGACCAAATCGGCAATCGTCTGTTTCTAGCTCTTTCAATGCTAAATCCCACTGTTCAATGAGCCATTCCTTGCGAATGCCGCTATCTAAATGTTCCCAAGGCAATACTTCTGTGATCTCTTTGGTGTGATTTGCATAGTAACGATGATCAACATCGCATTCCTCAACCGCTCGTTTCCAGAGGTCAAAACGAAAATGCTCCGTCCAGCCGTCGAATCGTGCGCCCAGCTCATGGGCTCGTCTGATGACAGCCGATAACCTTCGGTCTCCCCGACTGAATAGCGCTTCCAGATCACTGGTATTCACATCATGAGTGGAAAGCTCTATTGCCCGATCTCGAATCAAGCTTCGCAAATATTGTTGACGTCTCCGAATCTCCTCCGGAGAAATCTGACCCAACCATTGAAATGGTGTATGTGGCTTCGGCACGAAGGTAGAAACGCTAATGCTGATTCGAAGTCTTCCTTGCCTTTTCTTCTGACGATATACCCCAGCAATGCGCTCTGCTAAGCGAACAATCTCAGCTAAATCTGCATCGGTCTCTCCTGGTAATCCCAACATGAAGTATAATTTTAGACTACTCCACCCGGCATCAAATGCACCACTAACCGCTTCCATGATTTGTGGCTCACTAACTCTTTTATTGATAATATTGCGTAATCTCTGACTCCCAGCTTCCGGAGCTAACGTCAATCCGCTTTTGCGAACCTGTTGTACTTTTTCTGCAATATCTACAGAAAAACTATCGACTCGTAGGGACGGTAGGGCCACTCCTACCCCCTGACAACCATAGTCATGCAAGAGAGTGTCTACAAGGGACTCAATTTGCGAGTAATCCATACTAGAGAGGGATATCAATGAGATTTCATCATATCCGGTCGATTGTATGAGGATTTTTGCTTGGTTCAGCAAAGTCTCCAAACTACGCTCCCGTACGGGACGATAAATACATCCGGCTTGACAAAAGCGACATCCCGCAGTACATCCTCGGAACAATTCAATCATTGCTCGATCATGAATCACTTCTCCATAGGGGAGAAGCAGCGCATCGGGATATTCGGCTTGATTTAAATCCTTAACAATGGCTCGCCTAACCGGCAAGGGGGCGTTTTCCACTAATTTCTCAATCCCTTGAAAAATATGATTTTCATCATACATCGGCATATAAAAAGCCGGTACATAAACACCGTCAAACTCCGCTGCTCTCATTAAAAACTCTTTGCGCGGGGGGCGCTTGTGGTACTTCTTTTGAAGATCTCTATACAGATGAAGCAATTGTGGTAAAATTTCTTCTCCATCACCCAAGACAACCAAATCCAAAAAGTCTGCAACGGGCTCGGGATTAAAAGCCCCCGGGCCTCCTGCAATAATAATTGGTTCTGTTTCTAGGCGATCTTTTGCATAGAGCGTAATTCTTCCTAAATCCAAAATATTGACTAGGTTGCTATAGGTCAGTTCATATTGCAATGTAAAACCGAGCAATGGGAAGTCACAAAGTGGAGTTTTATTCTCCAATGTCGTTAGTACTGCTTCTTCGCGCCGTAACAAGGCCTCATAATCCGGCCATGGTGCATATACCCTTTCCATAGACGCCCACTCTAGTCGATTGACCACATGATATAGAATTTTAGATCCTAAGTGTGACATGCCTATATCATAAACATCGGGAAATGCAAAGGCCATGCGCACCTCTGTCTGATGTGGATCTTTTACAATTTGATTGATTTCGTTTCCTATGTATCGAGTTGGTTTATGAACATTTGCCAACTTACTGTCCTGAAGTATATGGTGTTGCTCCTGCATATTTGTAATCCTTTCTTCTGTACCTTATCTTTATATTATATCTATAAATGACCTATTACGCAAGAAAAAACGCTCCAGCTTAAGAAGCCAGAGCGTTACGCTTTGTTATGGTTCTCAACCAGAGTGCTGTCATAGCCACCGCTACGGCAGCAAAAACAAAAACATATCTCATGCCTATCCAGGTTCCGATGGCACCACCTATAATGGGACCAAGAGCATTTCCAATATTGTTGAAGCTATTGGAAATACCAAATGCACGACCCCGGAAGGACTGGGGCACGCTTGCTGCAATAATCGCGTTAGCAGCCGGAGCGACACCCGCAATGAAAAGTCCATAACTGAATCGTAATGCACCAAAAACATAGACATCTCTGGCAAGCATTTGCATGAGGTTCATCACTGAAATCCCCATCAGTGAGATCATTAAAGTCGTCTGAAAACCAATCTTCTCGCCTATTCTTCCCCATATAGGAGCAGCAATGACGGTGGCAACACCAGCAAGACTAAAGATGATACCTGTATAGGAGACGATATGCTCTCCTACACCCATTTCACCGACGTATAAGGTTAATATGGGTTGAATAATCATAAGCGATAGCGCAATCATGGTTTGAATGAGAAGCATCGCCATGAGACTTCGATTTCTACCGGCCTCTTGGAAATCCTGTAATAAACTCGGTCGCTTACTTTCGGTTCTCACTACATTTTCATGTACACCAAAAATAACAACCAAGGTAGCTAGCAATAGAATGGCGCCAGATATTAACAGCGTCATCCTCATTCCAAACCGCGATGCCATAAGTCCACCTAACATGGGGCCAATGACACTGCCAGCTGAACTACCTGTAGAAAGAATTCCTAGAGAACGACCGATTCGATGGTCCGGAGAATTCGAAGCAACTAAGGAAATGGATGACGGAATAAAACCGGATAGTACCCCATTTAGAAATCGAGCAACAAGAAGATGCCATGGTTGAGTTGCAAAATACATCAAGATGTAAGTAGATGCAATACCAATACCGGAACGAATGATCATGGGTTTTTTACCATATCGATCCGCCAAAGAACCCCAAATGGGTGACATAATGGAACTGGCAATAAAGGATGCAGAAAACAACATTCCTGACCAAAATTCAACATTTGTCTCTTGGCCAACTTCATGTAACAGTAACGGCAAAAAGGGAGAGACCAATGAAAAACTGGCTCCCGCAATAAAAACCCCTACCCAAAGGATATATAAATTCCTTTGCCAATTGTTCTCCATTTATAACGTCTCCGTTCCACTGAAATCAATGTACGGATTATACCCGATTTTGTAGCTTCTGACCATATATGAAACAGCAAATCTTTCTGGCTATTCTCGAAAGATTTGTATGCTTAGTGAAATCAATTCCCAAATAAGGTTCGATTGCTTCTCATGGCGATCGAATTTACAATTCCTAATCCCCATAGCATGGCCATGAGATTCGAACTCGCATAACTCATCAATGGCCAAGGAATGCCAGTGACCGGCATCACTCCAAGCGTCATGCCAACATTCACCAACAAATGAAACAGAAGCATGCTCGCCATACCGTTGCAAACTAACCGTGCTAGCTTATCATTTGAGATCTTGCCAATTTTATAGATACGGTAAATCATAAACAAGTATAAAAGAATGAGTCCAGCAGATCCAAGAAATCCAAATTCCTCGGCCAAAGCAGAGAATATCATATCAGAATGCTTTTCGGGTACAAACTCCAATTGAGTTTGAGTACCTTGCAAGAAGCCCTTCCCCAAAAGGCGCCCCGAACCAATCGCGATGATGGATTGAATCAACTGCCATGTGTATCGTGCGTACTGATTATTGCTTTTGTAGTATTCCAAATTCGTAAAAATAAGGATGCGAATCTTCTGATACTCTTCAAGTTTACTCCATAGAAAAGGGAAAACAGCTATTCCTGATAACAAGATACCCCCAATGATTCTAAAATGAACCCCAGCCATAAAAATCATACCAATCCATATTGCCAAAAAAACCAGACTCGAGCCCAAATCAGGTTGAAGTAATACCAAGCCCAAAGGAATCCCCATAAGTAAGAAGAGCTTCAACATACACAAGGGGTTATTGCACTTCTTTTCGTCACATAAAAGAGTTGCTAAATTCAATATCAAGATGATTTTAGCCAGTTCAACCGGTTGTAAACTCAGCGGTCCCAATGGAATCCATGACTGCCCTCCATAATCACCTTCACGCCCTATTAACAATACAATAACAAGCATGATGATCATGGAGATATATAACACGTAAAGTAGGCTCGTCCATACATGATAATCCATATAAGAGCTGACTATAAACAGAAACATACCCAAGAACATGGCAATAAGATGGCGAATCACATAATAATAGGGTTCGTTTTCAACAATGTTTCTGCTTGTACTGTAAATCATTAAGGTGCTAGCTACTAAAAAAAACAAAATCGACCCAAGGAGTAGCCAGTCTGCGTTTTTAAAAAATTTCTTTTCGAAATGAAATGGATTCACCGGCCTTCTCCTTTCTGTTTATGAACGAAACAGTTGCTTCCACCAGGCAAGAGGTTCTTTCTCTTTCTTCTCGATAAGTTCCGCTTTCGGAAAAGAAATTTTCTCCCCCAACATTCTTCTTGCGATGCGGCGTAAGCATTGTGTGGCAGGGGCTGTATCTGTACTCATCAGTAATTCTCCAAAATTCGCTGCTCGTTGAAAGCCCCGATCTTCGTAAACAATCCCTAATAAAATTGCAGGTAGCAATCCAGCTATGCTTTGAATATCTAGGGCATCGCCAACCTGGATGGAAGACCAATCTACGCGATTGATGATGAATAATGGTTCCGCTTTGCTATGTTGTAAGGCTTCTAATAACGCCCTTCTGCCATTTTGAATAGCGGTAATGTCTGGTGTTACAATGGCGATTAACTGATCTGCCTGATTCACAGCGATACGAAATAATTCTCCGATTCCTGCAGGACAATCTATAATAACCCAATCGAATTCTTCCTTAAGACTCCTCAATAGTTCTACACTTTCAAACACCGGCACCGTTTGTAGCTCTTTTGCCCCCGGCAAGAGAAATAGATTGGGATAACGCGGAACCGGAAGTACAACATTTTTCCATGATTCCGCACCGGAAAGGACATGCGAAAAATCGGACTTGATTTGGTTCTCCAAATTGAACAGCAAATCTAGATTACGCAACCCAGAATCTCCGTCAATCAACAAGGTTCGCTGGTTGTGAAGGGCTAATGCTGCTCCGAGATTCGCTGAAATTGTTGTTTTTCCTGTTCCACCTTTTCCAGAAATAACAGCGATTAATCTACCCATAGAATCACCTCCTCTAGGGTTTTGGCATGACGATATCCAATGGCAATAAGGGATTTTGGAAATAGGTTCGTATCATCTGCGAGACGGCGGGACCACATGCCACACTTCCGCTTCGCCCGGCTTCTACTACCATGGCGATCGTGACCACCGGCTCTTCCGCCGGTGCGAACGCAGCAAACCATGCATGAGCTTTTAAATCTTGCGGGTCATCTGCAACTTGTGCAGTACCGGTTTTTGCAGCCACTTGATAGGGCAAATCCTTCCACAAATATAGATTCTCTAAACTCCCAAAATGAACTCTCTCAGAGGTGCCTCCCGATTGAGTGACACCAATAAGACCTTGGTAAAGAGTATTCCAGGTAGAATCTTGAAAGTCCACTGTCTTCAGTAGGCTTTTTTGAAACACCTGTATGCGATTTCCTTGATTGTCTATGATATAGTCCACTAAAGCAGGGGCATATCGATTTCCTTTGTTCGCAATTTGAGCCATGGCTGAAGCAACTTGTAAAGGAGTAAACGCACTGTATTGCTGCCCAATCGCTGAGAAGATGGTTTCACCTTCATACCATTGCTCTTCAGAAATTAAGTAATTCTCATATGCCCAAGTCTTATAGTCCGGGTTCGATCGATGTGTGAATTGATAAGACGCCTCTGTTTCGTAAAGTAAATCTTCAAAACCTGTATCTTCACCCAATCCAAACATCTTTGCATATTCATCCAGAGTATCAATACCTAGGCGTCTGCCCAGCTCAAAGCAATACGAATTACAGGAATGACTTAATGCTTCAACCGCATTTACCCATCCATGGCTTGAAGGATAGACCCAGCATTTGGGCGCGTTATTCTTGTCTAGGACGTCATAAAACCCTTTACATTCAATGGTCTCGTATTTCTGCACCAAACCGCTTTCTAAAGCGGCTGCTACTGTTATGGGCTTAAAGACGGATCCCGGTGGCAAAGCGGCTAATACTGCCCGATTTAACATGGCATTGGGATATTCTTTTGAACCTATGAGATATTGAATTCGCTTTGACTCCTCTTGCAACACACCGAATTCCCAATCATTGGGATTGAAGTCGGGATAACTGGCCAACGCTAAGATTCTTCCCGTTTGATTCTCCAACATCACAAATGCTCCGCTGTACGCTTCTCTCGCTTGTGATACACCCCAAGGATGAGTCCTTATCACGGTTAAAGAACCTTCCATTAGTTCTTCTGCTTTCTGTTGGAGCTCAATGTCTATGGTTAAGTGGATGTCTTTTCCCGGAGTAGGTTCGATTCTTTCTAACACACGAATGAGATTATCCTGCGAATCGACTTCCACAATCACTCCACCGCTACTCCCGCGTAGCACAGATTCATAGGACCGTTCTAAACCAGCCCTTCCCACCAAATCCCCACTGATATATCCCTGCCCAGCAGCCCAAGTGTCTAAATCATCTTGAGAAATCTCGGAGAGATACCCCAAAACATGTGAAAGGGTTGCTCCATATGGATATACTCTGATGGGTAAATAGTCAATATAAACCCCTGGCAAACTTTCTGATCGCTCCATAACACGGGTTACCATGGTAAAGTCAACATCAATAGCAATTTGAACGGCTTCCGCTCTTCTTTCACGTTGATTCACCTTGTCCATGATGGTTTCCATGGGAATATTCAATAACTGAGCTAAAACCTCGGCAGACTGCTTCACTTGCTTCTCACCCAAGTCAATTAAAGCGATGGTATATGCTGTGCGAGTTGTTACGACCAATCTGCCTTTCACATCGTAGATATTCCCTCTCTGTGGCATTACTCTCAAAACTCTAATCCTATTTTCTATGGATTCCGATTCATAGTTTGCCCCTTGAATCAGTTGCAGATAAGATAACCGAACCAATAAGATGAGACCCACAAAAAAAATCGCAAAAACCATCCAGCGATCTCGATTGTGAGCTTTGTTTTCATCTCTCCACAAAAAGTTCATGGGATCACCACTCAATCTTTTATAATACCGATATTCTTCTCAAATTGCAGAAACTTTCTAAACAAATAGTAAATGCCAATAAACACTGCACCACTAACAAAAAAAGAGGACCCGATCATCTGCCAGTATTTTCCGGATGGAAAAAAGGGTCCTGGATAAAACATACGATAGCCCAAGAAGAACATCACTTCATGAGCAAAGTATCCTCCCGAAAAAGCTAATGAGGGGACCCCGGCCTGATTCTCCAAATACATACCGTGCAGTCTTCCAGCCAGAAAACCTATAATCGCTTTTAGGAGGATCTGGAATCCAAAAGGCTGACCAAAAAAGCAATCTGCTACAAGTCCAACTGTAATTCCGAACAGGCATCCTTCTTTCGACCCCTGGAGCAATCCATAGGCCAAAACAATAATCATCAATAAATCGACCCTAATCGTTTGAAGCATGACTTGGGGAAGGATCGTCATTTGTAGAATCAAAGCCCCTACAAGAATAGCAAGCCACATCATTCGGTGCTTCATGGCGTTACCCCATTCGGGTTCGCGACGGCATCCGGTTGTGAAATTTTTACACTGGATAATATCATCACTTCGAACAGCGATGTAAATTCCTCCGAAGGTTCAATATAGGCCGTCTGATGCATTCCGGTACCCTTTGGGTCGATTTTCCCTATTTTTCCGATCGTTAACCCTGCTGGATATAAATCGCTCAATCCAGATGTGACAACTTTATCTCCGACCTGTATCTCGGCGGTTCCCGGTAACAGAGTAAGTTTCAATGTTGAGGTATTCACACCTTGACCACTGGCGATGCCGAGATATCCTCCCGGTAGCACTCTGGCTCCAACGGAAGTCAGCTCATCGGTTAAGAGCATTAACTCGGCAGTATTTGCGGTCACGTTGACGATTTTACCTAATACCCCTTGTTTCGAAACGGCTATCATTCCCACTTGAATACCGGAAGCACTCCCTAAATTAAGAACATAACGACTAGACCAATTGGTATTTGGCCAGCCGATAATTTTCGCAATGGTGATTTCGTATTGCATATTTTCTTCTTGGTATTGGATCATATCACGGAGTCTTATATTCTCGGACTCCAATGTCTCTAATCGAGCATAGGCTTGTAATAGAAGGGTGTTATGTTCTCTTAAAGCAGCATTCTCCTCTTTCAGGGTGCGGAAATTTTGAACTGTGTCGAACATTTCTTTCCACCATGAGAACATATCGGCCGACCAATCCTGCAAGGGTGCCATGATCTCACGAGTTATTGTCTGTACGGTGCTACTAATCGTACTCGTTCTCACATCAAATGCAATTGCCAAGACAATACAAAGAACGCCCACCAACAAAAGCTGAGTGAAGCGATCTTTTTTTTGATTGAAATTCGGGGGCATTGTTCTCACCACAATTCGGTTTACTTTCGTTCAAACATTCCGGTCGCTCTCAAGCTTTGCCAGCGCCCGTGGCCTATGATTAAATGATCCAAAAGTGGTATCCCCATCACTCTACCGGATTCGATTAGATTCTGAGTGACTTTTAGATCTTCATTGCTCGGTGTCGGATCACCACTTGGATGATTATGCGCTACTAAGATTCCAGCAGATGCATGTTGAATGGCAACCTGAAAGACTTCCCGAGGATGAACCACCGTGGAGTTAAGGGTGCCAATAAAAACTGTACTTAGTGTGAGAAGTTGATTCTTACTGTTTAAGCAAAGCACAAGAAATTTCTCCTGTTTTTCATGCCGTAGAAGAGGCATAAGAAAAGAAGCGGCATCCTCCGAGTTTTGCAAGGTTTCCAGAGCTTTTGGTTTTGCCATTCGTTTGGTTATCTCTAGAACAGCAGCCATTTCCGATGCTTTTGCTATACCTAAACCTTTTATACTGCGCAACTGCTGATAACTACATTGGAGTAATCCTTGTAATCCACTATGTTCATTTAGTATTCTCTCTGCCAACTGAAGTACATCCACACCCCGGTATCCCGTTCGGAGCAGAATGGCCAGCAACTCATGGTCTTGTAAACGCTCGGCTCCTTCAGACTCCATGCGTTCGCGTGGTAAATGTTTCTCTTTTGATTTCATTCATCCAGTTCCTTCATCATTTGTATCACTCGAAACAAAGGCAATCCAATGACATTATAGTAACACCCATCCACACTTTGTATGAAACGTGCAGCTAAGCCCTGAATGGCATATGCACCTGCTTTTCCAAAGGGCTCCCCACTGTTAAGATACCATTCGAGTTCGATCTCGCTGATGTGTCCCATCGTTACCTTCGTTGTTTCGACAGCTTCCTTCATTCTATGGGTATCCAAATCGAACAGCACCACTGCAGTCATTACCTGATGCCTTTGCCCTGACAACAACCGAAGCATGGTTGCAGCATCCTGCCTATTTTTGGGTTTCCCTAAACGGTGTTCATTGAAAATTACCATTGTATCTGCAGCCAAAATTCGCCCTGTTTTATGACGCGACGAAACATCCTGTGCTTTCGCTTTCGCTAAACGCAACACCATCTCATCCGGTGTCAATTGTAAATCTAATACTTCTTCTAATTGGCTAGGATCGGACTCAAATTCCATTTGAATCTGCTGAAGTAATTCTTTCCTTCTTGGCGAATTACTGGCCAAAATCAGTTTTTTCATAAACTCGCCTACCGATCGAAGTATCGAAATACAAGAATGCCAATCAGCAATCCCAATATCGAGCCTAAGTTAAATCGAATCAGCATTTGCAGAGTCATGGAAAGCAAGTTTGTCTCTAAAATAAAAGGTACTGAATTTCCAATTTCAATACCCAACCTAGCCAAAGGCAACCAATTACCGATGAAATCGCCTAATAATCCACCAATAAAAGTACCTAGAGTTATGGCTAAAACCATCCACCAACGTGAAATGCGTCTCCTGCTTCTAAACATATCTGTACCCCATTTCTCCGTGATATAAAGTCTGCTGTCATGGGCTTCCTGTTCATTTTAACATCAATCATCTCTTATTACAACAATTTTCATGATATGGTTGTGTATTTTTATTTCTCAACTAATCACTATATTGGAAGGGATTATACTTGTTTTAAGCGAAAGTTTGATTGTATTCATCATATTCTGTAATTTCAATGAAGAAGGGGGTATAGAAATGAATCAAATCGAATTGGCTGATATTCTGAATCTAAAATACTTAACCGGATTACCAATTTGGTCTCCCGATGGCAAATGGTTAGCTTACAAATGGAATGATGGTGGAGTTACGGACCTTTGGTTAATCCATATGAGTCAGAGTGAACCAAACAGACTCCCCAAGAAAATCACAAGTGCCCGTTCCGGTGTGAGTGTCATGGCTTGGCATCCAACACAGAATACTCTTGCTTATGTTATGGATGGAAATCTCTTCACACTTCGTCCTGACTTGACAGAAGAAATTCAGCAACTAAGCTTTGAGGGGGGGCTGATGAGCCGCTTGACCTGGAATCCTCAAAGCAATGCCATCACCGTCACCAATGGGAAACACATCCTTCTTATAGACCCTTGTGGTGCTCCAAGAATCGATATGAAAGCAATAGGAGAGGTCTTTGGTGGTAGATTTAGCCAAACCGTACACGGTGACTCCTTTGATTGGAGTCCCGATGGAACGTATTTCTTATATACCTGGGTAGACAGTACGAAAAAGCCATTCCTTGCACTTTGCACATTAAAAGATCAAACCATATGGCAATCATCCGGACATCTTCATCAAATTAGTGGTGGTCAATGGGTCAATCATCATCAATTTATGTATTACTTGTCTTCTCCTTTTGGTGCGGAAGTTCAATATAATCTGGTAACCATCCCCGAGCGAAGCGACTGGAAAGATTATCGTGACCTAAAAATAAACGCTCGTTTTACTCCCATTGTAGAGACTCTTTATTCTTTATGTGATACTCAGAGAAAATTGGGATTTACCCATAGCGCTTCCGTACAGCCAAATGGCAAGGGTATCTTATTCCATTCTGAGGCCGATGGATTCCTTCATCATTACTACTATGATTTAAGCGCCAAAACCATGGTACAAAAAACCTTTGGGCTATGCGAAGACTATGGACAAGCAGGAGATCGAATAAGTTGGTCGCCTGATGGCTCAACTTTCTTATATGCCTCCAACCGAAATCATCCGATTGAGCGTCATATTTGGCATCACGATTTGAACGGTGGAGAACGGTGCTTAGTATCTACTCCGGTAACAAACCTTGCACCTGTTTTTTCGCCCAATGGTTCCTCTTTTGTCTATACACATTGCGATCAAAAAAAGAATGGGGATCTTTGGTTATATGAGTTTGAAACCGGGCGATCCTCACAGTTAACCGATTCTATGCCACAAGGTCTGGCAGACAAGCTGACCGATACCACCTTGATACAATATTCAGGTGCAGATCACTGGCCCATCGATGCCTTTATGTTCAAGCCAAAGAATTTCGACTCCAATAAAAAATACCCAGCTATTGTCTGGGTTCATGGAGGACCTGCTCGTCAAATGCGAGGCAGCTGGCATCCCTCTTCCACTTATGCACATTTCTATGCGTTCAACCAATTGCTTGCCAGTCGAGGATTCGTGGTTCTTTCCCCTAACTTTCGTGGAGGAATCGGCTACGGAAGAGAATTTCGACATGGATTATGGGGGGTCAAAGGGCAGCATGATACCATAGATATCATATCAGCAGCATCTTACTTAAAATCCTTACCTTTCATAGATGATTCGCGTGTCGCAGTGTATGGACTGAGTTATGGAGGTTATATGACGTTACACTCACTAACTCAGTATCCCGAAGTTTTTGCTTGTGGAATCAATATTGCTGGTTTATGGGATATTGCACAGTGGGGATTTTGGATGAGAAGTCAATACGGTAATTACTATGGCGATCCTTATTTCTTAGGAGATATGGAGGAGAACCCAGAATTGTGGGCGAAAGGGTCCCCCTGCACGTATAAAACCAACTTAAGCAAACCCCTCTTAAGCTTACAAGGAACGGCAGATCCCAATGTCGATATCACTCAGCAGGACAAACTTGTGCGTGATTGTGTTTCTCTAGGCAGAGGGGAAGCCTTCCGAGCGGTTTACTATCCCGGAGAAAGCCACACATTCCGTTGGAGAAAAACGTGGCAAGATGCCTTCCCAATCATGCTTGATTTCTTTGCTCGTCATCTACAATAGTACAAAAAATAGGGTCCTCTTCATGAGGACCCTATTTTTAATGGTGATGTGGATGCCCTAAATGCAATCCTAAATGTTGCAACTCATCCACAACTTCTGTTTGATCGGCTAAATCACCCAGATCATAAGCAGAGATGTTCTTGGTAAAAACATGTCTCCAATGAAGATACTCACAGATGCAATCCATGTGTTGATCAATCAATTGGTACTGTGGATCCTCCAATTCGGCTCCGCCAACCGTAATCAACCCAAATCGTTTCTCGCTATTTTCTCTAAACTGTGTATTCTTGCTGTAAAACTTGTCAATAATCAGCTTTACTTGTGCCGAAACTCCCCAATAATAGACCGGGGTTCCGATAATCAAAAAATCCGAATCCGCAATCGCTCCAATCACTTGATTGGTATCGTCATTATGTATACAAAACCCACCGTTTTTCTTACAGGAATTGCATGCCTGGCATCCCTGGATACGCAATTTTGCTGCTTCAATGAATTGGATTTCAGCATTCGATTCGCTTTCTTTCAAACCTTGCATGAGCGCTTTCAATGCCGTTGCCGTATTCCCATTCAAGCGAGGGCTTCCCTGAACTATGACATATTTCATCAATGATATCCTCCTTTTATCAGACTACATTAATGATTTTCCACATTCAGGGCAAAATTTTGCTGCTATGGAAGGCAACCCGTGACCACAGTGCGGGCAGAAATGACCTTCCGGTTTGGCTTTACCACATTCCGAGCAGAATTTTCCAGTATTTTGCGCACCACAAGAACATGTCCAACCCGTACTGGACGAAGAAGCAGCCGGGGTGCTTTGTTGATTTGCCTGCGATGCCACCGAAGCGAATCCTCCGGCTGTTTGATTTCCCATATTCACACCCATAAAGCCAGCCATACTACCTGAAGCATTCGAACCTGCTGCTTCTAATCCTCTGGCGATCGCTCCTTGAATATAACCCTCTCGCACTCCTGCATCACTTAACATCGCACCTTGATTTCTCATGTGTATGAGCTTCACGGATTCATCATCATAGGAGATGCTGGCGATGCCTACAGACTGTATGACAAAACCCCGATTCTCTTTCCATTCACCATCTAAAACATCTGCCATATAGCGGCTAAGCTCTACGCTTTTTGATGGCGCATATGAAATTCGAATTCCTTCCATTGACATGCGGTTGATGGCCGTCTGCAATGCAGACATAAATTCCGAAAAATACTGAAGGTTGATGTCTTCCATTTCGACTCTATCTTTGTCTTTTGGAATGACTTCAGTATAGAAGCGAATTGGATCCTGCACTTTTATTGAATAGGTACCGTGAGCACGCAGAAATAGTTCTGCATTATAGAAACTGTCAAAGTAATTAATCGGATTGCGAGTTCCAAACTTAATTCCTTTAATCTCTTGAGTATTGATATAGACGACCTTCTGCTTACCGGCAGGCATACCACCATACTTCACTCGGTTCCAAGTATCTTTGAGCACATCGCCAAAGTTACCACTGAACAAAGAGGGATTGGTCCCTTGATCAAAAGTATAATAACCCTCTTCTGCGGTATAATCAACAATTTTTCCGCCATCCAGAAGAATCATGAATTGATTAGGATAGACATGAATGACCGAACCCTCTGATATCGTACCTTCTGTTGCATTACGATTCAAATTTCGCTTATCATTTCTTCTTGCTACTACACCACTTGTCATCACCGTAACATCGCTCATAGCGTCCGGTTCAATGACCTCTAACCACTGGTCGGATATGCTACTACTTAAAACTGAAAAAGCTGCTCGAATGAGTCCCATAATAACTTCCTCCCTTTATTTGCTTTGTGAATAAACAATGACAGCTAAGAAAACAAGATCTTCTTCCCCATTATTGAGCAGATAATGTCGCTCTCCATCTTTACAAAGGAAGAAATCTCCAGGTTCCGTTTGATATATTGTGCCGTTATCATCATACTCGCCACTACCCGAAATAAAATAATAGGCTTCCCAATCCCCTTCATGAATATGATCTCCAACAGAATGTCCTGGTTTCAAGGTCATCACATGAAATAATCTGCCAGTGCCGTTAAAGTCTTCCACAGACATTAACTGCCTCATATCTACATACCCAACCCCATCTTTTAATCGTTCTTTTCTGGTCACTAACCCTTCGTTGGCACTCACTCGCACTTTTCATTCCTCCGTTCCTTATACATTGAATCGAATATTCAGAATATCTCCGTCTTTTACTTTATATTCTTTTCCTTCGAGACGCAATAAACCCTTCTCTTTGCATCTATTCATGGTTCCTTGTTCTCTTAAGTCATGATATGCTACGACCTCGGCTCGAATAAACCCACGTTCCAGATCGCTGTGAATCTTACCGGCGGCCTTTTTCGCCTCCAGATTTTTCTCAATCGTCCAAGCCCGTACCTCATCTTCTCCTACTGTGAAAAACGAAATCAAGCCCACCAACTCGTACATACTACGTGCTAATCGATAAGTACCTGCCTCTTGAATTCCTAAGTCTTCCATGAAAAGTTGTTGATCTTCCTCAGGTAACTTAGCGATTTCATTCTCCATTTCGGCGCACAGCACGAGGTATCCATATCCTTTTTCTTTCACAGCTACCTCTAGTGTGTCTTGGTTTGGATAATTACCGCTCTTAAACTGAGTTTCATCGACATTAATAACCACCAATTGAGGTAGATTCGTAAAAAAAGCATAATGCTGTATGGAAGCCGTTTCCTCCTCGGTGAGTATCACTTCTCTCAGAGGTTTCTCTTCTTCGAGAGCCTGCAGATATTTCTGCAACGCTTCTTGTTCTATCTTCTGTTCTGCAGTCACTTTCTTGCCAGATTGAATTCGCTGTATACGCTTCTCCACAAAATCCATATCTGCTAACAATAATTCTGCATTCACATTATTGAAATCTCTCAATGGATCCACTTTGCCATCTACATGTTCAATATCACTCGCCTCAAAGGTTCTTATGACATGAACCAAAGCATCTACTTGTCGAATGTTTTGCAGAAAAGCATTGCTACCGCTGGCACTATCGTGGCTTAACCCCGGTAAATCAGTCGTTTCAATTTGTGCATATATCGTCTTTTTAGGTTTAAAAAGCTGGGAAAGCCAATCTATACGTAGGTCCGGTACCTTAGCCATACCCAAATTAGGTTCTGTTTTTCCAGTCAAAAACTTTGAAACCGCTGCATCGCTTTGAGTTAATAAATTATAAAGAGTGGTTTTCCCCACCAAAGGAAGTCCGATTAATCCAATTTTCACGTTATTTCATCCTCTCCATTCACTCTTCCACATATTCAATGTTTCAACACAAAAACCCTTCAAAAAACCATCACCCTTGTGTGGGGGTGATGGTGGATTCAGTTATCTCAAATAGGTTATCGCCATCTCTTTTCTTGGCTTTGCTTCGGGCGAACTTCCTCGTGGATAACCCAAAGCCAAAGATAAGAAAGGTTGGTACCCTTGTGGAACACCTAATTTTTCAACGAGTAAAGAGATTTGCTCTCCATTGAATGCCTGCATGAAAGAAGCAACAAAGCAACTCCCCACGCCAATGCTTTGAGCAGCTAAAGCCATTTGAGTGGCGACATTGGAACAATCGGATTTCCCATAAGCCCTTGTAACATCAAAGGAAAACACGATGACCGTTGGTGCGTGATAAAAATTATGTGTTTTGGCATCGTTCGCACGCTTCACCACATCCGGGTTATCAGAAAGTCGCATTTTTTCTTTGTTCTTTTCCACAATCCAATCCAAAATTTGCTGATCCTGAACAACGGTTACGTGCCAAGGTTGTGAATTGTTAGCGCTTGGAGCCGATAATCCTGCCTTCAGTAAAAGTTGTAGCTCATCTTCTTTCAGCTGTACACCTTGAAACTCGCGAGTACTCCTACGGTCTAACATAGTACGGATGACTTCGTTCATAATGGATTACTCCTTTTCATTTTTTGTTTTTAGCATTTGGAAAACTTCTTGTAAGAACGATTCAACCAATTTCTCCTGCGTTGCCCATGAGGTAACGAAACGAATCACCGAATGGTTGTGATCAAACGGTCCCCATACTTCAAATCTTGCGATTTGTTTCAAATCCTCAATCATTTTATTGCTAAAGATGGGAAAGATTTGATTGGTGGCTGATTCATTTAAGAAAGAAACGCCCATATTCTTTAATTCACTTTGAAGTTTATCTGCCATGTGGTTTGCATGTGCTGCAATGCTCAAGTACAGATCGTTCTGAATCAATGCTAAATACTGTACTCCCAACAATCGCCCCTTGGCTAGTAGGCCACCTCGTTGCTTCATCATGTAACGAAAATCTTCTTGAAGCTGAGTGTTGACTATCACTAAAGCTTCCCCAAAGAGTGCTCCGTTTTTTGTTGCACCAATATAGAAAGCATCGGTTACCCTTGCAAGATCTTCTATTTGAACATCATTGCCTCTTCCAGTCAAAGCGGTTCCTAATCTCGCTCCATCTAGATACAAATAGAGCTTTCTTTCTTGGCAGAAAGCATATAGACTACTCAATTCCGTGAGACTGTATATGGTTCCAACTTCAGTGGCATTAGAAATAAAGACAATTTTCGGCTGGACCATGTGTTCATCCTTGTGCTCATCCAAGATCGGTTGAATCAAGGTTGGAGATAGCTTTCCATTGGGAGTATCCACGGCTAGAATTTTATGACCGGTAGCTTCAATCGCCCCCGTCTCATGGACAAAGATATGACCGCTTTTAGCAGCAATCACTGCTTGATGTGGTCTTAACCAAGCTGAGAGAGAGGTAAGATTTACTTGCGTTCCCCCCACAAAAAAATGCACATCAGATTGAGGCGCTGCAACCTTCTGTTTTAATAATTGGGCAGCTGCTACACAGAATTCGTCTAGTCCGTAGCCAACCGTTTGCTTCATATTCGTTTCGGTCAACGCTTTCAAAACTTGGGGATGAGCTCCCTCACTGTAGTCATTCATAAAAAAATACATATCATTCGCTTCCTTTTCTTTTTATCCTACCAATTAGGGGAGTCGATATCCGTATTGTTCCAACACTTTCACGGGGAAACTCATTCGAACTGTTTTTAATGGGTCGACCACCTGACAGATTGTCATATGTGACAATAATGACATGAGCATTGCTACGCGATTGATGCTTTGCCTTGTTGCAACAAGCAAGAACTCATGCATTTTTTCTGATGCCAATCTTGACGCCTCATCTAAAGTATTTGCTGATTGAATTGTCATGACTTGATCATCCACTACCAAGAAAGGCGTAGGTAAGTATCTTTCTTTGATGACACTCACTTTCAAGGTTACTTTTCCCCTTGTCTCCAGTCCGCAAATCATGACTTCGCCATCGGCCATTAGTGCATGAAGATCACCTAAAGCAAGAAGTGCACCCTCTGTATGAACCGGTAAATACAAGCTTGAACCCGCTTGTATTAAGCGACAGTCCATATTTCCTCCGTGTTCTCTCGGTGTATCCGTTTTAACAGCATCCCCATTTTTTGGTGTTGTTCCTATGACTCCAATCATAGGGTCCGTTTTCAATACCAAGTGTTCATCAAATCGAAACTGATTCCCATCTATAGAGAAAATCCGGACTTCTTTTTCTTTAATTATTCCAGTAAGTCCACCATCGGTCATGGAAGTTCTCATCACACCCGTTGGTGCCACTTGAATATCTAATATGTCTACTTTTAAGATATCACCCGGCTTTGCTTCGTAAACAAAAAGTGGTCCGGTCGCTGGGTTAGCAAATTTTCTTGCTAAAGGATCATCTTTTTCAGAGATAACACTATCATCATAACAGTCCCGAGTGTGAAAAATAACGGTTTCACCATCATGGCAATAGGCTGCCGGGGGATTTGAATCTTGTAGTACGTCCACTACATGCTCTCTTTTAATTTCAATCATGGGATCCCTCCTATCCATTTTATTTAGTATATCAATTGAAGAAATGGATGTAAAGGGAAAGCTGCACTTTGCTTTCTGAGAAAGGTTATATGAAGGCCTTAGCCTGACCCTTCGCCGGTCCGTTAGGTCACTTCAAACCGTTGCTTCGGGTAAGGCTGCGGCACTGAGTCGCTGTGTATATGAATCGTGGTCTGGGATTGGATACGCTGAGGAAAGGTTATGAGGGCCTTAGCCTGACCCTCCGCTGGTGCATTGAATATAAAAAAGCAGAACACACAAGTGAATGTGTGTTCTGCTTTTTGTTGCCCGGCAGTTACCTACTCTCCCGGAGGGTTGCCCCTCGAGTACCAT
>ERZ1645189.41-NODE-41-length-29269-cov-5.780037_pt1 | contig 29269 bp, 27 predicted proteins | sample MGYA00575350_ERZ1645189 | MGnify/ENA primary metagenome ERZ1645189 (study PRJEB40845, sample SAMN11283421) | freshwater sediment metagenome | isolation source: river sediment | host: Sediment | place: India: Jajmau, Kanpur | collected 2015-12-17 ...
ATTAATGCGGGAACAACCCCATCTGGTTATCTGGCAATTTATAACACTGAACCCAATACAATAACAACCCCTTCAAGGGGGCAAGGTGGCATAGGTTTTGTTGGTTATCAAACTAATTTTTTTTGGTGCGGTCCACTGTGCTATCGTATTCACAGCAATGACCAAAGAATTACAACTCGTTTTCTATATTATGTAATGACTAACAGTGTAATGGAAATTACAGGGCTTGCTAATATGACAGGCGTTCCGGCTTTGAACAGAAAAGATTTAAAAGAATTATCCATCCCCCTCCCTCCCCTCGCCGAACAAAAACGCATCGTATCCATTCTCGACCGCTTCGATGCTCTCGTCAACGATATCACTCAAGGCCTACCCGCCGAGATCGAAGCCAGGCGCAAACAGTACGAGTATTATCGCAACCAGCTGTTAACCTTTAAGGAGGCGACACCGTGAGTTCGAGCCAATATAACATTGTAGCTGCCACCAACGAAATGACGGTCGTGGCGGAATACACCCCAGAGCCGAACCGAGCGGTGGAGTATCAGAGCGAGGCCGCTTTGGAGAATGAGTTTATTCGTTTGCTGAACAGCCAGGGGTACGATGTACTGGAAGTGGATAACGAAGCTGCTTTAATTGCCAACTTGAGATTACAATTGGAGACCCTCAACAAAATCGCTTTTTCGGAAGACGAATGGCAACGCTTTTACAGTGTAAACTTAGCCAATGCCAATGAAGGTATTGTTGAGAAAACCCGCAAGGTTCAAGAAGATCATGTTCAGATTTTAAAACGCGATGACGGCAGCACCAAGAATATCGTTTTATTGGACAAGGGCAACATTCACAACAATCGTTTACAGGTATTGAATCAGTATACCGAAAAGGGTGGTAGCCATGAATCGCGCTACGATGTTACGATATTGGTCAATGGCTTGCCTTTAGTGCATGTGGAGTTGAAGCGTCGGGGGGTGGCGATTCGAGAAGCCTTTAACCAGATTAGACGGTATCAGCGCGAGAGCTTTTGGGCTTCCTCGGGCTTATATGAATATGTGCAGTTGTTCGTCATCTCCAACGGCACGCATACCAAGTATTACTCGAACACAACCCGCAGCCAGCATATTAAAGAAGCGGGCGACAATAAGAGCACGAAGAGCAAGAAAACCAGTAACAGTTTTGAATTTACCAGCTTTTGGGCGGACAGCAACAACCGCATTATTCCCGATTTGGTCGATTTCACCAAAACTTTTTTTGCCAAGCATACCCTGCTGAATATTTTAACCAAGTACTGTGTGTTTACTTCGGAACAAATGCTATTGGTCATGCGGCCCTACCAAATTGCGGCGACCGAGAAGATTTTAAACCGCATTGAGGTTGCGACCAATTACAAAAAGATGGGCACCTTGGAGGCAGGCGGTTATATTTGGCATACGACTGGTTCAGGCAAGACCTTAACCAGTTTTAAGACCGCTCAGTTAGCAACGGCGTTGCCGTATATTGATAAGGTTTTGTTTGTGGTAGATCGCAAAGATTTGGATTACCAGACCATGAAAGAGTATGACAAGTTCGAAAAAGGCGCCGCCAACAGCAACACTTCTACTCGGGTATTGCAGAAGCAGTTGGAAACTCCCGACACTCGAATTATTATCACCACGATTCAAAAGCTCGATAAATTTATTGGCGGCAACAAAACCCATGCGATTTATAAGCAACACTTAGTGATCATATTCGACGAATGCCACCGTTCTCAATTCGGGGAGATGCACAGCAAAATCATTAAGGCGTTTAACAAGTATCATCTGTTTGGCTTTACCGGCACCCCGATTTTTGCTGCCAATTCCGGGAGCAGTAGCAACCCCCTCATGCGAACTACGCCACAAGCTTTTGGTGACAAGCTGCATACCTATACCATAGTCGATGCCATTAATGATACCAACGTTTTGCCCTTCCGAATTGATTTCGTGAATACGATTAAGGGAAAAGAGGGCATTCGCGACAAACAGGTCAGTGCTATTGATGTGGAACGGGCGATGATGGCGAGTGAGCGGATTCGGGAAGTGACGGCGTATATTTTAGAGCATTTTGACCAGAAGACGATGCGCAATAGCTTTTACACCCTGAAAGATAAGCGCTTGGCCGGGTTTAACTCAATTTTTGCCGTGGCTTCGATTCCCATGGCCATGCGCTATTATACGGAATTCAAGCGGCAAATTGAAGAGCAGAATCGGAATCTGACGCTTGCCACGATTTTTAGTTTTAGCCCCAACGAAGAAGACCCTACCGATACCGTAGCAGAAGAAGAGGTTGACGCCGGTAAGTTGGACCAAACCTCACGTGATTTCTTGGAGGGTGCGATTCAAGATTACAATCGTAGCTTCAATGTCAATTTTGATACGTCTTCTGACAAGTTCCAGAATTACTATAAAGATGTCTCGCAACGGGTAAAGAACCGTGAAGTGGACTTGCTGATTGTGGTCAATATGTTCCTGACTGGGTTCGATGCCACAACCTTGAATACTCTATGGGTGGATAAGAATTTGCGGCAGCATGGTTTGATTCAGGCCTTTTCACGCACCAACCGCATTTTGAATACGGTGAAGACGTTTGGCAATATCATCTGCTTCCGAGATTTGAAGCAGGCCACCGATGATGCCATTGCTTTATTTGGTGACAAAGAAGCCGGCGGTATTGTTCTATTGAAGACGTTTGAAGAGTATTACCAGGGTTATGAGGAGAAGGGCAAGCATCATGCGGGGTATACCGAGCTGATTGCGACGCTGGAACAAGGCTATCCCCTTGTGCAGGTGATTGAGGGGGAAGAGAACGAGAAGGAGTTTATTCGGCTGTTCGGTGCGATATTGCGAATGAAGAATCTGCTTTCGGCTTTTGATGATTTCGAAGGCAAAGAGTTATTGAGCGAGCGGGATTTTCAGGATTTCCAGAGCCGTTATTTAGATTTATATGACAAGTGGCGTCAGAAGCCCGGCGAGAAGGAAGTTATTAACGACGATTTGATTTTTGAGCTGGAGCTGATGAAGCAGATCGAAGTCAACATTGATTACATTCTCTTGTTGGTCGCGAAGTATCATGAGAGCAACTGCACCGATAAGAGTATTTTGACCCGCATTGACAAAGCCGTGCAATCGAGTTTGCAGCTGCGCAGCAAGAAAGAATTGATTGAAGGCTTTATTGCACGAGTGAATACATCGACTCAGGTGGACGAGGATTGGCGAGCTTTTGTTATGGAGCAAAAAGAACAAGATTTAGCGGCGCTAATTGCCGAAGAAAAGCTAAAAGAACGAGAAGCACGCATGTTTGTCAATGGGGCCTTCCGCGACGGTGAGCTAAAGACGACCGGAACGGGAATTGACCGAATTTTGCCGCCAACTTCCCTCTTTGATAAATCATTTGGAGGGCGAGCGGTGAAGAAGCAAACGGTTGCAGAAAAGTTGCTTCGGTTTTTCGAGAAGTATTTAGGTCTAGTGTAGAAGGGTTTCAGGGCAAGCGACTTGAAATCTTGTAATAATGAAAGTGAGGGAATGCAACATGAGTGATCTGTTTAAAGTTGGAGATTTGTCTGTAGAAGCAGGTAAAAAGGTGCAAGGGTTTTTGAAGGTTTATAACAGCGACATTGAAATGCCAATCACCTTAATTCACGGTACGAAACCAGGGAAAACCGTGGTGATTACCGGCGGGACCCATGGCGGAGAGTATCCGGGAATTGAAGCAGCCATTCGTTTGGCAGGACAATTGAGCCCGCAAGAGATCAGCGGTAAGGTGGCCATTGTCCATCCGGTTAACGTTCGCGCTTTCTTGGCCAAGATGCAATATTTAGGACCGGATGACGGTAAAAATTTGAACCGTATGTACCCCGGCAAAGCGACCGGCACTGTTAGCGAGCGGATTGCCTACACGATTACGACCGAGCTGTTCTCCCAAGCTGATTTTTACATGGATCTGCACGGCGGAGATATTCACGAAGCGTTGATTCCATTTGTATTGTATTCGAAGGCGGGGTCAGAAGAAGTGGCAAGAGTATCGGAAGAAGCCGCTTCTGCGTTGGGTGTGAAGTATGTGGTGGGTTCGGTTTCGACCACCGGCACCTTTGGTTGTGCAGCCACCATGGGTGTTCCGGGATTTCTAGGTGAAATTGGCCAATGTGGTTTGTGGAGCGAAGAAGAAGTTATTCAGTATATGAAGGGCGTCAAGAATGTGCTCAAATACTTGAAGGTTCTCCCGGGCGAAGTCGAAGATTTGTGCCCTGTGGTGGTGTTACCGAAGATGATTGGGCTGAATGCCGAGCAGACGGGCTGCTGGTATCCTTCTGTCAAAATAGGTGATCTTGTGGTAAAAGGACAAAAGCTGGGTGAGATTCGAGACTACTTTGCCAACGTCTTGGGGGAGTATTTTGCTTCACAAGACGCCACGGTATTGTATGTGATCAGTTCTCTGGCCATAACGGTGGGGGATCCGATTGTGGCCATTGGCTAAGAGTATGAATGAAGTACTTGTTTGAAGAGAGATTGCTCATGTTTTTAAAAAAAAGACCCGTCAAACTTTATGAGTTTGGCAGGTCTTTCTCTGTATTGATCATTAAGGCATGTCGCCAATTCTCAAGCTTTATCTCGTATTTGCATGCATAGGCCGGACTCGTGGACATCGCGCGAATGCAGTGTAGTTCTCGACCTAACCCAGGATATGCATGTAAGAAGAAGGTTTCGGCCGTTGCTCCATTAAATACCAAGCGTTTGATTCGGGGATATTCAATGAATAAGGTGAGAAAATCATTGACCTTGGGATTCTGTATTTTCGCGTCAGCAGCACCTTCTCTTTCCGCTGAAGAGAAAACATCCCACAACCCAAAACCATGGTGGAGCAGAAATTGGCATCGTGCACGATAATCCGGATCTGGCAGAGTTTGGGCAAAAAGGTCATAGACGATTGTCCAAAACTTGTTGTTGGGGTTGCCGTAGTATTGATGGTGTTGCAGTGAAAGCGGGCCGGGCAGCGAGCCGAGAATCAAAGTGATGGTCTGCTCGTTGATGATCGGTTCAAAGCATTGAACACGTGATGGTATTATCATGGGAACTCCTTCACCACTTTTCCGTCGATTTTTTAGTTTGCTACGGCATTTCGAGTGAGTTTCGCTCTGTACAGTGCTTGATCAGCTAGTTCTATAAACTGCTCTAGATCTGTTTGGTCGTTGGGAATCATAGAATAAACACCTATACTAATCGTAAGAACCTTTGCTACTTCGGAATATTGGTGTGGTATCGCCAAGTCCTCCACTGCTTGACGGACGATTTCTGCAAGGGTCCTTGCTTCGGTCTCATTACTATGAGGCATAACCATCGCAAATTCTTCACCACCATAACGCGCCACGAAATGAGAAGAATGCTTTGTGTAACATTTTAGCACTTCCGCTATTTGCTGTATACAGCGATCGCCAGCTCTGTGGCCATAATGATCATTATAGGGCTTAAAGAAGTCAATATCCATCATTAGCATTGACAAAGGTATATTATGATGTTTACATCGATTCCATTCCACTACTATTTTAGTTTCAAACATCATACGATTAAAAATCCCGGTTAATCCATCTGTCTGAGATAATATCTCAAGCTTAGCATTCACTTCTTCCAATTCGTGATTGATGCGCTTGAGTTCCCGACTGCTCTCCTGCAGCAATTTTTGATTTTTAAAGTCCTCCTCCTGTTTTTTATATCGTGCACACGATATGGCCCAAGCAACAATCAGAAAAGCACTCGTGTTGATTGCATTGGCAAATGTTAAATCTACCGAGGATTGGTACGACGGCAAGAGAACCAAAAAAACGACATGCACTACTGAGTAAATAAGCAGAAGAAGCATTGGTTGAAAGATGGGAACCACCGCAATGGCAAGAAGCGCAAAGACATAAACAATGACTTGACCATTATTTGACTGATCCAATAGCGAAATACCAACACACCAAAGCAAGGTGAAAACAGCAAAAAAGCTACCAGTAATCAATGTGGGTTTTAAGTACTTTTGGATGTCCTGTTCGAAATATAAGAACAAAAAAAGAAATGTAACCATGGCCAAAAGCATAACAAAGTACATCAGAATGTACATCTGATTGTCACGCCATAATTGGCTATGGTTACTGAAAGTATAGGCAATAATGAGTAAAATCTCTATAACAATGAAAGTAATCGAGGTACTCTTAACCCGATTAACATTGGATTTGGCAACACCAATCGTAAACTCATGACGTTCTTCCATAGGGATATCGGTCCCACAAAAATTCTTGCATACTTTCTTAAAACGATTCCACAAAGGCATTCACCCCGCTCGTTCTATGTAATAATAGGACCGATTACATTTTAATTATATCACAAGCTGCTTATGAATGCAATGAATAGACCACAAAAGCCGCTTATCGATATTAGATAAGCGGCTTTCTGAAAGGTTTACTCGGCTTGATTTACGACTAAGGTTTGCTGTACCTCTTCCTCGTTGACCAACAAAAGCACCGGTGGTTTCTCTTTGCGCATCACTGCGTCATCAATAATCACTTTTCGCACGTCACGTCTGGATGGCACTTCGAACATAATGTTCATCAGTACATTTTCCATAATTGCCCGTAACCCACGAGCCCCTGTGTTTCGTTGAATCGCCTCTTTGGCAACTTGGGAAAGAGCTTGGGGAGTAAACTCCACTTCCACTCCGTCCAGCGAAAAAAGTTGTTGATATTGTTTAACCAATGCGTTGCGAGGTTCTGTTAGGATACGTACCAAGGCATCTTCATTTAAACTATCGAGCGTGGCGATAACCGGTATTCGGCCAACCAATTCGGGGATTAAGCCAAATTTAATTAAATCTGCGGGTATGGTTTTATGAATCAAATCGTTATAACCCATTTCTTTGGCTGCGCGAACTTCTGCACCAAACCCTATGGTGTTCTTGCCGACCCGACTCTCGATAATTTTCTCCAGTCCATCAAAAGCACCACCTACAATAAACAAAATATTGGTGGTGTCCAACTGGATGAACTCCTGATGAGGCAACTTGCGGCCGCCCTGCGGTGGAACATTGGAGATGGTACCCTCCAGTATTTTCAACAAAGCTTGTTGTACACCCTCACCCGAAACATCACGAGTTATGCTGCGGTTCTCACTGCGACGACTGATTTTATCGATTTCATCGATGTAGATGATGCCTTTTTCGGCTTTTTCCATATCATAATCGGCAGCTTGAATTAAACGCAGCAAGATATTCTCTACATCTTCACCCACATATCCTGCTTCGGTCAATGTTGTGGCATCGGAGATGGCAAAGGGTACATTGAGAATACGTGCCAGTGTCTGAGCCAAATAGGTTTTACCCACCCCGGTCGGACCTAGCAGAAGGACATTGCTTTTTTGAAGCTCCGCATCTTCTTCTTTTTTCTTAAGTTTCTTTTTATCTCGCCCTTTGTAGCCCTCACTAATGCTTCTTTGCTGAATTCTTTTGTAGTGATTATAGACAGCTACAGAAAGAGCTTTTTTGGCCTCTTCTTGGCCGATGACATATTGATCAAGCGCTTGCTTAATCTGCAGTGGCTTCATCAGTTCTTCCATATCGGTTACGGCTTTGGGATCATTTTTGAATTCATCTTCCAATATTTCATTACAGAGGTCGATGCATTCATTGCAGATGAAAACGCCGTTTCCGGCAACCAGCTTGCGTACCTGATCCTGAGATTTGCCGCAAAAGGAACAGTTAAACTGTTTTTTATCGTCTCGAAATCCTTTTGGCATAGGTCTCCTCACATGTTTCTGTTATCCCACCAGAAAATCTATGGTCTTCTTGTAATTGACTTCCGATACCATTTGGGGTAGCATGCCCTGAGCATTGACAATGCCTTTAAACGCATCCATTTCCATTTGATAGGATTTAGCCATTTCTGCTAAATACGCATCGATTTCTTCTTCGGTGGCGGTAATGTTTTCAACTTTGGTTACTTCGTCGATGACCAGAGTGTGCCGAACGGCTTTCTCTGCTTGAGGACGGAAGTCGGCTTTCATATCTTCTTCGGTTTTACCTAAAATGTTTTGGTAATCGGTCAGTTTCAGTCCTTGACGTAGGAGCGAATTTTCAAAATTCTTCAACATTTGCTCGGCTTGACGGGTAATCATGATCTCGGGGATTTCTACCTGAGCATTCTCTACAACTTTGCTCAGAATGGCTTCCCGACGGGCTTCTTTATCTTTTAGTGCCGCCGCATCTGCCAAATTGCTTCGTAGTTGAGCTCGTAGTTCTTCCAAGGTTTCTACATCCGACACGTCCTTGGCAAAATCGTCATCCAACGGCAATACTTCTTTGCGGCGAATTTCTGTTAATTTGCAAAGGAATACGGCAGGTTTCCCAGCCAGTTCTGCTGCATGGTAGCTTTCGGGGAACGTTACATTGACTGTAATTTCTTCGTTGAGGGGATGGCCCACCAATTGATCTTCAAATCCTGGGATGAAGCTGTTGCTACCTAGTTCTAACTCATAGTTTTCGGCTTTTCCACCATCAAAAGCGACTCCATCCACAGATCCATCAAAATTGAGTTTTACAAAATCACCCTTTTGAGCCAGCCCATCTATGACCGGCACCAAACGAGAATGTTCATTTTGTAACCGAGTTACCTCTGCATCTACTGCAACCTCTGTCACTTCTGTGGGCGTAATTTCCACTTCGATACCTTTATATTCGCCCAATGTCACGGTGGGAGGAATGGTCACAACGAACTTCACCGTAGATACTTGACCTTTTTCAAAAGTAACGACATCGACTTCAGGACGATCGATGGGCTCCAATTTGGTTTCGTTGAGTACGAAATCATATACTTCGGGAAGAAGTGCATCCAGAGCATCGTCATAAAGCACTTCAACGCCGTAACGAGCTTCCAACATGGGGCGAGGGAATTTACCTTTACGGAAACCAGGTACGTTAATCTGACGTACCACTTTCTTATATGCTCGAGCCAGGCCGCTTTCCACTTCTTCGGGAGAAAGATCCACGGTGAGGGTCACATAATATTTTTCCTGGGTTTGAGATTTGATCTGCATAATATCCTCCTTCTAAATCCAATGGTTTTCTCTACATTGGAACAGCAAAAAATGGAGCGGAAAAGGCTCTGCCAAATGAGCTATTTCCGCAACTCCTCCTTATTATATCAAATGATGTTGGAAATGCAAGGAGGTTGATTCGCTTTTTTTTAATAAAAAGTAGCGGAATATCGAATAAACATGAATACTCTTCTACATTGTCGTTCGAAGTTCCATCAAAACATCGCGAATACGTGCCGCTTCTTCAAACTCCAGTGCTTTCGCAGCCGCTTTCATTTCACGCTCTAAACGAGTCATTAACTCTTGTAATTCACGTTTACCCATTTTCTTAATGCTCTCTTTGCTTAAACCCTGGCCACTATCACTTCGGTCGATGCTGTCAATAACCGAGCGAACATCTTTTCGAATGGACACCGGAGTAATACCATGGCGAAGATTATACTCCATTTGTAGCTTCCTTCGTCGATTGGTTTCATCCATGGCTTTTTGCATTGAATCGGTCATTTTATCGGCATAAAGGAAGACCGTGCCGTTGACATTTCGTGCTGCTCTGCCTATGGTTTGTATGAGAGAACGCTCAGAACGCAAGAAACCCTCTTTGTCGGCGTCTAGTATGGCTACCAAAGATACTTCCGGTAAATCTAAACCCTCACGCAATAAGTTAATTCCAACAAGCACATGAAAAACGCCCAATCGCAAGTCCCGGATAATCTCCATACGTTCCAGAGCATCAATGTCGTGATGCAAGTAGCGGACTTTCACTCCCAATTGTCCTAAGTACTCTGTAAGGTTCTCGGCCATTTTCTTCGTTAGAGTGGTAATTAAGACACGCTCGTCCACCGCTGTACGTTTCTTGATTTCAGCCAACAAATCATCAATTTGCCCCTTGGTAGGTTTTAGTTGCAAGACAGGGTCAATCAGACCGGTAGGTCTGATAATCATCTCAACAGTTTGTTGACTGTGTAGTGCTTCATAGGGTCCCGGGGTTGCCGATACAAATACAACTTGATTGATACGTGCTTCAAATTCCTCAAAAGTTAATGGACGATTGTCAAATGCAGATGGCAGGCGGAATCCATATTCGATTAGTTTTTCTTTACGAGCTCGGTCACCGGCATACATACCCCGGACTTGAGGAATACTCACATGCGACTCATCCACCATGAGTAAGAAATCATCCGGAAAGTAATCCAACAGTACATCCGGAGCACTCCCGGGCATTCTGCCCGATAAAGGTCTGGAGTAGTTCTCGATGCCGCTACAGAAACCCATTTCCATGAGCATCTCCAAGTCGTATTCGGTACGTTGCTTAATTCGTTGAGCTTCTACCAATAAGTCATTCGCTTTGAACCAAGCTACTCGCTCTTCCATTTCTGCTTCAATCTCTGCTAGTGCTCTTTTTACATTTTCCTCGGAAGTAACATAATGGCTAGCAGGAAAGATATCTATTTCATTGGGGTTTTCGATGATTTCGCCCGTGATGATGTTGATGTGGGAAATTCTTTCGACTTCGTCTCCAAACATTTCGATACGATATGCAAATTCCGAGGTATTGGCCGGAATGACTTCTAGGGTATCCCCTCGAACCCGGAATCTGCCACGCTGGAAATCCATTTCATTTCGTTGATACTGTATCGCCACCAAGCGGCGCAGTATATCGTCGCGTCGTATTGTTTGCCCTACTTCCAAATGCAAATGAAGGTTAAGGTATTCTGCCGGTGAGCCAAGACCATAAATGCAGGAAACGGATGCTACAATGATAACATCCCGCCTCGATAATAACGCGGTGGTCGCGGCATGACGAAGTTTATCGATTTCTTCGTTTATTGAACTATCTTTTTCTATATACGTATCGGTCTGAGGGATATACGCTTCTGGTTGATAATAGTCATAATAAGATACAAAGTATTCCACCGCATTGTTGGGAAAGAATTCTTTGAACTCGCTACACAGTTGAGCAGCTAAAATTTTATTGTGAGCAAGAACTAATGTTGGCTTTTGGGTACGAGCAATGACATTGGCCATGGCAAAAGTTTTCCCCGAGCCGGTAACCCCCAAAAGCGTTTGCCCTTTGTTTCCTTCTTCTATACCCTGAACCAATTGGTCGATGGCTTTTGGCTGATCACCCGTGGGCTGATAGGGTGCATGGAGTTCAAATAAGTCCATATCTGATGAACCATCCTTCCCTCTAGATCTTATTTTGCGAGGATCCCCTTTAATTCTGTTATAGCTGCTTCCCTTTGCATATCGGTTTCGGCGAGTGGCAAAGCATAGCAATCGGCATTCAGTTGTTGGACTGTTTCCAGGTTCAGTTGCCCGGTTACCTCCAGCCCTAAGGTTTTTTGGTATGTACCTAATGCCAATTGTGTGATGGGACCAAAGTTCTCCTCTGTAACCGGATATCCTAACGCGGTCAATTTTGCTTGTAATAAGCGGATATCGCTATCCTTCATTTTCTCGGATTCGATGACACCCAAAGGAAAACTAACATCTACAATGAAGAGATTGGGAGTTAATCCTACTCCTGCGACCCAGTGACCATTTCGTGTGTGCCAGTTACTGGTCGTAAACGTTAAGCCCGAACCATTAGTCAAAGCACTGGAACTTTGTCCCACCCCTTTGCCATAGGTCGTTACCCCCACGACGGGGTCTCCACTGTCTTGCAAAGCCCCCGCCAACACTTCGGAAGCACTTGCGCTGTATTGATTGACTAAGACTACAACCGGGAAACCACGATCTTTTAATGTAGAAAATTCTTCGTTGGTATATCCGTTGGCATAGGTAATGGAGAAAATCTTCCCTTCCGGAACCAACAATTTTGCTGTTTCCACCACTCCGGTATGTGTGCCTCCTCCATTGCTTCGCAAATCAAGGAGGAGTCCTTTTAAGCCCTGTTCTCTGAACTCTTTCAAAAATGTTTCTACTTGCTTTCCTGTTTGATCGTTAAATGAAGAGATTTTGATGGTTGCTATTCCATCTTCATCCATCTCTCCGGTAACCGTTATGGTTTCGACCAATGCACGTGTTATGCTAACGTCGAAGTCCTCTTTCTGACCCGGACGACGAATGGTTAATACCACATCCGTTCCTACTTCTCCACGCACCAACACGATACCGTCTTGAGTAGACCAACCAATCACATCTGTGCCATCGACTGCTAAGATTTGGTCTCCTGTCTGCAACCCCGCTTTCTTGGCGGGTGAATTCTCATAGGGTTGTACAATGGTAATGTAGCCACCACTGGTAATGACAGAAGCTCCAATACCGGAATAAAACCCACTTCGATCGTCCATTTTCATGGAAAAGTCGTCTGCCTCATAATATGAGGCATAGTCGTCGCCCAATGTTTCCAGCATACCCGCAATGGCTGCGTCTACCAAGCTACCCTTCTCGGGTTTTAAGGTGGAGTTTACCGATAGATACTGATATGCCTCTAGGAGTGAGTATAATTCTTGATCTTGTTGAATCAACTCCATGAGCATGGTGGTGCTATCTCCTTCAGCTCCAACAGGAGTTTGAACGAGTTGGGTCCTCCTCCATAACTGATAACCGTTAAAAACGAGGGCTGCCGAAACCAATAAGCAGCCCAGAAGAAACAGCCAATGAGACTCCCCTAATTTTTTGCGCATGGGTTCTGTGGACCCCGTCCCTTTTACTTCATCTTCGTTCATAGTGAACTCCTTTAACAGGGGTGATTACCACCCAATATAATCACGGGGATTGACCCGTTCTCCATTGACGCGGAACTCAATATGTAAATGCGGTCCGGTGCTCCAACCGGTTGAGCCAACCGAAGCGATGATATCTCCCCGGTCTACCACATCCCAAACCTCCACATAAAGCTCTGAACAATGTCCATATAATGTTACGATCCCGTTGCCATGATCAATCATGACTAGATTTCCATAACCACCTGAATTCCACCCGGCATAAATCACCGTACCAGCATCCACGGCCTTGATATCCGCTCCATAATACCCTGCGATATCGAGTCCACCATGAAAATTGGTGTTGTACCCACCAAATGGATCATCACGCCACCCATATTCATCCGTAGTATAATGAGTGCTCGGAACGGGCCAAACATAAATTCCCGTTCCGTAACTAGGACCTTGGTTTTGCTTTTGCAAATCGCGTATCGTTGCTTCCAATGCCACCGCTTGGCGTTCAAACTCATCGTAAGCACGTTGCCAAGATTCTTTCTGACTGAGAATATTACTCATTAATTGACTTCGTTCTTCTCTTTTTGAAGACAATTCATCCTCACGTACTTGAGCTTGATATTCCAAAGATCCCAAATACGCCAAGTTGTTTTCCAACTGCAGATTTGCAGCCTCTAGTTCCGATTTCAGTTTTCGTTGCTGTTCCAAGATCTCAATATCTTTTTGGAACAACTGGGTAATTTGCTCAAACTGGGTAAGAAACTCACTAAAGGATGAACTACCGAAGAAAACCTCCAAGTAACTAATACTCCCATTTTCATATAATGAGCGCAAGCGCTGTTTGGAAACCTGATCTTGAGCATGAATCAGCTGATTCAATTCATCTAACTGGATATTGCCAGCTGCAATGTTTTGCATAGCAACATCTTTTTGCCCAGCCAAGTAATAGAGTTCGTTTTCGGTCCAATCCAATTCCCAATCCACCACCGATAACTCATAGAGAATGCTGTCAGTTTGGTGTTCAGCCCAGATAATTTTTCCGTACAGGTCTTGCTTCTGCGCATTGGCGGCATCGAGTGCAGATTTATAATCATCTATTTCATCCGCGAAGACCCACGGGTACACCAAAATCAAGCTGCAGACTACCAGCCATGCAACCCAGCGATTGTATCTCATATTCTCACCATCCTACACATTTAAGTATCGACCCAATGACATCATGCTTCCAAAAAAGCCAATGGTTATACCGCCTATGACGAGATTCTTAACTAACTGGATAAGGTATGGCGTAATCGGTAAAAGCGGAAGGAATGGAATCTCTACAGCAACATAATTGTGCAGTTTGTAATAGATGAGAAACAAAACTCCACCTGCGACCAATGCGCCAAGAATGCCCAATAACATGCCTTGTAAGAGAAATGGCCATCGAATGAACCAATCGGACGCTCCCACAAATTTCATGATTTGTATTTCTTGTCTCCGAGCATACACAGTCAGCCGAATCGTATTCATTAAAACAAATAGAGTAGCGACCGATAAACCTGCTACCAGTAAGACCATACCGATGCGCAATGCTTGTGTCATACGGATTAATTTTTCGACCTCTTCACGACCATAACTCACATCCGCAATACCCTCCAGCTTTTGTAAGCGTTCGGCAATGCCAACGACTTGATCCCCTGAAGAAGAAAAGACTTCAAAGGAGTGGCGCAAAGGATTATCCTTCTCATAACCTGCCAGTAACTCTTTTCGGCTCCCCAATCGTTCCCCTAAACGTTGTAAGGCCTCGGTATTGGAAACAAACAGAACCGATTTTACACCCGGAAGCTGTGAAATTTCTTGAGTTAAACCGGCAATGCGCTCTTCGCCGGTTTGGTCCGATACATAAGCGGTAATTTCCAGTTTCCCTTCTACATCCTTCGCCATGTAGTCCAAATTGGCTGTAACGAGGAGAAAGAATCCCAGAATAATGAACATGACTAAAGTGATTCCTACAGAAGCAAACATCATTGCACCGTTTTGACGCATATCGTGGACTGCTTCCCTAAAGTAATAAGCGATGGTGTGGGGTCTCAATTTAGGTAACCCCCTTCCATACGGTCACGAACTTTCTTGCCATTTTCTATCACGATGACTCTGTGTTTCATGCGATTGACCATCTCACTGTCGTGGGTAGCCATAATGATTGTCATCCCTCGTTCATTGACTAAACTTAATAAGCGCATGATTTCCCAGGAGGTAGCGGGGTCCAGATTTCCTGTTGGTTCATCACAGATCAAAATTCCAGGATCATTGGCAAGAGCTCTGGCTAGAGCGACTCGCTGTTGTTCTCCTCCGGAAAGTTGATTCGGATAAGACTCATGACGATCTTTTAACCCAACTAGTTCCAACAGCAATGGAACACGATCTCGTATCGCAGTACCGGATGCCTCTACCACTTGCATGGCAAAGGCAACATTTTCATACACGGTCTTTTGAGGGAGCAGGCGAAAATCTTGAAAAACCACGCCTAAACGGCGGCGCAAAGCAGCAACCCGACTACGACGCAATCGGTTGACTACTTGATTCTCTATGATAATTTGACCGGAAGTTGGCTTTTCCTCAGCAGTCAACAATCGCAAAATGGTAGATTTTCCTGCCCCGCTAGGTCCTACCAAGTAAACGAACTCTCCCCGTTCTATGGTGAACGATACATTATCCAGGGCACATACTTGGTTTTTATACGTCTTACTGACGGAATCAAAGGTTAACATAGACTCCTCCTGTAGATTATTACAGTTCATTTAACATAAAAATCTTCGACAAGTAGCTGCTCATATCCTTTTCTCGGCAGCCGTTCACAAAAATATCAGAATTTCATTTTTTCCTGTTGTGAAAAACTTCGATTCAAGGTAAAATGGAATGAGAATACTTTTGAGGGAAGAAGGAGGAATTATGGCAAAGAAACAAAACAAACTTCAGTTGATTCCCTTGGGGGGAGTCAGCGAAATCGGAAAGAATATGTCTGTCTTGCGTTTTGGGCAGGAGATTATGATTATCGACGCGGGTTTAAAATTTCCAGGGGATGATATGCCGGGAATTGACTACATTATTCCGAATTTTTCATATCTTTTGGACCACAAAGACCTAATCAAAGGACTTTGTTTAACGCATGGTCATGAAGATCATATCGGAGCAGTCGCATATCTGTTAAAAGAAATCCAGATACCGATTTATGGCTCAGGTTTGACTTTGGGCTTATTGGGCAACAAATTAAAAGAACACAAAGTTACCGCAGAGACCCACACCATACAAAACGGGGACATCATTCAATTAGGCCGATCTTTTAAGATTGAGTTTATTCAAAACAATCACTCCATACCGGACAGTTTCTCCCTAGCAATTCGCACTCCTGCAGGGGTTGTCATCCATACCGGCGACTTTAAGATTGATCAAACTCCGGTGAGTGGACCCACCATCAACATGCAGAAGTTAGCAGCTTATGGCACAGAAGGTGTTATGGCTTTGATGATTGATTCGACCAATGCCGAACGAGAAGGATATACAAAATCCGAACGAATCGTTGGACGCACTTTTGAAGAGATGTTGCGCACCCACACAGAGAGTCGAATTTTTGTTGCTACCTTCGCTTCAAACATTCATCGTATACAACAAGTTTTTGATGTTGCCGAGAAGTTTGGACGAAAAGTTTCGGCGGTCGGTCGAAGTATGATCAACAATATTGAAATCGCTGCCCGCCTAGGTTACTTAAAATTCATCGATAAAAACTACATCCCCATTGAGAATATTGGTGGTTATAAAGATAATGAACTCTTAATCATCTCCACCGGTTCTCAAGGTGAACCGTTGGCAGGACTGACCCGCATGGCAATGCAAAGTCATCAGAAGGTGAACATTCGCGACGGCGATGTCGTCATCATGTCCTCCTCACCCATCCCGGGCAACGAACGATTAGTCAACCGAGTCATCGATGGCTTATACCGCTGCGGCGCAAAAGTTTATCATCAAGGAATTGCCGATGTACATGTATCGGGGCATGGCAGTCGTGAAGAGATTAAACTCATGCTGAATTTGATTCAACCAAGATATGTGATTCCTTTCCATGGAGAGTACCGTCATCAAGCGAGCATGACTCGGTTAGCGGAAGATATGGGCATCACCCGTGACCGAAGTTATTTAGCAGAAATCGGAGATGTGATCGAAATCTCCTCCGAAGGATTGAGAAAAGTCGGTACAGTTAATGCCGGTCCTGTTTACGTAGATGGCATCGGCATTGGCGATGTAGGGAGTGCAGTATTACGAGACCGTTTACAACTCAGTATGGATGGCACCTTGACTGTGGTTATGGCGATGGACAAAGCCCACAAAAACATTCTGAGTGGCCCGGAGATTCTTACGCGTGGCTTCATCTATGTAAAAGAATCGGAAGAATTAATCCGCGACATCAGACAGTTAACAAAGGGAATTGTAGCAGAGCAAATGCAAATGGGAAACCTGCAATTACCTCAGATTACAACGGCTTTGCGTGACGCATTAAGTGGTTATATTTTTGAGAAAACCGAACGCAATCCTGTTATTTTGCCCATTATCATGGAAGTATTCTAAAACAAAACGGGCTTCATCCTTTCGGATGAAGCCCGTTTCTATTTGTTATCGTTTGCGACTGTTGATTAAGTTCTTTTCCAAGAAATTCAAAGAATCTAACGCGATGCATGTACCTAAGCCTACACATTCAATAGGGTTCTCGGCAACATAGGTATGAATCCCTGTTTCTTGAGTCATGAGTTTATCAAGGCCGTCAATGAGAGCTCCTCCCCCAGTCATGATAATGCCTCGATCCATAATATCGGCAGCCAGCTCGGGCGGAGTGCGTTCTAAGACTGTTTTCACCAAACTGACAATACTGTCTATGGGTTCTTGCATCGCTGTCATGGCTTGGTGTGAAGTAATGGTCACATTTTTGGGCAACCCGGTGACTAAATCACGTCCCCGTACTTCCAAGTACACTTCTCTCGAACCCGGAAAAGCGGTGCCGGCCTGAATTTTAATATCTTCTGCGGTTCGCTCCCCGATGAGTAGGCGATATTCATTCCGCATAAAACGAATAATCGAGTCATCCAGTTTATCACCTGCGATACGTGCGGCTTCCGAAACGACAATACCACCTAAGGAGATGACAGCCACATCCGTCGTGCCACCACCAATATCGACTACAATCGCTCCATTGGGTTTGGAAACATCGATTCCTGCCCCCAACGCCGCTGCCAAAGGTTCTTCAATGAGGAAGGTCTGTCTCGCACCCGCTTCACTAGCGGCTTCCAAAACAGCGCGCTGTTCTACTGTTGTAATGCCGGAAGGTACACCAATCATTAATCGAGGACCGAAAAAGCGGCTCTTGCCACATACTTTACGGATAAATGCCTGTAACATTTGCTGAGTCACATCATAATCGGCAATAACGCCTTCGCGCATAGGGCGGACTGCGATTATATTTCCCGGGGTTCTTCCAATCATTTGGCGTGCTTCTTCACCAATGGCCAAGGGTTTACCGGTATCGCGATCTACCGCAACTACCGAAGGTTCATTGAGTACAATTCCTTTATTCTTAATGGAAACCAAGACACTGGCGGTTCCCAGATCAATACCTACATCCATTCCAAAGCCAAACATGGTGTTCCCTCCCCCATTTCTACCGACTACATTTTGTCGGCGACACTTTATTCAATTCGAGATACTGGATTATTATTCCTCTATTTGCAGTGCAACAATCCCTGGTATTGCTGCGTTTCCATTTGCGGTTTGAGGTCGATGTATCGGAAGAATTGGCTGCGGATTCTTCTTGAGCCACAGCAGTCCTTCTCGCAATATGATACGATCACGCAACAAGATATACTTCATCGTGTAATCTATACACTGGTTTTTTTGCATGCGGAAACCTGCTTGTTTGGGTGTAAACCATCGTAGTTGGAACCCTAACCGCTTCTCGTTCGCACTTAGAGCATTGCCAACCGAAGGTCCGCAGACTTTGGCCACAAAACAGTAAGAGTGTTGCAAATAATGATTTCTGGCTTTATGTTCTTCAATGCTTCCCAACTCTGTCAGAATTTCCACCGGATATCCGGTTTCTTCTCGGACTTCTCGAATAAACGCTTCTTCTTTGGTCTCACCATAGAGCATACCACCGCCGGGAAGCTTATATATTCGCATCTTACTTAAATACATCAGTGCAATTTTCCCTTGATCATTGATAATCACACCACGGGAACCATAGCGGGAAATTCGTTGAACCAACCCCAATTCCTCACCGGTTACCTGACGATCTGTGATACGGCCCAGAAAACGCATTTGCAATCACCTCCTTTGCTTTGATCTTCCCAAAACACCTTTTTGTTATGCTTGATCTTCTTCTATAGGTCTCATGAGAGGGAATAATACGCCATCTCGTATGTTTTCTAAATTCAACAGTACTTGTAGCAGTCGATCGATACCCATACCCCAACCGGAAATGGGCGGCATGCCATATTCCATGGATTTCAAGTACTCTTCATCTAGTGGCATGGCCTCCGCATCCCCTTGGGTGCGTAGCTGTGCTTGAGACTCTAACCGGATGCGCTGATCAACCGGATCGACTAGTTCTGAATACGCATTGATGATCTCGGCTCCGTTGACCACCAATTGAAAACGATCGACGATTTGTTCATCGATATCATTACGACGAGCCAGAGGAGATAAATCAATCGGATGACAAGTCAAAAACACCGGAGAAATCATAAAGGGACGGCTAACTTTTTTATACAATTGATCGATGAGGTTCCCCTTGCCAAGACTTTCAAGACTCTCATGTTCAAGACGAATTCCTTTGTCGCGGATGGCTTGCAACAGGGTAGCTCCATTTGCATAATCATCAATATCGATTCCTGTGTCTTTCAATATCAATTCCCGGAAGGATACCACCGGCCACTCTTGTGAAAAATCGATTTCCTTATCTCCTATGGATATGGTAGCAGATCCAAACAACTCCTGTAATATCACAAGAATCATCTCTCGTAGCATTTTCATGTTGTCTCGGTAGTTAAAGAAGGCACTATACCCCTCTATCATGGTGAAATCCTGTAAATGGACGGGGCTAATTCCTTCGTTACGGAAGCATCGCGAGACTTCAAACACATGTTGAAAACCACCGACGATCAGTCTTTTCAAATAGGTTTCAGGGGCAATTCGCAAATAAACATCAATATCCAGTGCTTTATGATGCGTCAAAAACGGTGTTGCCAACGCGCCCGAGGCCTTGTTCGTTAAAATGGGTGTTTCCACTTCTAAGAACCCTCGAGATTCAAGAAACCTGCGAATAGCACTTAACATTCGGCTGCGCATCAAAAAGACGCGGCGGCTCTCTTCGTTGGAAATCAAATCCAAATAACGCTGACGATAACGAAGTTCTTGATCTGCTAAGCCATGCCACTTCTCCGGCATTTCACGCAATGCTTTTCCTAAGAATGTATAACTTTCCACCTGTAACGAACGTTCTCCACTGTTGGTGGTAAACATCTCTCCCTCAACTCCCAAAAAATCGCCAATATCGACGGTTTTGTGGAAGAAGTCATATTGATCCTCTAACGTATTTTTCTTCAAAACAAACTGAAGTTTCCCTTGCATGTCTTGTAAATGTCCAAAAGTGATTTTGCCCATTTTGCGCACAGAAATCACTCGCCCCGCCAACCGAACCGGCGTGGTGCCATCTACCAAATGAAAAGCTTCTTGTAGGGTATGAGTCACAGAAAATCTCTCCGGATATACTTCTACTCCGGATTCTTGTAAAAGTTTTAGTTTATCTACACGATAATCAGCAAAATGTCGATAGTATGATTGGTATTGTTCTATATTCATTCAAACAACCTCCGATGGTTTTCTATTCTTTCATTGTATACTCCGTGAATTTTCATGTCAAGTGTCGATTGTTAAGAGTTTCTTTCTCATAATACGAACTTTTTTTTGTAAATGTTGACAAACGTTCACCTTTCGCTTATAATATTGTATCAAACTATCCTAGATATAGAGATAAAAGGAGAGGAAAATCATGAAAAGAACCGATTTACATGTAACCCTGGGGAAAGTATTCCGTAGCCATTGGCGGGCATCTACTGCTCGCTTTGCCAAGCTGGGTCTCAGCAGTGCTCAACCGAAAATACTGCATTTTTTGTCAGACAACGCCGGTGCTATGCAAAAAGAAATCGCCGAGAGTTGTAATATTGAACCGGCAACTGCCACTAGCGTTCTAACCGGTATGGAACAAGCCCAACTTGTTGTTCGCAGAGCCGATGAGAAGGACCGTCGTGTGGTACGAACTTATTTGACCGAAAAAGGTCAGGATATGCTCCATGAAATTTGTAATATTTTTAAAGAAATCGAAGATGACACGTACTTGGATTTCACCGATGCAGAAATCGATCAATTACATCAGTTATTGGAACGAATGGCAATTAATCTCTCAAAATCCGCTTACGAAACTTCCATATAATTGAACAAAAGTGAGCTCTCTTTCATGAGAGCTCACTTTTGTTATTTCGCATCCGCCCAAGAATGACCGATATTGGATTCCGCCAAGACCGGAACGGATTGTAATATCGCCTTTCCTGCTCGCTCCATTTGCCGTTTGAGAAAGTACTGCGCTTCTACTCCATCTTGCTCCGGTACTTCCATTAGAATTTCATCATGAACACACCCTACTAAGTGCCACGACGGATGGTGATTCTCTTCATGAATCAAGATTAATGCCTTCTTTGTGATATCTGCCGCACTCCCTTGAACCGGCATATTATACAGGCCGGCAACCCCAGCAGGATTGGACCAAATGTAGCGCCGTCCTAATAAGGTTCGCGTTTCTGAAGGTTGACCCTCCTGCCTTTTTTGAGCATCTTCCTCACGTACTCTTTTATGCCATCGGTCAATTCCCCTGTAGGCTTGAAAGAACCGTCGTCGGAATTGCTCTGCTTGAGACAATGTCATTTCCACACCATATGTATCTTGAGAATAGGCTTGCAATCCTCTGGCCCCCATGGCAAAGATGAGGCCGAAGTTGATTGCTTTCGCAGCTTGCCTCTGTTGCTTATCGACCAATGCCATGGGAACCCCAGAGACCAAAGAAGCAGTCAGGCGATGTAAATCTTCTCCCTGTTGATACGCTTTCATCATGCGCTGATCTTGAGCAATTTCAGCGGCAACCCTTAACTCAATTTGAGAATAATCGGCTATAACCAACATTCTGCCTTCCGGTGCTTGCCAACATGCACGAAAAGCAAGTTCTCGAGGGGTTTGTTGGATGTTTGGTGAGGAGCAGGAGAACCTTCCGCTAGAGGATCCCAATTGCTCATAATGGGAATGAACCCTTCCGGTGTGTGGGTGTACAAATCGCGGCAGTGTATCGACAAATGTGTTTAATTGCTTGCTGAGCTTGCGATATTCCAGTAAATCCGCCACCTCTGGATGTTCTTGCGATAAGCGGTGTAAGGTATGACGGTTGGTATCCTGTACTGTTATGCCCTTGCGTTGCAATGCCGCTCTTAACTGATCTGGGCTATCTAAGTTGATATCACTCACTTCTTCTGCTCCCAGAAGATTCATTTGCTTCTTTCGTTGACCTAAAAAGGGCTGCAATTTTACTTCAAGAGCATCGATTTGCTGCTTGATTTCTCTTCCTAAATCTTCCATTGCTGTTACGTTCAAAAACATCCCGGTCTGTTCCATGTCGACAACAGCGTGTATGCAATCGAACTCGAGTTTTGCGACTTCGACCAAGTTGTGGTCTAGCAGTTCCTGAACCATGCGACTCCGTAGAGGTAAGAGAGTGGACGCGACCTGTGCAAAAGACATCCATTGGGATTCGTTATATAACGGTCCGAATTCCGGAATCGAAGGGATCTCCGTCTTCAAATAATACTTCACGAGAGATTGCATATCGAACGCCGAGGGTCCTGAGGGTGTTGACAAAATCTGCCCGGCCAAATATGGATCAAACCATGTTCCGTTGGGTTTGATTCCAAGCTTCTGAAGAAAACGAATCCCTTCTTTCGAACGGTGCATCACCTTAATGACCGTGCGATCTTCCAGTACGCGCCTCAAACTCTGAACTTGCTCTAATTGTCTCAGGCGGCTAAAGTCAATCAGCCATACATCTTCCCGATTGGCATTCAGTGCCAAGGTGATTGAGGGGTGAAGAAAAGGGTCGGGGCCTTCGCATTGTAATTGTAATGCTACATATTTGCATCCTTCTAATTGGAGCACAGCATCCAGAAGCTGATCTGAATCGACGATAAGATGTAATTTCACTAGCATCCACCCCTTTGTCTCTTTCTTTTTCGAGAAACACAAGCAAATCTCCTTGCCAGTTCGCTTTACGATGCATATTAACTATGTTATACTATTTTTTATGGATAGCAAGGGGGAATCGCGATGATTCATGAAGAATCGGCCGGTGGCATTATTGTTTACAAAGGCAAAGTGTTGGTCGCCCGTAATCGTTTTGGAAATTGGGTTTTCCCAAAAGGACATTTGGAGCTCAACGAAACAGCCGCAGAAGCTGCGCTGCGAGAAGTAGATGAGGAAGTGGGTTTAAAGGCAGAGATACAGGAACCCATTGGGCAAACACATTATCAGTTTAGTTCAGCAGGAAAACTTCACTCCAAAACCGTTTACTGGTTTTGGATGCGGGTTAAGGATCCCATTTACACTTTAAATCGCCGTGAGGGTTTTGTGGATGCTGTTTTTGCTCCGGTAGAAGAAGTTCAAGCCATGTTAGCGCATGATAACGATCGTTTATTGCTTGACAGCATTGCAGAACGAATAAAAGCAGAGGAGAAAGAAATTCTTGAAAACAACAACCATTTTATTTGATTTAGACGGAACGCTTATCGACACACGAGAATTGGTCGTAGCATCCTTCCAACATACTTTTCGGGAAGTTTTACAGCTGCCTATTAGTGCTGAGGAAGTTCTTCGCGATTATGGTCGTCCCTTAACCTATTCTTTTGGGCGATATACCGATAAAAAAGAAGTTGTCGATGAAATGCTTCAGGTTTACCGAAAACACAATGTAGAGATACACGACCAAATGGCGCTGCCTTTTCCATATGTGCAGGAGGATTTAGAACAACTACATCAATCCGGCTTTCGCATGGGTGTTGTAACCAGCAAGAAAAGACCCACGGTCATGATGGGAATACGGCTGTTCCAAATGGATCCTTATTTCGAAGTGTATGTTTGTGAAGAAGATACCAAAATCCACAAACCACAACCGGAACCTCTTCTGGAGGCAATGAGACAATTGAACATTCAACCGGAGGAAACGATTTACGTAGGCGACAGTCCCTTTGATATCTTGTGCGCACACGGTGCCAAGGTTCGTTCTGCCGCTGTATCTTGGAGCAACTATCCCCCCGAAACTTGGGACGAGGTCAAACCCACTTATCGTATATCACGCTTGAATGAACTCTTAACGCTTTTATCTTAAACCAATCGGCATCCTGCGATGAACCATTGCAGAATGCCGATTTGCTATTGTAACAAGTCACGAACCACTTCGCCTGCTGCTAACATTCCGGCAACAGGAGGAACGAAGCTGATGCTGCCGGGGGGTCGTCTGCTTTCCAATGACCACCCCTCATAGTTTGGTAGTAGCTTAGGCCCTGTTGAATATAAGACCTTGATGCCACTATAGATTCCTTCTTTTCGCAAGCGCAACCTCACCGCTCTCGCCAAGGGGCAATTGTGAGTCTTGGAGATATCTTCAACACAAAAGTGCTCTGCTGTGAGTTGATTGCCTGTACCCATCACACTAATAATGGGTAGATTATGACGTTTCGCTTCCACTAATAAAGCGACTTTGGCATCTACTTGATCAATGGCATCCACGATGTAATCGGGTCGAATCTGGAAGAATTCCTGCATGTTATCTGGCCGCACCCATTTGGTGTGCACAAGCACTTGTGTTTGCGGAGAAATATCGTGTATACGCTGTTTGGCCACCTCGGTTTTGTATTGGCCTAGGGTAGATTGAAGGGCATATAATTGGCGATTGCAATTGCTTAAGCTGACGACATCCCCATCGATTAGAATGAGATTCCCTATGCCCACTCTAGCCAAAGCTTCTGTAGCATAAGAGCCGACGCCACCTAAGCCAACAACCATGACGCACTTTTGGTTTAATTGCTGCACACAATCCGCTCCAATGAGGAGCTCTGTTCGAGCTGTAAAATGTTCATTATTCACATGATTTCCTCCTATATGTTAAGATTTCGACACAATTAACCCTTGCATGTGTCAACCATCTGCGTTACAATACAACATACTATTTAAGAATATAGGTGACCGTTATGTCTTTTCTTCGCCTTCGCAGGATTCGGTTCCTTCCGGCTTTGCTGATACTTCTTCTCGGCATTGTGTTTGTCGGTTTGTATCAACAGTACTTTCATTCGTATTATCGGGAACTGAGTTCCGCTCAAATCTCTTCTTTGCAAGAAATGTATTCACTCCACCCTACTTATAATGAAGCAATCGCTCAGGACCCTCTTTTTACTGACGCCTGCTTCATTGGAGACTCGTTCACCAATGGTTTGGTAGGATATACCAAGCCAACCGCTTATGCCATAGAGGAGAACGGTTCAACTATCTCGAAAGTACTGGAGCGATTGGACGAAATCAACGAAACGCAGCCTACACGCTTCTTCATTCTTCTGGGTATTAATGATTTGGGTAAAGGATATACACCGGAAGAATTTAGCCGGCAATATCGGCTTTTGTTGTTAGAGATTCGTCATCGTTTCCCACGAACTCCGATTTATATACAAACCATTGCCCCGGTCACAGAAATGTACTCGGACAGTCATCCTGGCCGAAGTAATGAGAAGATTGCGGAGTACAATGCAGCATTAAAGTTACTGTGCCGCGAAATGCGAATTTTGCTGGTGAATCCATGGCTGATTTTTCAAGAAAGCTCCTCTTTAAAAAACAATGTGAGCATTGATGGCCTTCATTTGGATTATGCCAGTCACTTTATTTGGCTGGAACAGCTGAAACTTCTAGTTAAACCAGACTAAAAACAAGGAGGTTGCTATGAACCGACCGGAAAGTACACTGCAAATACATAGGCGCCGACTCAACAATATAAAGAATTTCATCATTGTATTCACTACTTTAGCCTTGTTGATTGGACTTTTAACCAGTTTTGTCACGAGTCAAACCCCTTGGCAATTGAATCGCTATATTCCCTCCGTGGTAGAAGAGTCGCATTTGAAACAAAAATGGGTCAATGAAGTCTTGTTACCTAGTGGTTTAGGCAGCATTGACGATGATGGGCAAATCACCGGCTGGATACACACAAAAACCTCCGGAACCGTTTTAAAAGTACAAGCCGATCAAACGTTTCAAAGCTCTACCAGTATTATCTTAAAAGAATATTCTCTATTTGTCTATGCCGATAGCAGCAAGCAAGTTTGGTTGCATCGGGGGCAGAAAAGTTTATCCGCTTATGGCGAGACCAGCAATGTACTCTGGGAGCAACGCTTTGCAACATGGGCTGAAAATGCCTGGGCTAGCGACGACGGATATATCTTGGTCTCCACCAAAGAAAACGATACAGATTGGGCCATCACTTTATTCGATGCGAGTGGAAACCTTCTATGGAAGTATAACACCACAAAACAAATCATCGTGGATGCAAAAATTGCACCCCAGGGAAAAGGTGTGTTGCTGACGACTCGTACTCAGCAAGCTCCAGCCATGACAGAGTTCTCTTTGATTAATCCCTATGGATTGCTACTCGATCATCTCAGTATGCCCGTTGCCACCACACATTCCACCGCGATACATCCCAATGGAGTTCTGGCTACGGTCTCCGCAGATCAGTATTTATACTCCTTGGAAGATCCGGCAAAGAAAACGTTGTCCACTTCCTCCATGCTGCCCTCTGCTACCTCGACAGAGTCAGAAGAATCCCAAAGTTCAATACAATTACCTGCTCCCATTACAAAACTGGTTTACTCGGACAAAAACAGCAGTATCGTTGCTGCTTGCTGGGATGAAATCAACAAGACCGGTTTTCTTTCATACCTAGATCGAGGAACTCAGTTGTTGTGGAGTGAACCCTTACGACAAAAACTGCTGGTTTTAGGGGTACATCCATCCGGATATGCCATTTATGGTGGTAGCAACGGCGAAGTCTTCACATACACGAATCAGGGAACCCTTATTTGGAAGCACGGCGTAACGGAGAATAATCTAATTGATTTGGCTTTTTCTGCCAGTGGTGAATTTGTAGCCGGTTTAGATCAGACAGGAAAGTTAATCCTTTGGCAAATACCATAAGAAAGAAGGAGTGAAAATGACGGATACCTTACTGAAAAGTTATAATTGGGTGGACGGAGTCATCATTGGAATTCTCCTTTTGGGCGCGTTGCGCGGTTACCAATCGGGTTTTTTAAAGGCACTGATCAATCTTGCCGTAACGATTGGTGGGTTCATTGTTGCAGTCATTTATCATCCTGCGGTAGCAACTTGGTTGAATGATGTATTTCATTTACAAGAGAAAATCGTCACCTTTTTAACTCCCAAAATCATCATACCAACCATGCCCGTTTCGGAAGCAGATCCGATTGGTTATTTGGCAGAGCATGTTCTAAAGCTTACACTGCCCCAAGCAACCTTAGATTATTTGCGTCGTAGTGTCGAATCACTAGGAAAAATCAATGTTCAATCCATGGCAGGTAATTTAGGTCAATTGGTATCCACCATGCTGGCAGGGTTGTTGATTAGCGCGTTAGCCTTTCTTACCGTGTTGTTGGGAGTTCATTTAGTTGGTAATATTACACTTTTTCTATTAAGACATGTTCTAAGGGTAGCCGGAAGTGTACCCGATCGCATTTTTGGTTTTGCCGTCGGGGGATTGCAAGCTGCTGCTTTGGTTATTGCCACCATTGCTTTTGCAGTTCCATTATTGGCTTCCGCCGGTCAATCGACTTTGACTGCCCGAGTAGCGGAATCCATGTTGGCCAACCAACTCATGACCATATATTACCGTTTATTGGCTTTGTTTACGTAGAAGGGGTTTCAAGATGGCAGAATTTTTGATTGGTGATATTGTAAAAATGCGTAAAACTCACCCATGCGGTGGTGAAACCTGGGAAATCATGCGTGTTGGTATGGACTTTAGAATCCGTTGCCAGACTTGCGGACATAGCCTAATGATTCCGCGAAGCAAATTTGAAAAGTCAGTGCGAATGGTTGTTCAGCGTGGAGATGCACTAAAAACGGCACAATCACGTCCTGTTTTTGACCGTCCTCAAACAGAAAAATAAGTTGCTTTTCTAGATATCCTATGATATAATTTCTTGGTTCCCCCGCTCTACCAAAGGTAGGGCCGTTAGTCCGGGGGGGAGGAGGTGAATGGAATGAATCATTACGAATTGATGTACATCATGATTCCTACCTTAGAGGGTGAAGCCCTAGAGGGTGTGATGTCAAAGGTCACCACATTGATCGAATCGGTCAAAGGTACCGTCACTGAAGTAAAGAAATGGGGCAAACGACGTCTCGCATACGAAATCAACGATATTAAAGATGGTTTCTATGTTGTTGTTACGTTTGACGTTGCTCCCGAATCCATCAGTGAAATCGATCGTGTCTTGAAGTTGACGGAGGAAATTCTCCGTTTCTTGATTACGAAGAACGACGAATAATAAAGAGATACGGAGGATATAAGCGATGGTTAACCATATCGTTTTGGTCGGTCGTCTCACCCGAGATCCCGAAATGCGTTATACCCCCAGCGGTGCTTCGGTAGCCCGATTCACCTTGGCTGTTGACCGCAATCGTAAAGGCCCCAACGGAGAACGCCAAACTGATTTCATCCGTTGTAGTATCTGGAACAAACAAGCTGAATTTGTCATCAACTACGTAAAAAAAGGTCGCTTAGTGGCAGTCGAAGGTTCTTTGAGAATCGATAGCGCTACCCAACCTGACGGCACACGTCGCGACTATGTAGAAGTCTCCTGTAATTCCATTACTCCCTTGGATCGTCCCAAGGAAGGTGGTATGGATAATGGTGAGATGCCCGGTGATATGCCGTACGACTCTTACGAGGAAAACAGAACCGGCAAACAGGTACAAGAAAGCGATGATGACGTACCCTTCAACTAACTATTGACACACAAAATAAAGGAGATAAGATCCATGGCTGAACCATACAATCGCAATCGCAATCGCGATAATGACGATAAAAACGAACGCCGTTCCAAAGCGCGCCGTCCCCGTCGCCGTGTTTGTAGCTTCTGCGTTGACAAAGTCGAGCAGATTGATTACAAAGAGGTCGACCGTTTACGACGCTTCCTCACAGAACGCGGGAAAATTTTACCGCGTCGTGTTTCCGGTTGCTGCGCAAAGCACCAACGGAAGCTCACCCAAGCCATTAAGAGAGCACGTATTGTTGCGTTGCTACCCTTCACAACCGAATAAACAGTGAACCGTCCGTTATCCGGACGGTTTTTG
>ERZ1645189.42-NODE-42-length-29059-cov-4.988312_pt1 | contig 29059 bp, 25 predicted proteins | sample MGYA00575350_ERZ1645189 | MGnify/ENA primary metagenome ERZ1645189 (study PRJEB40845, sample SAMN11283421) | freshwater sediment metagenome | isolation source: river sediment | host: Sediment | place: India: Jajmau, Kanpur | collected 2015-12-17 ...
GTTTTTTTATTGTAGTAGCTCCAGTTCTAGAATCCTTTTTGTCTGATCAGTAATTTTGAACCTGTCGTCAATTCGCTCACCAAGCAGACATGTAATTTCACCGGACGGGGTAACTGCAACCAGACGATCCTCTTTGGTAAAAATATCTCTTTTTTTATCAGTCAGATAATCACTTACTTTCTTAAAGCCGGTCATACCCAGCGGTCGGAATCTGTCTCCGCTCACCCACTTCCTTATTGTTACCGGGTAACCGGTCAAATCTGCATCCAGATAAAAAATCCTTTCAGATGCTTCAGGTTTGAATGTATCACTCATATCATAAACCCTTACCAGCACTTTTGATTCTGCTGCGGCCGGAGAAAGAGAATCGGCCTTAAGAGGAGAAATAATCAGGTTATCACGGTCTTTTAAAACCCTGTGCGATGGCGATTCGAAAATCTTACCAGACTCTCTGTCCAGGGACTCCAGGATGTCATTCACAACAGCAGGATTGTACCCGAACTCCTCCAGAATCATGAACAGCCAGTAGCCTGTGTGGCCATACCCTCTTAGTTTGTTTATATCTACAAGCACCCTCTCCCCTGATCTGCCCTCATTTTCAATGGTTGTTACAGCTCCTTTGATATTTGAAAAAAGCTCGTCAATTATTGATCCTGTTTCGGAGAAGATTTCTATGTTTCTGTCAAGTGTATTCAGAAAATGTGGATTAATCTCCCTGAATTGCGGGAAGACCTCATTTCTTATTCTGTTGCGGGAATAGTGTGATTCAAAGTTTGTTCTGTCGTGCCTGAAAGGCAGACTTACCGAGGTTGCGTATTTTTCAATCTCCTCTCTTGAAAAGCCAAGCAAAGGGCGGATAACCGCAAGTTCACTGCCGGCCGGAGTGCTTGTCTCCCTTATGGCCGAAAGCCCTCTGATACCGGTTCCCCTTAGCAGATTAAGCATAAGTGTCTCTGCCCTGTCGTTAAGGTTATGTGCAATTGCAAGAAAGCGGAAACCCTCCCTCGCTGCAATCTCCCTGAACCAGTCCAGCCTGAGGTCACGGGCAGCCATCTGAGTTGAGATTCCATTCTGAGCTGCATAACTTTCTGTGTCAAACTTTGTACAGAAGAATCTGACTCCTCTCTCAACGCACCATTTTCTCACAAGCTCCTCATCTGCATCGCTCTCATCTCCCCTGAGAGAAAAGTTTACAGTTGCCACTGCAAAAGCGGGATAATCAACTGCATAAAAAAGATGCGCAAGAGTCATCGAATCGATGCCTCCGCTTACCCCCAGCAGAACCGGCGGATAATCCTTTCTCTCTTTTATGCTTTCTGTTCCGGTAAGAGAGAGCAACCTTTCCCTGAACCTCTCCCTGAGCATGATTACAGAAGTTTAAATTACTTTTTGAACTGACCGAATGTGTATGAGAATCCTACAGATAATATCTCCTTGAACTGAACTCTCTTGTCAAGAACGCCATCCTTGTCCGGTATAAGAATATTGTCGTCGTATATAAGATTGGTTCTTATATTGGTTGAGAAGTACTTATTAATTTTGGCATCTATAAAAAGATCCCAGTTAACCTTTATGTTCTGCGGATTCTTAAGGAAATCCGAGAAGAGAATTAGGTTTGATGCAACCGCAAGATTTTTTGAAAGCTGCTGTTTGTAATCAATCTTAAGCTGGGCACCAAGCTCCAGTTTTGCAGGCTGATCAACTCTGTTTCCGTACTTTACCCTCAGCTCCTCCTTTGTAACTATAACCAGATTGCTTGTAAGCGGAGAGAAGTTAATTGAGAGAACTTTTGCCGGTTTGTAGTCCAGACCTATACCAAACGAGAAGTAAGCAGGAGAAAATGGTCCCGAAACCAGAACTTTTCCGGATGAGGGATAATTAAATGAGTTTGAGAACTGAGACCTGAAATTAAAGGCAGCCGAGGCAAAGACTTTATTCCATGCCCTGTAGCCGTATTTACTGTCAAAGATTATCTTGTCATCGCTCTTCTTGAACTTATCCCCGAATGAGTTGATAAAGCCCCAGGCCAGCTGCAGCCTGTTCTCCCAGAACATATCCTTTACTTCATATGTCTTGAACATATTTACATAAGCATTCAGCGCAACTGATGAATATCCGCCGGCTGCCCAGTTTGAAAGTGACATCTGAGAAAATCCAAGTTGCAGAAGCGATCCTTTACTCCAGTTGCTTGGAACAGGAGCAATTTTCACTTCCGGCTGAGGAATTTTTGCTTTAAGGGCAATATCTACCAGCATTTTGTGATTTTCACTAAGTATCTGGTACTCCTTTGAAGTGTTCTCGTTTTGTGAAAAGAGTCTTGACGGAGCAGCGGAAATGAGCATAATTGCTGCAATAACAAATAGTTTTCTCATAACAGGGAATGCTTCTATGTTGTTTTAATCTTCCAGGACATCGTCTGAGTTGAACTTGAAGCCCATACGCTTGCCTGTCTGAAGTTTTGCACTTTCAATTTTGTCGTTGATTTGCTCAACGCTTGCCACCTTGACAAGATCAAACGGCGGAACAAGCAGGTCAAATGAGAGCGTGTACAGAACAGCAGTTTCAACTATCGAGATAAGAGTCTCCCTTGTAAGTACATTCTTGCCAAAACTTGCAACAGATTTAAAGTGCTGTCTTTTTCCCTCTGCCAGGAAAAAGCGGTCTTTATTAATAAAAATCCTTGCAACAAGATAACCAAGGTCCTCCTCCCTGTTGTATTTCAGAGAGTCTGAAAGGAAGTTGTAGACATTAATTACGCCGCAATATGCATTTGACTTGTCTGAGGATACAAAATCTGTTTTCCAGATACTGTGCTCCCTGTCAAACTGAAAAATATCTGAGTGCATGCTAAAGATAAGTACGTCATCGGCAAATTTCAGTTCGGCCTCAAACTTTCCCCTGTCTCTGTATTCAAGTCTTACTCTTCTGTCGTTGTTATTGTCCAGAAGGTCATTAAGGTCGTTGCTCATTTCGCTGAGTACATCCTTAAGCTGATTAAAGACCTCCATAGTCTGGTTGAATACCTGTACTTTGGTGCGGGATTTCTGGTTAAGACCGTTTAAAATCTCCTGCTGTCTGGACGGTAAATCTGATGCCATTTTCTTATATTTTTACTGATTTGACTGACTCAAAATTAAAAAATTAATATGCACGGGCAAAAATAACTCTTCTTGAAGAAGGTTTTCCTGAGTAAACACATGTACCCTCCTCTTCAATTACATTCTCGTGAGGTATACAGCGAATGGTGGCCTTTGTCTCCTCCTTGATTTTCTCTTCAGTTTCTGCAGTGCCGTCCCAGTGGCAAAGAAGGAATCCCCCCTCTTCTATCTTGGATTTAAAAGTCTCCCAGTCGTTGACAATAAAGGTACTCTCCTCTCTGAACTTTAATGCCTTGTTATAAATGTTCTCCTGGATTTCTTCCAGCAGTTTCTGTATATAAAGGTCTATTCCCTCTGCAGGCTGAATGCTTTTTGTAAGAGTATCGCGTCTTGCAAGTTCAACTGTGCCATTAGCTAAATCTCTTGGTCCAATTGCAATTCTTACAGGTACACCCTTCAGTTCCCACTCAGCAAATTTGAAACCGGAACGAAGGTTGTCCCTGTTGTCAATTTTTGAAGAGATGCCCAGTTTATTAAGCGAATCCTGAATCTCTTTCATCTTCGCAACAATCATGTCGTTCTCCTCTTCTGTCTTGAAGATAGGTACCATTACAACATGTATTGGTGCGAGCTTTGGAGGAAGAACAAGTCCGTTATTGTCGCTGTGTGCCATTACCAGTGCACCCATAAGTCTTGTTGAGACACCCCATGAGGTTGCCCATACATATTCAAGAGTGCCCTCTTTGCTCTGATACTGAACATCAAATGCCTTTGCAAAATTCTGACCAAGGAAGTGAGATGTTCCGGCCTGAAGCGCCTTACCATCCTGCATAAGCGCCTCAATACACAATGTTTCCAGTGCTCCTGCAAACCTTTCGCTTTCTGTTTTGGCACCAACCACAACAGGCAGAGCCATAAACTCTCTTGCAAATTTTGCATAAACCTGAACCATCTTTTCTGTCTCCTCAATGGCCTCCTGTTTTGTAGAGTGAGCAGTGTGGCCCTCCTGCCAGAGAAACTCGGCAGTTCTGAGGAAGAGCCTGGTTCTCATCTCCCATCTCACAACGTTTGCCCACTGGTTAACAAGTATAGGCAGATCCCTGTGTGATTTAATCCAGTTTTTATAAGTATTCCAGATAATTGTCTCAGAAGTTGGCCTTACAACAAGCTCCTCTTCAAGCTTTGCAGACGGGTCAACAACCACTCCGGGACCGTCAGGATTGGTCATAAGTCTGTGGTGTGTTACCACAGCGCACTCTTTGGCAAATCCCTCGACATGCTCCGCCTCCTTACTGAGAAACGATTTTGGTATAAAGAGAGGGAAGTATGCATTTACGTGCCCTGTCTCCTTAAACATCTTGTCGAGCTGAGCCTGCATCTTCTCCCAGATTGCATAGCCGTACGGTTTTATTACCATACAACCCCTAACTGCTGAATTTTCTGCAAGATCGGCTTTTATAACAAGATTGTTGTACCAAAGTGAATAATTCTCTTCTCTGTTGCTTAATTCTTTTGCCATTTGACTGTTAGATTTGTATTATGTGGTACGATTTTTGACTATATTTGCAATGAAGGCACAAAAGTACAAAAAATTATAAAACACGGAGGTGTGAAATGAAAAACAAGGTCTATACACTTTTAATTGCCGGCTTGGCAGTTAGCTCTTGTGGTACTGCAAACCTATATACGTCATCTGGTTACGATGATGCAATCTACAATCTTGATCCCGACAAAGCTGTTGCTCTCAGTACTGCTACAAACCGAGAGCTGCTTGATCTTAAAACAAGAACAGCCGAGGCAGAACAGAAAATCATTAAGGACAAGAACACCGAGATTATCTATTTTGACGAGAATGGGGTTGCCAATATCCCTGTAGATCCTGAAAAAACCTTCATTGTTCTTGACTCAACCATGTCTTACGAAGAACTCCTCCGTAAGTTTGAATCTCCCGACTATACAATTAACCTCTACCTCAGAGACAGCTGGAGAGATGAATATGACTATTTTAACATGTGGGGCTGGGGTTATAACCCGTGGAGATACAGAAGTTACGGATCTTACTGGGACAGATATTTTTATTACAACTGGGCATACGGCGGATACTTTTCACCATACTTCATGAGTCCGTTCTACGATTACTACTTTGACTACTATACTCCGTTCAACAGTCCATGGTATACATATATGTACTATGAACGCTGGTATGGCCACTGGGGAGGCCCTACCTGGTACGCCGGAGGAAACTATTACGGCGATTACTACGGACGTCACAACGGCAGATCTTACTATCACGGAAAGAGAAAACCTGCTTTTGGTGAGGAATCAAGAATGGGTGACCGTCACTATTCTGTAACTCCGGGCAACGGAACCAGCTCTGTGGAAAGGGTAAGTGCAGGCAGATTAGGACAGGGCGACACCCGTACAAGCAACAGTATGTACAGGAAAACTGACAGAATGAATACGTCTTCGGATCCTGCAAATTACTCTACCTACTCAGGCCGTACCGGTCAGACAAGAGAGGGCATGAGACAATCCGGCACAACCGGAACTTCACAGAGCAGTTACAAGAGATCTTCAACCGGAATAACTCCTGGATCTTCTGTAAGAAGCAACACAGAGAACTCCGGAACAAATTACAGAAGAAGTACAACTTCTGTGGGAACCTCATCTGTAGGCGCAAGAAACAGCGGTAATTCATTCAACAGCACTACATACCGCCGCGGGTCAGGCAGTGAATCGTCTGCCGGCACCAGAAACGCTACCTACAATACAGAGAGAAGTGGTTCTTCTGACTACTCAAGAAGCAGTTCCAGTTCAACAGCTACAAGGGCAGTCTCTTCAGGTACAAATTCAGGCAGCAGCTCAAGCAGTTCAGGCAGCTCAACCAGTTCATCAAGCGGATCTGCATACAGAAGGTAACTTAAATTATTACACACATGAAAAAAGGCCTATTTATAATAGCCTCGGCTCTGTTCAGCATAGCAGCCCAGGCTCAGGTTGGCAACAACGACGCACTGAACATTTTCCAGAATCCTTATGTTTCCAGCGCAACACTCTTTTCGCAGACATTCTATGAAGGTACTGCAAGGACAGCGGCAATGGGTAACGCCTTTACTGCACTGGGAGGAGACATTGGAGCTCTCAGCCTTAATCCTGCTTCATCCGGAATCTATAAATATTCAGAGTTCTCGATATCCCCATCCCTGAACCTTACCGGTGGAAAAACCAATTATCTCTCTGAGATTAACAATGAGTTCATGGCCAAACCGGGGGTCTCTTCTCTGGGTTATGTAGGCACATTTAACACATACAAGAGAAACAAAAAGAACAACTCTTTCAATATTGCCTTTGCTATCAATAAGGTAAACAATTTCAATTCCAGAATGTATGCAACCGGCACCACAAACCAGTCTTCATGGCTTGGAGCGGCTGCATCTGCAGCTCAGGGATTTTTATCTACACAGCTGGACATTACATCTTCTTCGGACACATATCCGTTTAATGTTAACGGATTGCCATGGCGCTCTGTTCTTGCATGGAACACTAACCTGCTTGACCTGCTTCCTGACTCTAACAAGGATTATATTGGAGCTACAGAAAACATTAATGGATCTAACATAGTAATTGGAGGAAATCTTGATCAGCAGTTTGTAAGGGAGACTACCGGCAACCAGTCTGAAATAATTATTAACATGGGTGGTTCCGTTGGAAACAAACTCTTCCTGGGAGCTAATATTGGTATACAGTCACTGAGCTACACAGATTATCAGAAATATACAGAGAGTACTACCAACTCCTCGCTGTTCCAGACAGATTTCAGCAGCTTTACCCACATATATAACCAGCATACATCCGGAGTGGGCGTAAATGCCAAACTTGGACTTATTTATATTCCGGTTAAAAATCTGAGGCTGGGGGCTACTTTTACTACTCCTACAATCATGACCATAACAGATGAGTGGGAAGAGAAAATCACATCAAACTTTGGTGACGGATATTCACAGACAGTTCTCTCTCCAATTGGTGAATTCTCATACAATCTTATCTCTCCTGTAAAAGTTGGTGCCGGTGTGGCATATGTGTTTGGCACAAGCGCAATTTTGAGTGCAGATTTTGAAGGTGTTGCATACAACTGGACCAGGCTGTCAAGTGAAGATAATATCAGCGGTGAATTCAGCACAGAAAACAATATCATGTCAAACGACCTGAGATTTGCAAAGAACTTCAGACTGGGTCTGGAAGTTAAGCCAGTACCAGGTTTTGCATTAAGAGCAGGATATGCCTTCTACCAGAACCCTAATGCTGCCAGCGAGAATCACAACCACATTATATCTGCGGGAGCCGGATTCAGCAATAAAAAAGGTTTCTTTGGGGACTTTGCGGTTCAGCATAAGGTGAAAGCAGCAGATAGTCTTAAGCTTTATGCAGATTATCAGGGTATAGAATCACCGGAAGGAACATTTACATCTTCCGGACTGAGAGTTCTTATGACTTTCGGATTCAGATTCTAGAGATATGAAATCGAATCCGGACCTTCATTGAAAAGAAGATCCAGGGATGAGAGATTTGGAATAAAACCGGATTTATGGGCAAATACCTGATGGTATTGCCCATTTTTCATTTCAGGCAGACTCTCTCTTTTAGGATGTATTAACTCCCTGAAATCAGTGACACCCGTGCCAGTCTCTTTTCTGTAAATTTCAGTAAAAGAGATACTCTTCCTGATACCTGTCAGTGACAAAAGCAGTTCAGTAAGTTTTGTGTTGAAGTCAAACAGAAACGGCTCCTCTTTAGTATAGAAAGGGGCAAAATCATCTTCATAATATTCAAAAAAGGGAGACATTCTGTAAGCTGAAACTATTGCTCTCCAGTGTTGCTGCTGCCATCTTCTTGAATAGTCAATGCGGATATCCTTTACTGGAATTGAGTGGGTGCCGGATCTCTCTACAGGTATTATTAAAGGCAAAGGGCCGTTGGCACTGTAAATGTGACAACGGCTCCTGTAACTCTGTTTCTGGTAATTTTCACACTGTTCAATTTCAACTTTATCTGAGCGGTATATCACACTCATGTATTCAACCGGCGGAAGATAAGCTGTTGAAAGCAGTGACTCTGAAAAATTACTCTTCAATTTCGTCTACGCTTTTCTTGATGATTCCTCTCTTGGATCTTTTGATAAAGTCAAGAATGGTTCTCTTCTCTGCAGTCTCTTCAAATTCGGCCTCAATCTTTGCGCATGCGTCAGAGACGTTAAGACCGCTTCTGTATATTACACGGTAAATATCACTAATCTGCTGAATCTGCTCGTTGGTGAATCCCCTGCGACGAAGCCCCACAATATTCAGATTATAATACGAGAGAGGACGGTGACCGGCCAGAACGTAAGGAGGTACATCCTTAAATATGCTTGACATTCCTGAAATCATTGCATGTGCACCAACGTTCGAAAACTGGTGTGCAGCTGAGTGGCCTCCGATAATTGCAAAATCATCTACAATGGTTTCGCCTGCAAGCCCAACATAGCTTACCAGAATTACATTGTTTCCAATCTCGCAGTCATGGGCGACATGGACATAGGACATAATCATGCAGTTGTTCCCGATTTTTGTGAGGGCCTTTCCGCTGAATGCAGTTCCTCTGTTGATGGTGGCACACTCTCTGATTGTGGTATTGTCTCCAATCTCAACATAGGATAATTCTCCTGCATATTTCAGATCTTGTGGAATTGCTCCAATCACTGCACCGGGGAAAACCTTGCAATTCTTGCCAATTTTCACATAGTCCAGTATTGTTACATGAGGTCCAATCCAGGTTCCCTCTCCAATCTCTACATTTTCTGCAATGTAGCTGAATGGTTCAATTGTAACATTGGCGCCAATTTTCGCGTTAGGATGAATATGATTCATATAGTATTTTATTCTGTCTCTATTTATTTTTAATGACCTGAGCGACCATATCTCCCTCACATACAAGTGTATTACCTACATATGCCTCTCCTCTCATGCAGACGATTGATCTTCTGAGCGGTGCAGTAAGGGTTAGTTTAATCACAAGAACATCTCCCGGAACTACCTTTCTTTTAAACTTAACTCCGTCAATTTTCGCAAAATATGTTGAATATTTTTCAGGCTCGTCCAGTTCAGAAAGGACAAGTATTCCACCTACCTGAGCCATAGCCTCAATCATGAGAACACCAGGCATTACAGGCTCCTCAGGAAAATGTCCTGCGAAGAAACCTTCGTTCACTCCAATTGTTTTAACTCCAACAACTGTTTCCGGAGTCATTTCAATAATTCTGTCAACCATAAGGAATGGCGGACGGTGAGGAAGAAGTTTCTTGATACCGTTGATATCAACTACAGGCTCTGCATCCGGATTATACTGAGGAATCCTTGGCTTCGAAAATCTGTCCTTTGCCATTTTTCTGATCATTTTTGCAACATGCGTATTGATCTGGTGGCCGGATTTATTTGCAATTATTTTACCCTTAATCGGGAAACCTATCAATGCAAAGTCCCCTATTACATCAAGCAGCTTGTGTCGAGCACACTCGTTTGTGAAGCGTAACTCAAGGTGGTTAAGATATCCTGCAGGCTCTCTCTCAAGTTTATCTGTATGGAACAGCTCTGCAAGGCGGTCAAGCTCCTCCTGTGGAACAGGATTTTCTACAATAACAATTGCATTGTTCAGGTCGCCTCCTTTAATCAGGTTGTTTTTGAAAAGCGGCTCCAGTTCATGGAAGAATACAAAAGTGCGGCAGGGAGCTATCTCTGTTGCGTAATCTGTTTCTGAATTGAATCTGGCATACTGGTGACCAAGAACTTTTGAGTTGAAATCAATCATCAGATCTACTGAGTAGTTGTCATCCGGCAATATTGTAATTTCGGCTCCGGTTTTTGGGTCCTTGTAATGAATTTTCTCCTTTACTTCAAAATAGACTTTTTCAGCCTCCTGCTCTTCAAATCCATCTGCAAGGAAAGCTTCTGCATACTGCTTTGCACTTCCGTCAAGGATTGGTGCCTCCGGTGCATCAAGCTTAATAAGTGCGTTATCTATTTCAAGTCCGTACAGGGCAGATAAAATATGCTCGATTGTTGAAATTTTCATTGAACCATGCTCCAGGGTTGTTCCCCGTGCGGTGGATGTGACATAATCTGCCACTGCATCCATTACCGGCATGCCTTCAATATCTGTGCGCATGAATTTTATTCCGTGATTTGCTTCTGCGGGTGTAACAATCATTGTTACCTGCAAGCCTGTGTGCAATCCTTTGCCCTTGAATGTATAAGACTGTTTTAGAGTACGTTGGTTATTTTGCATAGAGTTTCCAAATGTGTAAAACTTGGCAAAGATAGTAAATTATTGCTGTTTGTGTAATTTTTTGAAGATGGCATAGGCCTTCATATACTCGCGTGCATCTATTGCAGGCGAGCCCAGTAAAACTTCACCTTCACGCTTTACAGAACTCATTATTCCTGCCTGAGCCCCAATTTTTGTGTTGTCTGCAATGGTGATGTGACCTGCAATTCCAACCTGTCCTCCAATCTGGCAATTACGGCCTACTTTGGCAGAACCGGCTATACCTGCAAGAGCAGCAATAACTGTATTCTCACCAATTTCCACATTGTGTGCAATCTGAATCAGGTTATCAAGCTTAACACCTTTTCTTATTATGGTTGAGCCCATTGTTGCCCTGTCAATAGTGGTTCCGGCTCCAATCTCAACATCATCTTCAATCACCACATTTCCTGTCTGAGGTATTTTTTTGTAGCTGCCGTCCGGTGTGGGGGCAAATCCAAATCCGTCCGACCCTATTACGACATTAGCATGAATAATGCAGTTACTGCCTATCTTACAGCCATTGTAGATTCTTACACCGGGGAAAATTACACTGTTCTCTCCAATGGTTACATAATCTCCTATGAAAACCTGAGGATGAATCTGCGCCCCCTCTCCTATCACACTCCTCTTTCCGACAGTGGCTCCGGCTCCAACCCATGAATCTTTTTTACATTTTGCGCTCCACGCGATGCTTGCTCTCCATGATCTCCCTCTCCTTCTTGCATCTTTCATTGTATTGAACAGTTCCAGCAATGATGCAATAGCCTGATAGGCATCATCTACCTGCACCATAGTTGCCTCTACTGGCTGGGTGGGTATCAGTGAACGGTTGACTAGTACTACAGATGCTTTTGTTGTGTAGAGATAATTTTCATATTTGGGATTTGCCAGAAAGCAGAGAGACCCGCTTTTTCCCTGTTCAATTCTTGCTACCGTGCTTACCTTCGCTTCGGGATTTCCGATAACAGTCCCATTCAGGTGATCAGCAATAGCTTGTGCTGTAAGTTCCATTTTCAAAAGTTTGTTTTAGGCGTACAAAGAAAGTATTTCTTGGTAATTTGTGAAAAGGCCCTTGCCGACAACATATCAGAAACAAGATAGATATCTCTGATACCTCCCTCTTTGGAAAGTATCTTGATATCCTCCTCATTTCTGTCGTAGCCGCGATTTTCTACCTCTCCCGTTTTCACGAAGTAAGGAATAATCTCCCACTCCATTCCCCTTGCCGCAGTTTCTCTTTTCACATTCTCAAAAGTTGTGCCATCAAAAGGCTCCGCTGAGAGGACAATTTTTGGCAGTTTTCTCTCTGTTAGCATTTTACATAAAAGTGAGAGAACTTTATCTTCGCAATACTGCCACTGTTTTATTGCAGACATGACATCTGTATCGTCAAGTCCGGTAAATTTTTGCAAGACATCACTGCTTGTCAGAGAGGAGGCAGCTATGCTGTTCCTGAGAAAAAAAAGCAGAGAGGGTGAACCCGGCAGAATGATATTATTCAGGGACAACTCCCTGGCACGGTGAAGAATCTCAATAAGCAGCTGCTCTGCTGCTATTACGGTTTTGTGCAGATATACCTGCCAGTACATAAGTCTCCTGGAAATAAGAAACTTTTCAACAGAATAGATACCCTTCTCCTCAATCACAAGGTCGTTTTCGTGAACGGTCATCATCTTGATGATTCTTTCATGACCTATCATCCCCTCTGCCACTCCTGAAAAGAAGCTGTCCCGTCTGAGGTAATCAAGTCTGTCAACATCCAGCTGGCTTGAAACAAGCTGATGAAGGAATCTTTGTTTGTGCTTCCCTGTAAATATCTCAATTGCACCACCCAGCCTTCCTCCCATCTGCTGATTCATCTCCCTCATAAGTGCCAGTGTAATCTCTTCATGTGACACTCCCTGCAGTATGTTATTTTCCAGAGCATGGCTGAAAGGGCCGTGCCCCACATCGTGCAGAAGAATGGCAGCCATTGCCTGAAGTTCATCCTCGTCTGAGATGAAAGTCCCCTTGGATCGTATAGAGTTTATCGCCTCTTTCATCAGGTGCATTGCACCAAGGGCATGATTAAGCCTCGAATGGCACGCTCCGGGATAGACAAGGTTTGTAAGACCCAGCTGTCTTATGTCTTTCAGCCTTTGAAAATATGGATGCTGAATAATATCAAGTATCAGACCCTGTGGGATGTTTATGAATCCGTGAACAGGATCATTGATTATTTTATACTGTTTTATCATAAAGTAAAGGTATTAAATAAAAATATTTTAAAATAATAAAAATAATACCTATATTTGCAGCGGATTTTGGGAAAAGGATTTAAGGGGACGGCAGTCCCCTTATTTATTACATTTACATATGATATCTAAAGAAAAACTAGCCGCACATATCGAAGACTACCTGGAAAAGAATTCTCTCTTTCTTGTTGGTATTGAGATAAGTCGCGACAACGACATTGAGGTAACTGTCGACTCTATGGGGATAGTAGAACTGAACCATTGCATCGGTATAAACAACCTCATTGAGGAGGGATTTGACAGAGAAACCGAAGATTATTCTCTTACTGTCACATCTGCCGGTCTTGACCAGCCTCTGAAAGTTTTCCGCCAGTATGAAAAATGGATGGGAAAAGAGGTAGAGATTGTTCTGAAGTCAGGCGGAAAACTGAAGGGTGTTTTAACCGCCGCAGAACAGGAGAGCATATCACTTTCTCATGAAAAAAGCGAGAAGGTAGAAGGAAAAAAGAAAAAGGAGAAAATTTCCGTAACAGAGAACTTTCTTCTGAAGGATATAAAAAGTACAAAGCCAATAATACATTTCAAGTAATATTTAAAGGAACTTACCTAATATGGAAGGGTTAAACTTAATAAGCACATTTGCTGAATTCAAAGAGTTAAAGAATATCGACCGTCCGACAATGATGAGTGTTCTGGAGGATGTATTCCGCAATCAGCTCATAAAGATGTACGGAACTGCAGATAACTTCGATATAATCATTAACATTGACAAGGGTGACTTCGAAATCTGGAGAAACCGCGAAGTTGTTGAAGTTGTCGAAGATCCAAATACTCAGATCTCACTTGAGGAGGTGTCGCAAATTGACGACTCGCTTGAAGTTGGAGAGTCTTACCCGGATGAGGTAAAACTTTCTGCATTCGGCCGCCGCGGCATACTTAACCTGCGTCAGAATTTGTCCGGAAGAATCATGGACATTGAGAAGGCAAATCTCTACAACAAATATAAAGAGAGAGTCGGAGAGGTTGTTGTGGGTGAGGTATACCAGGTTTGGAAAAAAGAGGTTCTCATTATGGATGAGGACGGAAACGAACTGCTGCTTCCAAAAACCGAGCAGATTCCGTCTGACTTCTTCCGCAAGGGCGACTCTGTAAGAGCCGTGGTTGCAAGAGTGGACCTGAAAAACAATAATCCTGTAATCATTCTGTCAAGGACTGCAAACGAGTTCCTGGAGAGACTGTTCGAACAGGAGGTGCCGGAAATATTTGACGGACTTATCACAATCAAGAAGATTGTCAGAATACCTGGCGAAAGAGCTAAGGTTGCCGTTGAATCTTACGATGAAAGAATTGATCCTGTAGGGGCCTGCGTTGGTGTTAAGGGATCAAGAATTCACGGTATAGTGAAAGAACTTCGCAACGAGAACATAGATATCATTAACTGGACATCAAACATGCAGCTTCTAATTCAGAGAGCCCTGAGTCCTGCCAAGATATCTTCGGTTAAGATAAACGAGCCTGCCCAAAAGGTATATGTCTCACTTAACCCAAGTGATGTTTCACTTGCAATTGGTAAAGGCGGAAGCAACATCAAGCTTGCCGGCCAGCTGGTTGGAATGGATATCGAAGTGTTCCGCGAAATTGACGAAGATGAAGATGACGTGCTTCTTACTGAGTTCACAGACGAAATTGATGTATGGGTAATTGAGGCCCTTCGCACAATTGGATGTGACACCGCCAAGAGCGTACTTGCAATTCCGGATACGGAAATCGCCCGCAGAGCAGACCTCGAGATTGAGACTGTTCAGGAGGTTAAGAAAATATTGAGCTCAGAATTTGAGGAGTCGAACTAAATAATAGGAGGAGACATATGACAGAAAGCGAAAACATAAGAGTAAACATTGTACTGAAGGAGTTCAACATTGGGCTGGGGACCTTGTCGGATTTTCTTAAAGCAAAAAAAATTGATCTGACCCTTACACCAATAACAAAGCTGACGCCGGAAGTCTATGCTCTCATTAAGAAAGAGTTTGGCAAGGAACAGCTCATTAAAGAGCAGTCCAAGAAAGTTGCCATTAAGGTAAAGGATATAACTGACCAGGCCGAACAGAGCAAACACGATGAAAAGGAAGAGGAATCGCATGTAAGAGAGGTATTTATCAAAACCTCAATTAGCGAACCGCCTCAGCCAAAAATTATCGGTAAGATTGATCTTGACAGACAGGGCCGTCCGGCACCTCAGGCTGCACCCCAGCATATTCCTGAAGCACCGGCTCCTGTAAAGACAGATATCAAACCCGAACCGGCTCCGGCTCCGGTTCCGGCACCTGCACCTGTTCCTGCACCGGCTCCGGTTGCAGAAAAGGTTATGGAACCCGTTAAAATTGAGCAGACTCCTGCAAATGAACCTGCAAAAGAGGAGAAACCTGCACCTGAAGCGGCAAAACCTGCTGCAGAAGAGAAGCCAGTTGAAATCCCGGCAAAGCAGCCTGAAAAAAAGGCAGATGTTATTGCTGTTGAGGTACCTCAGATAGAGGAACCAAAAATTCTCGGAAAAATTGAACTTGATAAAAACAATAACCCGAAACCAGCAGCCCGCAGCCATCAGAAACCTGCAAAGGAGAGTACCGAGGCTAAAGCGACCAAGGAAGAGCCGGTACAGGAACAACAGTCTCCAGCAGTGATAGAGCACATAGAAACTAAAGTTGAAAAACTTGCCGGTCCAAAAATCAGCGGAACAATGGACCTCTCGCAATTTGAGCGCAAGAAAGAGCCGCTGGTAGTAAACAAGGGAAAGCGTGAAAGAATTCACAAAGGCGGAAAAGAGAGAGTTGACCTCACAAAGGAGATTGGATCTGACCGAAAAGGGGTAAAACCTGCTGAACATACAGCAAAACCGGCTGCTCCAAAACCTGTTGTCCATAAAGGCGACAGTAAACAGCTGGTTAAGTCTAAGGACAGGTTTAAACCGGTAAGAGCAGAAGTTGACGAGGATGCTGTACAAAAACAGATTAAGGAGACCTATGCAAGAATGACCGAGGGTAAAGGCAAAACCAAAGGGGCCAAATACCGTCGCGACAAGAGAGACCTTGCCAGCCAGAAGATGATGGATGAGCAGGAACTTCAGGAACAAAACTCATCAACACTTCAGGTGACTGAATTTGTAACTGTAAATGATCTGTCAATTATGATGGACGTTCCGGTTACAAAGGTTATTGAGGCATGTATGAACCTTGGTCTTATGGTTTCAATCAACCAGAGACTTGATGCCGAAGCTATGGTTCTTGTAGCTGAGGAGTTTGGGTTCTCTGTTGAGTTTGTAACTGCAGATATTCAGGGTGCAATTCATGTGGAGGAAGATACTCAGGATAATCTGATGTCAAGACCTCCTATCGTTACCGTAATGGGACACGTTGACCACGGTAAAACATCTCTTCTTGACTATATAAGAAAAGCAAATGTAATTGCCGGTGAGGCAGGAGGTATTACCCAGCACATTGGTGCATATAATGTTAAATTACCTGGCGGACAAAGGATAACATTCCTAGATACTCCGGGTCACGAAGCATTTACTGCGATGCGTGCCAGGGGAGCTAAAGTAACTGACCTTGCAATTATAATCATCGCTGCAGACGACGCCATAATGCCGCAAACCCGCGAGGCTATCAACCACGCTCAGGCTGCAGGTGTTCCTATGATCTTCGCAATTAATAAAATTGACAAGCCGGGAGCAAATGCAGAGAAAATCAGGGAGCAACTTGCCAACATGAACCTCCTTGTTGAGGATTGGGGTGGTAAATACCAGTGTCAGGAGATATCGGCAAAACAGGGTCTGAATGTTGACAAGCTGCTTGAGAAGATTCTTCTTGAAGCCGAGCTTCTTGACCTTAAGGCAAATCCTAACAAAAATGCAAATGGTACTGTTATTGAGTCTTCACTTGACAAAGGACGCGGATACCTTGCAACTGTTCTTGTACATGCAGGAACAATGAAGGTGGGAGACTACATTCTGAGCGGAAGCCACTACGGCAAGATTAAAGCAATGTTCAACGAGAGGGGACAAAAGGTATCTGAGGCAGGTCCTTCGACTCCTGTGTCAATTCTTGGTCTTAACGGAGCACCTGCTGCAGGTGAGATCTTCAATGCAATGGACGACGAGAAGGAGGCAAAAGATATTGCCAACAAGAGAGAACAGCTTATACGTATTCAGGGTCTCAAAACCCAGAAGCACATTACTCTCGAGGAAATTGGCCGCCGTATTGCAATCGGAAACTTCCAGGAGCTTAACATCATTGTCAAGGGTGACGTGGACGGTTCAATTGAAGCGCTCTCTGACTCACTCATTAAGCTTTCTACAGAAGAGATACATGTTAATGTAATACATAAAGCCGTTGGTGCAATATCGGAGAGCGACGTTCTTCTGGCAGCTGCATCAAATGCAATTATCATAGGTTTCCAGGTACGCCCGAGCACAAATGCCCGCAGGCTTGCAGAGAAGGAACAGATTGAGATTCGTCTCTACTCTGTTATCTACGACGCAATTAATGAGGTTAAGAGTGGTATTGAGGGTATGCTTGCCCCTGAGGAGAAGGAGGAGATTACTGCAACAGCAGAGATTCGTGAAATCTTCAAAATCTCAAAGGTTGGTACAATTGCCGGCTGTATGGTTAAAGAGGGTAAACTCACAAGAAGTGCCAAAGTTCGCGTAATCAGAGACGGTATTGTAATTTACACAGGTACTCTGGGCTCTCTCAAGCGCTTCAAGGACGATGTCAAGGAGGTTGCTTCAGGATATGACTGCGGTCTTAACGTAGACGGATTCAACGACATTAAGGTTGGCGACGTAGTTGAGGCATACACAATTGTTGAAATCAAGAGGAAACTCTAATTAATACAGTATACAAAAAGAAGAGGGCTGCCGGAAATTCCGGCAGCCCTCTTCTTTTTGTATATAGATTAGAGGAGTCATGCTCTCATAATCTTTACAGAATGTTTACCTCAGGCTCAATGTCAATGTCAAATTTCTCCTTTACTGCTGCCCGGATTTCGTCAGAAAGGGCTATCAGCTCTTCGCCCCTGGCCCCTTCATAAGCAAGAAGAACCAGAGCCTGTTTGTCATGAACGCCTACATTTCCCTTTCGTGTTCCCTTAAAGCCGCACTGTTCAATTAGCCATGCTGCAGGAACTTTGCAGGTTGTTTCGCCTGCTGGGAAAATCTTTAGTGTCGGGTTTTCTGCCTGGATAGATTTAGCCAGTTCAAGTGAAATAACCGGATTCTTAAAGAAGCTTCCGGCATTACCCACTACTGAAGGATCCGGGAGTTTTGCTCTTCTAATTTCAGTCACGGCCCTTCTCACATCTGAAATTGAGGGAGAGGGGATTGATGAAAGAGCTGCAGTAACATCTGCGTAATCAATATTAATAACAGGAGTTTTTGTCAGCCTGAATGTAACATAAATTATGGCAACCTTACCTTTTAGCTCTCCCTTGAAGATTGAGTCCCTGTAACCGAAGGCACAGTCTGAAGCTTTCAGCACCCTCTTTTCTGCCCCCTCAAGTTCAAGATATTCTACACTCTCGATAGTATCTTTAGCCTCGGCACCGTATGCTCCAATATTCTGAACAGGTGATGCCCCAACACAGCCGGGAATAAGCGAGAGATTTTCCAGCCCTCCCCACCCTCTGTCTGTGGTGTACTCTACAAGGAAATCCCAGTCAACTCCCGCTCCTGCTCTCAGATAAATGTACTTTTCATCTTCACCGGATATTCTGATATCCTTCATATCAGGATGTATTACAACTCCGTGAAAATCATCTGTAAAAAGGAGATTTGAACCTGAACCTGTTATCAGTTTATTCATTGGAGAAAAATCGGGTGAGAGCAGCAGTTCTCTTAACTCTTCTTCATTTTCCGGCGTTGCATACCAGTCACAAAATACTCTCAGGCCGAGAGTATTCAGCCTCTTCATGTCTCTCTTCCATTCAACCTTACATCTCATATCTTTCAGTTTCTCTTTTATAATATCTCTTCCAACAAGTGTCTGCTCCTCTTCAAGAGTCTTTTCCGGAATTATCCTGTGTGTATAAGCAAATTTGCACACATATCTCATAAGAGCAATAAGGATAAGAATAGCGAAAGCAGTTATCTCTGCAAGCAGATGCTCTTTTATTCGTCTCTCTGCAGCAAAGAGTTCGGAATCTTCCTTAAGGATTTTTTCAATCCCCCCGCCGGAAGGTTTGGCAACTGTTTTTTGAAAATCGTTTCGTGACCACTTTCCTGAAATAACACCCTTACTGAGAAAAACAACTCCTCCGTTTGACCGGTTAAGCGTAATGAGGGTCTTAAAATCTGTAAAGTAGACTTCACAGTTAAGACCATATTTGTTCATTATACTGTCTACATAGGCTGGATCTGCCCCGCAAAGAACAATGTGATATGCTCCTGCTGAAGCTATTGAATCATGTATTGCAGAAATTGCGTTAAAATGAGTTTCGTTAAATCTGTACAGATAAGGTACTGTGGAGATAAAAAGCTTCTCTGCTCTCAGAAGAGAATCGGTCACATAGTTGCCATCTTTGTCAGAGACAGCAAAATCTGTAAATGTACTGAATCTGGCTTTCTCTGCCGGTACGCTTTTGGAATCTACAAAGGTCCAGCTGGAATCAGGTAAATTTTCCAGAGAGAAAATCTCTCTTTTTCCGTTCTTTTCGTAAGTGAGTTCGGTAATGTATGCCGGTCCGGCAGGGTTGTCAATTCTTGCAATCTCCTCAGGAATATCCGTTCCTGTATGAAAAGCTGTGAAGTCAACAAGGGGAAGATGTCTTACAGAATATATCCCGATAAAAGCCACCATGACAGCATAAACTCCAAGAAAGCCTATCTCCCACACCCTTGGAGCAATGGGAACAAACCTCTTCCGCTGAAAAAAGAGAAACAGAGCAATAATAAGCAGGATAATGTTTTTATAGAATGTCTCCCAGTTTGTAAGCTTAATAACCTCACCAAAGCATCCGCAGTCCTGAACAGGGTCAAAGAGAGCCAGAAACAGTGTGAGGATTGTGAAAAATGAAACAAAAACCAGGAGTGCTTTAATAGCAAAACGCATCCTCAGGCCTACAAGAATCGCAATTCCCAGAAGCATCTCAGTTCCGGCAAGCAATGTTCCGGCAATAAGGGCCAGTCTGTGCATATCCTCTATGCCCAGAATTTTAAAGTATTCGCTCATAATGAGCCCAACCCCAACCGGATCTACAAGCTTGACAAATCCCGAGAAGAGAAATATCAGCCCTGCGACAGTCCTTGCTATTGCCCTTAGAAAACTCATAATTTTATGTGTTTTTGAATTCTGGAGAATATTTCTCCCGGAGGCAGCATCTCTCCGTTTTCCGAGGAGCAATCTATGCGGATAAACTCCTTGTCCCTTCTGCACTCGGATAGATAAATCTCCCTAACCCTCTCCTGAAAGTGAATACTCTCTTCATGAATATCATTTTTCCCCTTAAGATACTCTCTGTCATCTCCTTTGCGGCCTTCTTTAAGTTTTTTATCCACAAAAGAAAGAGGAACATCCAGAAAGAGATTCAGATCTGGTTTTGGAATTGCAAAATGGGTGTACTCTGTCTCAAAAATCCAGTTGCGCAGCTCTTCGGCCTCTGAGGGCTCCTTAACTTTTGCACACTGAAAAGCTATGTTGGAATAGAGATAACGGTCCAGAATAACGCAGTATCCGGCTTCAAGCCATTCACGAATCTGGCGTGCTGCATCACCTCTGTCTCCTGCAAAGAGAAGGGCGATAAGAAGCGGATGTACCTGATCAATGCTGCCCAGATCTCCCCTTAGAAATCTGGCAATCAAATCGCCGTATACAGGTGAATCGTACCTTGGAAAATGGAGAAATCTTACCTCCACTCCCCTGGTTTCGAAATAATTCTGTAACTGAGCAATCTGAGTTGACTTGCCTGCTCCATCTAAACCTTCCAGCACTATTAACATAATTATAAGCTATATTTGTGACAGAAAACAAAGTTAGACAAAATCCTTCCAAAAATGATAACCATTGACAAAATTGAGAGACCCATGGTCATGGGGATTATCAACCTCAACCCCGATTCCTTCTGGGAAAAAAGCCGGGTAACAACAGATGCGCAGTTCTGCGAAAGATACGAACAGATGCTTGCAGATGGTGCAGATATAATTGATCTTGGAGCCTGCTCCACAAGGCCCGGTTCTGTTCCTGTCTCTGAGGAGGAGGAGTGGGAAAGGCTGAAACCTGCTCTTAAGCGTGTGCTGAGAGACTACCCCGCCAGCGAGATTTCAATTGACACATTCAGAGCTTCTATAGTTGAAAGAGCCTTCGATTTTGTTGGTGATTTCATAATTAACGACATATCTGCAGGAGAGGACGACCCCGGAATGCTGGAAATGGCCGGAAAGCTTGAGCTTACATATATTGCAATGCACAAGAGAGGGACGCCGGAGACTATGCAGACCCTGTGTCAGTATGAAGATGTTGTAAAGGAGATCAAAGATTATTTTCTGGATTTCATAAACAGGGCAAACGAGGCAGGAATAAACAACATTATTCTGGACCCCGGATTTGGTTTTGCAAAGAACATGGATCAGAACTATACTCTGCTAAATAACCTGGATTCCCTGAAAATTGAGCGAACAGACGGAAAAGGTACCTACCCCATTCTTGCAGGAGTCTCAAGAAAAAGCATGATATATAAATTACTTGGAAAAGAGCCGGGAGATATTCTTCATGCCACCAGTGCAGTTAATTACATAGCACTCACCAAAGGCGCATCCCTGCTAAGAGTGCACGATGTAAAGGAGGCTGCAGACATTATTAAAATCTACAACCAGATTCAAAAAGTCAGTTAGGAAAATTATTACTAAATTTGATGCCTTAATCCAGTGAATATATGCAGAACTTTGCTCTAAAATCAATTTCACCTATCGACGGCAGATACTCATCTCAGGTTGGTGAACTCTCGGACTATTTTTCCGAATTTGCTCTCATCAAATACAGAATCTATGTAGAGGTTGAGTACTTTATTGCCCTTTGTGAAATCCCGCTTCCGCAGCTTAAGGGAGTCACAGGAAAGGACAAGGAGAGTTTGAGAAATATCTGCATGACCTTTTCACCGGAAGATGCAACCCGCATTAAGGATATTGAAAAGATCACAAATCACGATGTCAAGGCTGTTGAATACTTCATCAAAGAGAAGATGGAGGCTGCAGGACTCTCTGGGTACAGCGAATTTGTTCACTTCGGGCTGACATCGCAGGATATTAATAATACATCTGTTCCGCTATCACTGCTGGAAGCCGTAAGAGACCAGTACGTTCCCAGAATAGGAAGAGTGCTTAACATTCTCACTTCCATGTCAAAAGAGTGGGCCGATATACCTATGCTGGCAAAAACACATGGTCAGCCGGCATCACCTACCAGAGTTGGGAAAGAGATTGAGGTTTTCGTAGCAAGAATCAGGGAGCAGCTTGCAATGCTTGAGCAGGTTCCTTTTGCCGCCAAGTTTGGCGGTGCAACAGGTAACTTCAACGCACACCATGTGGCATACCCGGAAATCAACTGGAATAAATTTGCAATCTCATTTGTTGAGGGAACTCTTGGGCTAAAGAGAAGCTGGCCTACCACCCAGATTGAGCATTACGACCACCTTGCTGCCCTTTTCGACAACCTTAAAAGAATCAACACAATCCTGATTGATCTCTGCAGAGATATCTGGACATACATATCAATGGAGTACTTCCGCCAGAAAATTAAAGAGGGAGAGATTGGATCAAGCGCTATGCCTCACAAGGTAAATCCAATAGATTTTGAAAATGCGGAGGGTAACCTTGGAATAGCAAATGCACTTTATGAACATCTTGCCGCCAAGTTACCTGTATCAAGACTTCAGAGAGACCTTACAGATTCAACAGTTCTGAGAAATGCAGGAGTACCTGTTGCTCACACAATAATCTCCCTTAACTCTATTGAAAAGGGACTTGGTAAACTTATCCTCAACAAGGCTGCAATTGAGAGAGACCTCGAGGCAAACTGGGCGGTTGTTGCAGAGGGCATTCAGACAGTCCTCCGCAGGGAGGGATTCCCAAAACCTTATGAAGCTCTTAAGGCACTCACCAGAACAAACAGGCCTATTGACAGCACATCTATTGCTGAATTCATTGACGGGCTGAATGTTTCCGAAAACATTAAGGAGGAGCTGCGTAAAATTACTCCATTTACCTATACAGGAATTTAAGAACTATCTTAACATAATCAGATTATGAAAAAGTCTCTTTTTCTTCTCTTTGCTATTTGTGCAGTAAACATTCTGAGTGCTCAGAATATTAATTACGATGACCATTTTACAGCTGAGAGGCTGAGAATTGATTTCGTTTTTGCAGGTAATGCAACAAGTCAGAATATTTATCTGGACGGGCTAAAAATGGAGAGTGCGTGGAGCGGGTCCCGTACCAGCCTTATTGCACCCTTCGACTACGGAGAGTATCGCCTTGAGGTAAAAACAAAGGAAGGAAAACTCATATTCTCAACAGGATTCAACAATCTCTTTCAGGAGTGGAGAACCACAGCAGAGGCCGCTGTTACTCCCCGCGCGTTTTCGGGTTCATGCAGAATTCCTTTTCCAAAGGAGAGCGTTGCTGTAATTGTATCAGAAAGAGAGAAGAAAACCGGAAAATTCAGACAAATTTCATCATTTCAGATTGACCCTAAGGACAAACTCATAAACAGAGAGAGAGAAAACAACTTTAAAACTATCAGCCTTCACAACTCGGGAGATCCTGCAAACAAGGTAGACCTGCTCTTTCTAGCAGAGGGGTATACTGCCGAGCAGATGGAGAAGTTCAGGGCAGACGCCCAAAGGTTTGTCTCTTATCTGTTCGAAACAGAGCCTTATAAATCAAGGAAAAATGATTTTAACATCTGGGCAGTTGAATCGGTATCAGCAGAATCAGGTCCGGACATTCCTCATCAGGGAATCTGGAAAAACACAGCTGCAGCATCAAATTTCTATACATTCAGACTTGACAGATACCTCACTGCCCCGGATCATAAGAAGGTATCTTCAATTGCCTCAGAATCTCCATGCGATGCAATGTATGTTATTGTAAACACAGATAAATACGGCGGAGGCGGAATCTATAACTACTACGGGCTGAGTATGGCAGATCATGCTACGGCATCACAGGTTTTTGTACACGAGTTTGGGCACAGCTTTGCCGGCCTTGGTGATGAGTATTATACATCCGAAGTGGCATACGAAGATTTCTACAACCTCAAAACCGAGCCATGGGAGCCAAACCTCACTACTCTTGTAGATTTTGACAGAAAGTGGAAAAAACTCATTAATAAAACCACTCCCGTACCAACACCAAATGATGCTAAGTTCAACGGAGTGACCGGTGTTTTCGAAGGAGGCGGATATATGGCTAAAGGTATTTACAGACCGGCCCTTGACTGCAGAATGAAGAGCAACACAGCCCCGGGATTTTGTGAAGTGTGCGTTAAGGCGATTGGTGATATGATTGACTACTACACGAAATAATGCTAAGAAAGCAATACAGATATATTCTTTTTGATCTCGACAGAACCCTTTGGGATTTTGATGCGAATGCAGAGAACAATGTCATCTCCCTTCTGGAAAAACACAATGTTCCTGTTGCAGATAAACATCAGTTTTTCAGAAAGTATGAAGAGATAAATCATATGCTCTGGGCCAGGTACGAAAAGGGCGAGCTGCCTAAGGAAGATCTGAGATGGCTCAGGTTTCACATGACATTTCTCGAATTTGGAATTGACAATCAGGAATTTGCCACAGACTTTGGCGAGGAGTATCTTGTAGAGATGCCAAACCAGAGGATACTCATGCCGCACGCAAAAGAGGTTCTGGAGGAGCTCCATAAAAGAGGCTGCAGGATGGCTGTAATCACCAACGGATTCAGGGAGGTTCAGCACAGGAAGCTCAAGAATTCAGACATTGACAAATACTTTGATGCCGTTCTGATTTCTGAGGAGCAGGGAGTTCACAAACCCTCTCCGATTATCTTCAAGCGGGCGCTGAATGCTATTGGAGGAGTCAAAAGCGAAGCTCTGATGGTTGGCGATGACTTTGCCAACGACATTGAGGGGGCTATGATTTTTGGAATAGACCAGTTTTTCTATAACTACAGGGAGATCCCCTGCGACGGTGGTCCTACTTACGACTCATCTGACCTGAGGGATCTTATTCGGCTCTCTTCTTAACCACTATATAGACATCTTCGCTGTCTTTGTGAAAAATGTACTGCTCACGGGCAAATTTTTCAAGGCTGTCCTTGTTTGAGCTAAGCTCAAGCAGCTTCTCCTCAGTTGCCTTAATCTCATCTTTATAATACCTCTTCTCCTTCTCCTGCTGATTAATGCTCGATACCACACGGGAACACTTAATGAGCGAATTGCTGTCAAAAAATGTTATCCATACCACAAAGGCAAGAGTAACTATCAGGTATTTATTTTTGATAATTCTCCAGAAAGCAGAATCGGTGAATTTTTTCCACATAAAGATGAGTGCCAAATGAGTTAGAACTGCAAAATTAAAAATAATAATTTACTATTTTTGTGAAAATTAGATTCAAAACAATCATTTATGATAAAACCGACACTTTTAATACTTGCCGCCGGCATGGGCAGCAGATATGGTGGACTTAAACAACTGGACGGAGTTGGCCCCAATGGTGAAACAATAATGGATTATTCAGTATACGATGCTATAAGGGCGGGATTCGGCGAAGTTGTATTTGTAATCAGAAAGCACTTTCATGCCGAATTTGAGGAGCGCATCCGCTCCCGCTACGGCAACGCAATAAAATTCAATTTTGTAGAGCAGGAGCTTGACAATATACCGGTTGGGTTCAGACTCAATCCTGAGAGAACAAAGCCATGGGGAACCGGACACGCCGTAATGATGGCAGCCCACGCTATCCAGACTCCCTTTGCCGTTATTAATGCCGATGACTACTATGGTCAGAAATCATTTGAAGTTCTTGCTGACTTTCTCAGAGGAGTAAGCGGCAAAAGCGGAGAGTACTGCATGGTAGGATTCCAGACATACAACACCCTCTCTGAATCTGGTTCAGTTTCAAGGGGAATCTGCTCATCTGACGAAAATGGACTTCTAACATGGGTGGAGGAGCATCACAATGTTCTTGTCGAACTCAGAGATGGCAAAGAGGTTATTATGGGAGACAACTCTAAGGGAGAGAGAACAGAAATTGAAAAATCTGCTCCTGTTTCAATGAATATGTGGGGATTCACACCAGACCTCTTTACTTCAAGCGACCAGCTCTTCATAGAATTTCTTAACAAGAATCTGGGAGATCTCAAGTCTGAGTTTTACATTCCATATGTAGTCAACAAACTTATCTCGTCCGGAGAGGCAACCTGCAAAGTGCTTGAAACGCCGGACAAATGGTTTGGAGTAACATTCAAGGAGGACAGAGAGAGAGTTGTTGAGAACCTTGCACAGTTAACAGCGAGCGGAGTATATCCCTCTCCACTCTTCTAAACTGCAAGATTCATGAAGCTAAAACAGATAACCAAAAACCTGCACTATTTCCTGCCGGATCTCAGACAAAGCTGGATATTGCTTGCTCTTACCGCCATTGTGGGAACCATTGTCTCTGTACTTGCCACAACTGCAGTTTCAATAGTTTTCCCTTCGGTCTCGGGCTGGCCCGATCTGCTCATATATCCCTTTCTCTTTATTCCTCCTGCACTTTACATTTACGGGAAAATTGCCAACCAGAAAGATCTGGCTGAGGTTACCGGAGACGACAACCGCAGGCGCATTCCACTCAACAATCCCACATTCGGAAGACTGGGAGGAGTCATCAGCTTTGCTCTGATTCTCCCTCTGGTTTTTGCTTTTAACATAACAACAGAACCTCTCTCTGCATGGATGGGGCTGCCCGATTTCATGAAACAGCTCTTTGAACAGATGAAGGAGTATCCTGTTAGTGCATTTATATCTGTTGCAATTTTTGCTCCTCTGCTGGAGGAGATTTTCTGCAGGGGTATTATTCTGAGAGGGCTTCTTACACACTACTCACCCACTAAAGCAATATTCTGGTCTGCAGCAATGTTTGCCATCATGCATATGAATCCATGGCAGGCTGTTCCTGCATTTCTGATGGGTATTCTCATGGGCTGGATCTATTACAGAACCAGGTCAATCTGGGCTGTAATCTTTATACATTTTATCAACAACAGCTTCTCATTTGTGGTAACGGCCTTCTTTCCGGACATTGCCGCTGACGCCACCTACTCCTCTATACTTCCCGGAAATCTGTATTACCTGATTTTTGCTGCCTCTGTTCTCTATACGGCAGGGGTAATCTATTTAATGAACAGACATTATGACAAACCTGTATCCTGTAAAATTTAAGCCTATTCTCAAAGAGAGAGTATGGGGCGGTGAGGTGTGGCAAATCAGCGGTGTCGAAGGTGACATCTCTGTTGCAGCTCACGGTTTTCTTAAAGATAATAATATAAACGAAATCATTGAGGCATACATTGGAGAGTTTGCCGGAGATGCAATATATGAGTCTTATGGAAGCCTCTTCCCGCTTCTGATTAAGATTCTTCAGATTAATGATCCTTTATCACTCCAGCTGCACCCCTCTGATGAGATTGCGATGGAGAGACATGACTCTTACGGCAAAACCGAATGCTGGTATATCCTGGAAGCAAAGCCGGAGGCTAAAGTATATCTTGGCCTGAGCAAAGATATTACCTCTGCCGAGTTTTACGAACATTGCCAGAATGAGACTGTAGATTCAATCATGAATGTAATCACCCCAAAAAAGGGAGACTTCATATTCATTGAACCGGGCACACTGCATGCAGCCAAAGGAGGAATTACAGTTGCAGAAATTCAGCAGGTATCAGACATAACATACAGAGTTTATGACTGGGGGCGTGAACACAATCCTGAAACTGCCAGGGAGATGCACCTGGACCTGGCTATAGATTGCATTAACTATAACAAACTCGAAATCAAAAGCCCTGTATATCTCTATGAAGGAGAGTCACTGGCTTCTGACCCGGAGACAGGCAGGTATACTCTTGCAAATTGCGACTTCTTCAGAGTAGACATGGTTAACCTCAGGGGAATGCAGAAGATGGAGAGTGAAGATTTCCAGAGTTTTATCATTTATTATGCAATTGAGGGAGAGGCTATTGTGAAGGGTGGCGCAGGTGAAGCCAGAATTATGAGAGGCGAATGTGCCGTTGTTCCCGCAAACCTTGGCGAATTCACAATAGAAAAGGCGACACCTGAATGCCGCCTTCTTGAAATTACCGGAAAACCCAGAACAGAGAGGGATTCCTATACCGGAGAATAGTTAATCATCATCCTCCCACCAGAGTGTGTCCATAAGGTCGTCCATCTCTCTCCTCTCCTTTTTGGTGGGACGGCCTGTGCCTCTGTCTCTTGACATCTGTATACTCTCTTTTGGAACATTTAGTTTATCCAGCTCACTTTGGGGAGTAATGTTCTGAACATACTCCTCTACAAGTCTGGCCGGTTGTCTCTTATCAATGGGAGTGATAACCCTGAACTGGTATGTTACAATGTTTTTCCTGACAGAAACAATATCTGAAGGCTTTACCTCCCGTGAAGATTTTGCCTCAGTTCCGTTAACTTTAACCTTGCCGCTTTTGCAGGCATCGGCAGCTTCTGAACGGGTTTTAAAAACTCTGATTGACCAGAGGAACTTGTCAAGACGGCTCATATCCGGGAAAAATTTAAGAGTTTACTTTGTATTGAAGATATTCATTGTGCGCTCGGCACCAATGGTTCCGAAGGAACGAATCGCATCTGCAGCCTTATCACAAATGAATGGCAGCTCTTTACGCTCTCTTTCACTCCACTTGCCCAGAACATAATCAATCTGACCACCGTTTCCAAAGTTGTCACCTATTCCAAGCCTCAGACGGGAGTAGTTTGTATGTCCGAGAGTAGCTGCAATATCCTTAAGTCCATTGTGTCCTCCGTCACTACCCTGCTTTCTCATTCGCATGGTTCCTAGCGGAAGGGCAAGGTCGTCTACAATAACCAGCATATTTTCAACGGGAATCTTCTCTGCCTGAAGCCAGTAGTTAACCGCTTTACCACTCAGGTTCATAAATGTAGAGGGTTTGAGCAGAATAAAGCTCTTTCCTTTGTAGCGATACTCAGCAACAGATCCGAGACGGCGGCTCTCAAAAGAGATGTTGGACGCCCCGGCGAGGGCATCCAACACATTAAAGCCAATATTGTGACGGGTGTCTGCGTATTCAATGCCGATATTTCCTAAACCGACTATTAAAAAACTCATGCCCG
>ERZ1645189.44-NODE-44-length-28826-cov-6.696708_pt1 | contig 28826 bp, 24 predicted proteins | sample MGYA00575350_ERZ1645189 | MGnify/ENA primary metagenome ERZ1645189 (study PRJEB40845, sample SAMN11283421) | freshwater sediment metagenome | isolation source: river sediment | host: Sediment | place: India: Jajmau, Kanpur | collected 2015-12-17 ...
ATAAACCTGCAGGTACTGCTGATTTAAGCAAGGCTCTGTGTTCGACCAGAATTATATCGTAATTATCAATATCATAAATATTGGATAAGTTTTGTGAAATTACATAGTCTCTTGAAATAGCAGGCTCTTCATCATGCCAGGATATGACTCTAATCTTTAAGCCTCTATCTGTCCAGTAATCATATAACAACCTTGTTAGCCTTGATTTACCCGTTCCATCTTCAACACTTAAAAAGTTAATAATATCAGGACCCTCTTTTGGATTTAGGAATGGTATAATGGAATTGGCAAGAGTATTAGTAGCAATTTTTTCATATTCTGCATTATACCGTTTATACTGAAACAGGAATTTTTTTGGAAAAGCCCCCAATACAGTAGTACCGATAAGCCTTTCAGCCCTGAACTTATCTCTGATTGTTCTGTCAAATAGTTCCAGAAATGCAAAGAAACCGGCAATAAAGGCAATGGTAGACCCAAATACAATTAATATAATAATCCTCCTTTTTGAAGATGGTGAAATTGGGAATAATGGAGGGTCAATCGGTTTAAGGTTAGCAGAAGTCATCTGAAGTGTTTTCTGCCTCATCAATGCAGCATTAAGACTTTCAAGAATAGCAAGGTAGGATTTTTCAGTAAAATCAATAATTCTCTCTTTCCTTTTTAGTGTAGAACCAATAGGTGAGAAATATGTGTATTCATCCTGAAGATCAGCAACAATTTCATTTATAACATCCAGTTGAGCCCTGGTTTTTTCTCTTAACAGATATTCATTAATCCACTCCTCAACAAAGGTAACAGAGGCTACTCCCTCCTTTGTGAATTTATCTTCATTTATGCTGCTTGTTATGTCCCTTAATTCAGACTCAATATCTTGTCTCTGTTTTATTAGTGATCCAATACTAATTCCGCGATCAATAATACTATCCCTCCCCATTAATTCTATCCTGGATATCTGACTGCTCAGGGCCGCCATCTCCCTGATTTTTTCGGTGAATTGAGTATTATTCTGAATAATTTTAATTTGTTTATCAATTCTCTTCTCAAGATTTGATACCGCAGCATCTGCACTGGAATATGCCAGCTGCACCTCCATATACTCCAATGCATATTTAGCTGACAAATCAGCAACTTGCTTAGTCTGCTCAGAATAGTTAATAATCCTCTTCTCAATATTATAAAGTGTAAGAGAATCTTCTGAGGATTTTAATCTCTTTTCAAGCTGAGATAATTCATTTCTAAAATAATCAATCACCGAATTTGTTTGACCAAAACGAAGAACTTCATATTGCTTTACAAATTCTGAATTAAGGAGAAGCAAAGTATGATACGCAACACCGGGATCATCAGCAGAATACTCAATATCGATCATATCACTATCAAGAACTCTTTTAACAACTATATCTTTAAGAGAATTATAACTATAGTGCCTGTGATACCAATTAAAAAGCCCATATACGAAATTTTTGGGAGAAGATCTTTCGTATGCGTTTAAATTCTCAATGGTTTTATCTACAGAAGATTTATCAATGAGCTGTCTTACTTCATAAGGTGTAATCCTGTATATGGATCTGAAATTTTCTGCTGTAATGTAATTATTGTCCCTTAGAGAATCTCCATATATCATATGCTGTGCATATAGCCTTAACGAAACATTCCTGAGTGTGGACTTAGACATTATAATGCTAATAAGGTTATCAATGCCGTTTTTAACAGAACTCCAGTCCACCCTGGCACCTTCAAGTCCTGATTCTATTGTAAAGCCGGAAGCAATACCGGTGTATATTGTTGTATTTACCTCATATGTTTTGGGGATATTTCTTGTACTATAAATGGCTAATAATGTAGTAAACAGAGGTAAAATCACTATCCAGTAGCGCCTTCTGTATATCATTTTAACCAATTGATGTAAGAAATCCATCTATTTTTTAAATATTTTTGTGTTGGTTAATGTCTCTAGCTTAAGAATTGCAATTTTAAGATCTGCCCTGGCATTCTCAAGATTTGTATTCGCCTGCATATGCAAAGTTTTTGAAACGCTCAACTCCCCTGCTGTTATCTTTCCAACAATAAAATCATTCTCCACCAGTCTAAACTGGGCTCTGGCATATTCATAAGCCTCCTCAAACACAGTCAACTGATTCATTACTCTTTGAGCATCAACATATGATGTAATAACTTTAATCTTTTGATCTTCATACCACATATCCCTTTCAAATGTTGATGTATTTATTTTGGTTTTCTGAATTCTTATATTCCGCCTTCTTTCAAAAACCCTATTTAATGGAATGTTAATTATCCCCCCAATATTGTACCATATTTGTTGTGTACCAGACACCTGGTATATTAAAGGGAAATTTTCACCAACATTAGTATAGGAGTTTAGCCCGACCATCCCGTATTGATATGTACCAACTATTGAAAAAAATGACAGCCAACTTAATTTGTCTCTCTTTAATACCTCCTCCTCCGTCTCTATTTTGCTGTCATAATATCTGTACTGAGGACACTCCTTAAGTTTTTCAAATAATACTTCAATAGGAGGAAGCGTAAGTCCGGCAAATTCGTCTTCTGATTGAACCTGACCAAACATATATATGTTCATTCCGGTAAAGCATAATATTGCGCAGATGAATTTCAGGATTGCCATAAATTATACATTTTCTTTTTGAACAAATGCTGTAAGTGTCTTGAATATAATTTTTATATCCATCCAGAAATTATAATTACTTGAATAAAAAATATCCAGTTGCTTTCTCTCCTCTGGGGAGAGTTTTCCTGAGTCCCCCCTCTTTTGAACCTGCCATAGACCAGTCAAACCGGCGGGACCTATAAATCTGTCAATATACTGGTCTGTTGTAAGCTGTTCTGCCTCGTACATAGGCAATGGTCTGTTCCCGACAATAGACATATCCCCTCTAATGATATTCACTAGCTGAGGTAGTTCATCTATGCTAAATTTTCTAATAAAATGTCCCATTTTAGTTATACGAGGATCATTATCAAATTTAAGAAAATTATTCTTCTGTTTTGATTTCTTATCTCTTATAAAATCCTCTTCTGAAATAACATCGTCATCAGAGTAGTAAAGACTGGTTTCTTGATTTACAGAGATGTTAAGGGGAATTCTTGCTGTATCATCTTCTATATTAAATGCAGACAGATCAACATCATTATATTGATTAAGGCTTAAATAATCTTTAAGTCTTTTATCTGCATCTTTATACATTGACCTGAATTTATAAAAATTAAATATCCTATAATTGCTTCCAACTCGTTTTGAGATATAGATAACCGGTCCTTCGCTTTCAACTCTGATCAATGCTGCGATAACAATAAGAAACGGAAAGAGAATTATCAATGCCAGGGCTGAAAAGATAATATCAAACATCCTCTTCCACAAAGGAATCTCATACATACCTGAAATATTCTGCTCATTAATTACAGAGGAGAGTAGTTTATGATTCCTTTCAATAAATTCTATAGCATTTAACAACCGCTCTCTTGAAACATCACTTCGAATAGTATCCTTCACACCATATTTAGTGTATTTTGCAAACAACTCCGGTTTAATTTGGTCAGAAACAAGAACTATATATGCAAAAGGACATTTTAATTTTAACGATTGAATTAAATTTTTATCCGTTGAAAAATCCCCTTGTTCAACAAAAACAAGATGAGGGGCATCTGAGTTAAAATTCTTTGATGAAGAATCTATATCATCAATATTATTACAAAAACTTATTAATTTATCTGAAACTGATCTCAAGTGTGAGTAAATCACACTATCATTTCCCAGATATGAAATTTTTACAGTCACTCAACCAGTTTTTTAAGCCTGACTTTGAGTTCCATTGGATTGAAGGGTTTGGAAATATAGTCGCTGGCTCCCCTCTCCAGCAGATCAATTTTTTGGGAAGTGCTATCTTCTCCTGACAATATTACAAATGGGATTTTCTTAAACATCTCGCTGCTCTTAATATAACCAAGAAACTCAACGCCGGTCATATTTGGCATATTTATATCAGATATTATTAAATCAGGCATATTCCCACTCTGAAGCCAGGCTATAGCTTTTATAGGGTCATCAAAATAAACACAATCAAATATGTCTGCAATGTATACTTTGATAATCTTTGCGATTGTCTCCTTATCATCAACCAATAGAGCGTTCTTTTTCACAATAATGTTACAATTTAAAACAACACCTCGTAATTTATCTCTCAAAAGTAGGAAAAATTAGCATTAAAATCATTGCCTTATGAATATTTATTACGGTTTAACAAAAAAATATTGCAATAATATTAATTCGTTAATATATTTATGGTAAATCCTGAATCAATGACAAAGTTTAAGAGTAACGATATTTTCCACATATTTCTTTTTTTTGCAACTATAATAATTTTCATATTTTCAATATTTGCTTCTATTTCAGGATATATAAGACCACATCATTTCAAATTTATCTCCCTGACAAATAATTTACTCCCAATTACACTAGGTGCACTATCCATTCTACTTATTATATGGCTTATAAGAAAAAGATGGGTTTTCATTTTTCCGCTAATTGGGATAGCTGTCAATATAAATACAATCTTCTCCATCATTCAGCCAAGAGCAGAAAGAGAACCATTTGCTGCTGCTTTAAACTCATCCATTAAAGTTATTAGTTTCAATGTTCATGATTTTAATTACTCCAAAAGTTATGACGAAGTTGCTGAAATAAATGAGTTTATTAATAGTGAAAAGCCTGATATTTTATGCATACAAGAGTTTGAAACCCCAGGATATCTAAATGACAATGAAATGCATAGCTATTTCAGCCATTTCTCGGCCAAATATATTGAGAAAACAACCCAAGAAAAGCTTGGTCTTGCAATTATGAGTGTATACAATATATCTGATAAAGGGGTGGTTGACTTTGAGGGTACATCAAACAGGGTTATATGGGCAGATTTAATAACTGACAGAGGAAAGATAAGAGTTATCAACTGTCATCTGCAAACAACCGGTCTGGCAAGAGCATCTAAAAATGGGACCAACTTTCTCAAAAGGATAAACGAATTAATGGAAAACAATAAAATCAGGGCAACACAGGCAGAGGCTGTAAAAGTAATTATTAACAGCACCCCCTTTCCTGTTGTTGTTTGTGGTGATTTTAACGACACCCCTTCATCCTATACATACACAACAATTAAGGGGGAGAATATGACAGATGGCTTCAGGCAAGCAGGGTCAGGTTTTGCAGGAACCTATAAAGGTATTTCTGGACTTTTCAGAATTGATTATATTTTCCACTCAGATCATTTCAGGTCAATAAGATACAGGACCCCTGAAACCAATCACAGCGATCACAAGCCTGTTATTTCTGAATTGGTATATAAAAACTGAAAGTAGATCCGGCCCCTTCCCGGGACTCAAACCATATTTCACCATTATTTCTGTTTATAAACTCTTTGCAAATTAAAAGCCCCAGGCCAGAACCCTCCTCATTTTCTGTTCCAAAAGAGCTAATATGAACATTTGTTTTAAAAATCTTATTCTGATCTGAGGTTTTAATACCTTTCCCTTTGTCAGAAACCGATATAATAACTCTATCACCCTCCTCCTTAAGAGAAACAATAATCTCAGAGCCCCTGTTGCTGAACTTAATTGCGTTGTTTAACAAATTCCTTAAAACTGTCTTAATCATATCCTGATCAATTCTTGCTTTTGCCTCTGAATACCCATTGAAAACAATTGATATTTGTTTTAATTCAGCAAGAACCTCAGAAACCTCCAGCTCTCCCTTAATTAATGATAAGATTTCAACATCATCCTGAAATACCGTTTTAAGTCTGCCGGTTTGGCTCTTTGTCCATTTCAGCAAATTGTCAAGGAGAACAAATGTGTCTTCAGCAAGCCTGTTACCTGTTATAAAGACCTCATATATATCATCATCAAATTTACTCCTGTCAACATTCATAGAGAGGGCGTTCATTACCATCCTCAAAGAGCCGATAGGGGCTCTTAAATCATGAGCAATAAGAGAATATAGCTTATCCCTTGCTTCTACCGTTTTTTCCAGCTCCTCCTTCTGCTTTTCGATAGTTCTTTTCGCAGAGACAAGTGATAGTTGATGATTCACCCTGATTAAAAGCTCTTCTTTGTTAAATGGCTTGGAGATGTAATCTGCTGCTCCGTTCTTAAACCCTTTAACAATATCCTCTGGTGAATTAAGAGCAGTAAGAAAAATAATAGGGATATCTCTTTTATCTGGCATTCCTTTCAGCTTTTCAGCAACTTCGTGCCCATCCATAACCGGCATCATAATATCGAGAAGGATAAGATCAGGGGATGTTCTTGAAACGAGATTCAATGCATCCTTACCGTTATAAGCAGTTGTTGTCTTGTAGCCAGCCTTGGTCAATAATAATTTAAGAAGAAGCACATTTGCATCAACATCATCAACAATCATCACCGTGAAATCAGAGGGTGTAATTTCCATTATTGCAAACTTTTTCTAAAATAATCTATTGTCTTAACAAGCCCCTCATCAATTTCAATTTTTGGACTCCAGCCAATAATTTCTTTAGCTAACGATATATCGGGCTGCCTCTGCCTGGGGTCATCGGAAGGAAGATCCTTTATAACAAATCCGGATTTTGTCCCGGTTAGTTTAATGACCTTTTCAGCAAGTTCTCTTATTGTAAATTCATTAGGATTCCCAATATTTACCGGGCCGATAAAACTATCATCAGTGTTATTCATAACCCTGATCATTGCTTCAATCAGATCGTCAATGTACTGAAAACTTCTGGTCTGACCTCCACCTCCATAAAGTGTTATATCCTCACCTTTAAGTGCCTGGACAATAAAATTAGAGACTACCCGGCCATCGTTTGGATGCATTTTGGGACCATAAGTATTAAATATTCTTATAATCTTTATTTTTACCTTGTTTTGCCTGTGATAATCCATAAAAAGTGTTTCCGCACATCTCTTTCCCTCATCGTAGCAAGACCTTATACCAATTGGATTTACATTACCCCAGTAACTCTCCTCCTGAGGATGAACCGAAGGATCTCCGTAAACCTCACTTGTTGAGGCCTGAAGTATCCTGGCCTTAACCCTTTTTGCGAGGCCGAGCATATTTATTGCGCCCATCACAGAAGTCTTTACAGTCTTGATAGGGTTATACTGATAATGAACCGGAGAGGCAGGACAAGCAAGATTATAAATCTGGTCAACCTCAGCATAAAAAGGATGTGTAACATCATGTCTTATGAGTTCAAAATGCGGATTTCCAATTAGATGTATAACATTCTCTTTTGTCCCTGTAAAAAAATTATCCAGACAAATTACATCGTTACCCTCATTAAGAAGCCTTTCACACAGATGTGAACCAATAAATCCCGTACCACCTGTTACTAGTATCCTTTTCATAATTAGTTGTTTTTACCGATAGAATAGAGCCTGAAACCTTCTGTCTTAAGCTCATTATTGTCATAAATATTTCTTCCGTCAACAACAATATTTCCTTTCATAAGCCCTTTAACCTTAGTCCATGACGGCAATCTGAACTGTTTCCATTCAGTCAGAAGAGCAATAGCATCTGCACCATCAACAGAATCGTAAATATTATTGCAGTATTGGACAATATTTCCAATTCTTCTCTTTGACTCCTCCATTGCAACCGGATCAAAAACCCTAACAGTTGCCCCGGCCTCAATAAGCCTCTCTATAACAACAAGCGATGGAGCCTCTCTCATATCATCTGTATCAGGTTTAAATGAAAGTCCCCACAAAGCAATTACCTTTCCTTTAAGGATTCCGGCAAAAGCATGTTGTAATTTTTTGAAAACAATCTCTTTTTGCTCATTATTAACCTCCTCAACCGCCTCCACTATTTTCATTTCAACCCCATAATCTTTTCCACTTCTGGCAAGAGCCTTGACATCTTTTGGAAAACATGAGCCACCATAACCAGCTCCTGCATAAAGAAAACTCATCCCTATTCTTTTATCTGATCCTATCCCCTTTCTTACCATTTCAACATTTGCCCCCGTAGCCTCACACAATCTTGCTATCTCATTCATAAAGCTTATTCTTGTGGCTAGCATCGCATTTGCTGCGTATTTAGTCATTTCTGCAGAGGAGATATCCATGAAAATTATTGGAAAACCATTAAGAACAAAAGGTTTGTACAGCCTCTCCATCATGAGAGCAGCCCTATCGTTCTCAACACCAACAACCACCCTGTCTGGTGACATGAAGTCTTTTATTGCAGCACCCTCTTTTAAAAATTCAGGGTTAGAGGCAACATCAAATTCAATATTTTTCCCTCTCAATCTTAATTCCTCACTGATAGCTGCTTTCACTTTGGCTGCCGTTCCAACGGGTACCGTGCTTTTTGTAACAAGCAGAACATAGTTATTCATGTTTCTTCCAATTGTCCTCGCTACATTAAGGACATAACGCAAATCGGCACTGCCATCTTCGTCAGGAGGAGTTCCTACAGCACTAAAAATAATTGATACCCCATCAATTACACTTTCAAGACTCTCACTAAAAGTCAATCTGCCCTCTCTAACATTTTTATCAACCAACTCTTTAATACCAGGTTCGTAAATGGGCATTATACCTTTTCTTAGCAAATCTATCTTATTGGTATCTATGTCTACACAAACAACACTAACACCCATTTCAGCAAAACAAGCACCAGTTACTAATCCCACGTAACCAGTGCCTACTATGGCAATATTCATCATTTAATTAATCTAAATTAAGAAGTTTAGAAATAGTCTTCCTTAGAGTCTCTGCCCTGTATGGCTTTGTTATGTACTCTGTACATCCCGATTGAAGAGCGACGCTTCTGTCATTATCATATGCAAATGCTGTTAAAGCAATTATTGGTACTGTCACGCCCATTTGCCTGAGTTTTCTGGTAGCCTCGAGTCCATCCATTACCGGCATCTTCATATCCATAAGAATTATATCCGGTTCAATAGAAGTATACAATTCAATTGCCTCAGCCCCATTATTTGCTCTGTATATATCATATACCCCTTTTAACATGGCCTTGGCAAGTATGTAATTACTGTCATTGTCTTCTGCGTAAAGAATTTTGATTTTTTTAATCTCTTCCATAACAGGATTACTATTGTATCATAATTTGCGTAAATTTAACATATTCTTTGTTATTTAATTATTTTAAATCAAAATTTCAGTCTGTGAATTGAATTAAAATGGCTTAAGGAAACTCAGTAACAAAGTTGTTACCCTATGTATCATTATAGTGTTATTAATTTATTTAATGTTAATTACATAATAAAAAGAGAAGAGTACACAGAAATTGAGAAAAAGTTTCTAGTTTCCGGTGATTACAAAATACATGTAAAATCAAGTAACAAAATCATCCAGGGTTATATTTCACACTAATCATCAAGGAGTGTCAGAACAAGGATTAAGGACAATTCCGGATACATTACAATAAAAGGAGAGACAACAACCGGTGGTATTAAATGATTTGAATGGATAAGCCTTTTGAGAGACCCGAATGGCTTGGAATAGAAGTTAGTCACGATATTAAATACTACAACTCAGAATTATCTGTTACTTCGTTTTTTCACAGGTAGCTTTGCTTGAATTTAAACTATATATAATATTAAAATTTAGGCGCTTAAAACTAAACGCCTAAATTATTAGTTCTTTATTGAAGCTATCTCTTTTATTGCAGTAATTGCTGCCTTGACCTCCTCTTCGGTGGTAAAAGCACCAATACTCATTCTTACTGTTCCGTGAATATCAAATGTACCTATTTGTTTATGGACAAAAGGAGCACACTGAAGCCCGGTCCTTACCGCAATATTATAGTCCACATCCAGCATAGTCCCAACATCTGATGCTTCAAATCCATTTATATTAAAAGATACTACGGGATTTTTATTTTCTCTTCCGTTAGCACAATATGTAAGAACACCCTTTGTCTTTTTCATCTCACTTACAAGCATATCCCACAAATCCATCTCTCTTTCATGTATCCTTGATATTCCTTGCTCTGTAATCCACTTAACTCCGGCATAGAGCCCCCCTACACCCAGTAAATTTAGGGTTCCATACTCCAGCCTGTAGGGATACTCATCAAGATGAGACAGGTGAGCAGATCTTACTCCTGTACCACCCGCTCTGGTGTGTTTTATCTCTATACCCTCCCTGACATATGAACCGCCTATTCCGGTAGGTCCCATCAAACATTTATGACCGGTGAAACAGTATACATCAACATTACAATCCTGCATGTCAAACTCAACAGCTCCGGCTCCCTGACTTCCATCTACGACAAAGAGAATACCTTTTTTCTTGCAAATCTCTCCAATCTCTTTTAGCGGCTGAATTGTTCCAAGTACATTTGAGCAATGCGTTACAATTACGAATTTTGTATTCTGTTTTATAGCATTTTCAATATCCTTTGGATTAACATACCCCTCATTATCAAAAGGGACATGAGTGGTTTCGATGGTTCCTTTTTCAGTATGATAATATAAAGGTCTTAGCACAGAATTATGCTCCAGCATTGTTGTAACAACATGGTCTCCCTTTTCAACAAGTCCGTTAATGATTAAATTAAGAGAATCAGTAGCGTTATAACTAAATGTAAGTCTGTTGTGATCAGCCCCTCCGTTAAAAAGACGGGTTAACATTTTCCTGGTATTGTTCACAACCTCCTCTGTTTCAAGGGCTGCATCAAATCCGGAGCGGCCGGGACTAACACCTTTTGTCCTGTAAAAAGTGTTCATGAAGTCATAAACAGCCTCCGGCTTAGGATAGCTGGTAGCTGAGTTGTCCAGATAAATCAGTTTACTCATTGTTTATTCTATTTAAGGTTATTTTCTAATAGTAGAGCATCAGCAACCAATTCAGCAATGGTCTTAATTTTAACACCAAGCTTATAGGTGTGATTTATTTGTGTGAGTTGATCCACACAGTTATGACATGGGGTAACGACTACTTTAGCCCCTGTTTTTCTTATTTGTTCTGCCTTAATTTCACCAGCTTTAATCCTTCTTTCATTATACTCACTCATTGCAAGTAAGCCTCCACCACCTCCGCAACAAAAGTTGTCGTTTCCGCCTGGTGTCATCTCTATAACATTTGTAGCCGATGAATTAACAACAAATCTAATTTCATTCAGAAGACCTCCGTTTCTTACTAAATTACAGGGGTCATGAATAGTTACAACCTCTGAATTAAATGAAGGATCAAGTTTTATTCTCCCGTCTCTGATATAGTTGCCAATTAACTCTACGGCTGTCGTCATATCAAACTCATACTCTTTACCAATATAGTTGGGAGCCTCCCATCTGTTTGCCCGTGAGCCGTGCCCACACTCCCCCAGAACCAAAAGAGACGAATCAAGTTTAATAACCTCATCATGCAAATTAACAGCTATTGTTTTTGCCTCTTTCCTGTTCCCGCTAAAGAACCCATAATTAGTAACATCATAATACTTGGAAGAGAGTGTCCAGCTCTCTCCTGCAGCATAGAAAATTTTGGCCATTGCCGAGATAGAGAGCGGGAAAAACTTTGGTTCCCTCGGATTTAGAGTATAGAGAACTCTTTTGTTGCTCTGGTTTAATGGGATACTTGCACTCTGATCATTAAGTTCATCTTTTAACTCATCCTCCATCCACTCTATTGTACCAATAAACTCATCCTCCGGAATACCCATATTGTTACCGGTCTGCACAGCAGCATCAACAGTTGATTGTAAAGTCTCGGGAACAAGGCCCATTTCTGCGAGCATCTCTCTGCCCTTTCTCACAACATAAGCTATATCTACACCTACAGAACAATGCTTTACACATCTCCCGCACATAGTACAGGCACCAAAAAGCAGGTCAACCATTCTCTCTGCCATTTTATCAGTCATCTCCTCTGCTCCCACAAGTCCGGGGATAAGCCTTCCAGATAGTGTATTGTACCTTCTGTAAACAGAACTTACCAATGCAACTTTTGATGCAGGAATATATTCCGGCTCTTTAAATGTTTTGTAAAACATACAACTCTCCGCACAAAGACCACATTTCACACAAGCGTTGAGGTGTGTTAAAAGTTTGTTGTCTACTTGTTTAAACTCAGGTTTCTTATTCATTGATATTCCGATTTACAGGCCAAGTCCCTCTTCTTCCATAAAATGCACCTAAATGATATCTGGCATAGAAAAAATATAGCAGATGTCTGGTCTTCCCTATTGGTATCCAAATCAGGAAGATAGAAAATGCTATATAATACAATGGATAACCGCCTCCTGTTAACAGAACAAAAGCTGAGAGTGCCTGTGCTACTGTAGTCACAGCATTGGAAATATAGTCGTCAGCACCCGAGATTGATCTTAACTCTTTTTTTACAATCCTCTTTATCAATATCGCTAAGCCGCAAATTGCACCTGCAGAAAAAACCACACCACCCAAAGAGGAGAGCAGGGCACTTTCAATAAATACTTTAGGATAAATGATAAGTGTCAATAAAACAGGAAATGAGAGGAATGTCCCAATGTGAAAAATTATACCCGCAACATATGTTGGCAAATGCATAAAGGCCGACTCCTTTTCAAAAGGAGACATAGCCGAGGTAAAAGAGTAAATTACCCCATCCCTTATACTTCCGGATGGTTTAGAGTAATCAACAGGATTTCCTGCTGAAATCAATCTTAAGAGCTGAAAAAGCAACATTGCTATACATATAGCAATTGCTATAAGCGAGACTAGTTTGTAAACATCCATATTATACAGATGTTAAACACACCCATCCGGCTTGGGTAAACCGGCAATTCTGCAGGCCCCTCTGGCTGGTCCCAAAGGAAAAAGTTCGTAGATTTCACGAAGTTTAAGACCAGTCTCCTGACAAATAGTCCTTATCATTGGAGCATTTCCCTTCTCCTCAAAATTCCTTCTGATAATATTAACCACTGCCCAATGCTTTTCGTTTAAATTATCTATCCCGTCAGATTTAGCAAAAAGAGTTGCTACCTGTTCGTTCCATACAGATGGATCCGAGAGGAATCCATCTCCATCTACTTCAAAAACTTTTCCTTCAATTTCCAGTGTTGCCATATTTCTATTTCTTGTTTATAAACTATTAAAAAAGGCTTCGTTCACGAGGATAAAAAAATATCGTTTTGAAAGGAAACTTTAATAAATTATATTTGTTAGTATATAAAACTTATGTATTTAATTACAAATATTTACAATTATGACTGATCAGGAAGTTGCACGCACAATCAAGTTAAAACCTATTGGTGAAATAGCTGCCAAGCTTGGAATAGATGCCGATGACCTAGAGCTTTATGGCAAGTATAAGGCAAAATTGCCTTTAAAATATATTGATAGGAACAAATTCGGCAAACTGATTCTTGTATCCGCCATCTCTCCCACTCCGGCAGGAGAGGGTAAGACAACTGTTTCAATAGGCCTCTCCCAAGCGCTGAACAGGATTGGTAAAAAATCTACTGTAGTATTAAGGGAGCCCTCACTGGGTCCTGTCTTTGGTATCAAAGGGGGAGCAACTGGAGGTGGATACTCACAAGTACTTCCAATGGAAGATATTAATCTCCACTTTACCGGAGACTTTGCAGCCATTGAGAAGGCTCACAATCTACTCTCTGCCCTTATAGACAACAATATTCAAAGTAAAAACAATAACCTTAACCTTGACCCAAGAACTATATCATGGAAAAGGGTTATGGACATGAATGACAGAGCTTTGAGAGATATAGTTGTTGGATTGGGGGGAACCGGAAATGGAATTCCAAGAGAGACCGGATTTGATATCACAGCGGCATCTGAAGTAATGGCTATACTTTGTCTTGCAAAAGACAGGGAGGATCTGAAAGAGAGGCTTGGCAATATCTTTATTGGCTTCACTTTTGACAAAAAGCCTGTTTATGCAAGAGATCTTAAGGCAAACGGAGCAATGGCAGCACTTCTTAAAGATGCAATTAAACCAAATCTTGTACAGACAATAGAAGGCACTCCTGCGATAATTCACGGAGGACCTTTTGCAAACATCGCTCAGGGTACAAATTCTGTGATTGCAACTCAAACTGCTATGTCTCTTACTGACTACACTGTAACGGAGGCTGGCTTTGGGTTTGACCTTGGTGCAGAGAAGTTCCTGGATATAAAATGCCGCTCTGCAAAGTTATCTCCAAATGCTGCTGTTTTGGTTGCAACAGTAAGGGCTCTTAAATATCACGGAGGGAAACCTCTTAAGGAGATTAAAGATCCTGATGTAGCTGCTTTGGCAAAAGGGATTGAGAATCTACAAAAACACGTTGAAAACATAAAGTTATTCAGCCTGGCACCGGTTGTAGCAATCAACAGATTTGTCACAGACACCCAGGAGGAGCTTGATTTTATCAAGAATTACTGTATAGAAAGAAAAATCCCTGTTTCAATTATTGATGTTTGGGCAAAAGGTGGTGCCGGAGCAGAAGAGCTTGCAAAAATGGTAGTTGATGCTGCCGAAGATTGCTGCCCTAACTTCCTTCCACTATATCCTTTAAAAGAGAGCGTAGAGAAAAAAATTGAGACTATTGCCAAAAAGATATACGGGGCAGAGGCTGTTGACTATACTGCAAAAGCAAAAGCAAACCTAGCAAAGATTGACAGGCTGGGACTCAATGATCTTGCTATATGTATGGCAAAGACTCAGAAATCACTCTCTGACAACCCTGAGCTACTAGGAAGGCCGAAAGACTTTATTGTCACTGTTAGAGAGATAGAGATTGCGGCAGGAGCTGGCTTTCTTGTACCTATCACAGGTGAAATAATGAGAATGCCGGGACTTCCTGAAGAGCCATCATCTGTTCGCATCGATATTGATAATGACGGCAATATAACCGGGTTGTTTTAAAGCTATGCACCAATGGGGCTGCTCACCTTACAGCCCCTAATAAGTATGAATACTTCCCTGTGCTGCAGGCAGATAATTTACCCCTAACCAGGTAATCATAAGAAGTACAAAGGCTATCGGAAGAATCCACAGCGCATCTCTTCTGGATATTTTTGCATAATGTGCGTGCATGTAGACCAGATAGGCCGATGCTGTTATGAATGCCCAAACCTCTTTAGGATCCCAGGTCCAGTAGTCACCCCATGCCTCCTTTGCCCAGACAGCTCCCATAAGCATACCAAGCACAAGAAAGCCAAAGCCTATATAAACAAGATTATCTATTAATGGGAGCAACTCTTTCTCCCTTCTACTTCCGGAACTCAAGGTTATTATTGATGCGATTGTAGCAGCACCCATCATTGCATAGGAGAGAATATACACAGTCACATGGGGTACAAACCAGAGACTCTGAAGAGCAGGCATCAGATTTGTTCCGTGTATTTCAGGTTTTAAGAGATTTACAAAAATAAAAACAGCTGAAACCAATACGCTGTATGCCATAAGCCACTTGTAATGCCACCTCTTATATGTAACATAGCCAACAAAAACAAGGAAGAGTGAATACCACAATCTGGTTTCTCCCATTGTTCTTAAAGGAGGATGATTAACATAGTTCCATAAGAGGGCAATAAAGAGTGAAAAAAGCACAAGACCGCCAACAATCAGAAGCTCTCCGTACAAGCTTCTCTTAAATCTGTAAATAGCAACTGTCCCCAATGTCCATAAAACAAGAGAACCTATCGCAAAATATATAAATTCATTCCAGCTCATTCTCTTTTTCCTCCCTTGAATAAAAGGGTAACAGACCCCAGCATAACCATAGCAATACCAATATAGGAGGCTATGAGCCAAGGGTCGTATACCAGTTCAAAAATTGATATATTTGAATCTCTCCCTTTACCGGTATCATAAGAGTATTGGTATATATTCCACCCACCTATTGAAAGGGGATTATTAACCTCTATAACATCTCTTTTCTCCTTTCCATCCTTTGTAAAAACCTCTACCTGAGAAGAGAATTTTTCAGGTTCAGGATAGGTCATTGCAAAACAGTATCTCTCATCTATATCAAGTATGATAAATTGCTGAAAATGGTTACCGCAACTTACTTTTCCTTTAAGTACCCTGCCATCAGAGACTCTCTCTGCAGTAATTGAAGCAACAGGAGCCATCATAGGAGGATACTTAAACGTGTCAATATTAATCCTCCATCCTGAAATTATCCCTGATTCGCCCTCCACAGCCTCAACAAAAACAGCTCTTTTAACCGGCTGAGATTCCCCTGTTGTTTTATCAACAATAGCTATCTTAGGTGGATATTCAGACATACTAAAATCAAGCAGAGTTATTGCAACCGGTAGCTCAACAGGCTCCTTAACTCCACCTCTCTCTCCTCTCCACTCAGTACTACCCTCGGCAACTGTCATAAACCACCGCTGCATATCTCCTGAACCCGGCCCTGCGGCAAAAAGAAATAAAAGCAACCCCACGTGGTTTAGCATAAAACCATAATCCTTTTTAATACTGAATCTCCTTACTCTTTTACCAATGGCAAGAGCAAGATTTATCATACACATCAGGTATACTAATGCAAACGGCCACGAGTGCTTTACATCATTCCCCGGTACCAGACCCATATAGATAGCCATTAAAGTAACCAGGACCAGGAGGATAACAGATACCTTTCCCGAGCCAAACTTTCGAATTGGTTTGGGAAACTTAAAAGGTATCAGCAGAAGAAGTAATATTCCCAATACAAGATTTACAGGAAAAGAGAGAATCCCAAAATCAAGGGGACCAATGACAAATTGCAGGGCGAACCCTGCAATTGTCACGGCAGATATTATAATTATTTCAACTAGAGCAGTCTCTTGTTTTCCTTTGCTTTGGCTACCCATTGAGGAATAATTTCAGATTTGAATTTATCTTTATTTGCGTGGAGTGTCTTCATATCAAGGCCGATATACTCCTGTGCTTTTGCCTTGGTTGAGATGTCCGGCATAGGGAACTCTCCTTTTACACCAATAGCCGAAAGCACCTTTTGTATCTCTAGCTGAGCCTGATAGCTCTTATCAAGAGAGTGTGCAAGGATTCTCTGTGTTTCAACAGGTGCATGGAAGGATGCTCCGTGTGATGCTACAGCAAAATCCCACCTCCATTGTGCAGATCTTAGAAGTTTAAGCACCGGCTCCATCTGCTTCTCGTTTGCACCATTATCCCATGCATATTTAGCTCCAATATGAGCTTTTGAAAGCTCTGCCTCAACCCTGTTTCGTATTTCCAGTGCCTTGTCCTGATATTCATACACATACTTCATCAGATTCTCCTTACTGTCTCTGTGACAGCTCTGGCATGTACGATCAATATTCATAAGAGGCGATACAAGCTGGTGGTCACTATACTTTATAGCTCCATCTGTCTTGTATGGCATATGGCAGTCTGCACAAGAGAGTCCCCTCTGAGCGTGTGGTCCCAGCTGGAATAATTCGTAATCCGGGTGCTGAGCTTTAAGCATAGGAGCTTTGCTGAGTTTATGAGTCCAGTCCGTGAATCCATATTCATCATAATACTCCTCCATTGCCTCAACTGTCATACCTTTATCCCAGGGGAATGTAAGATATTTGCCATCTCCCTTGAAATAATACTCAACATGACATTGAGCGCAAGCGAGAGAGCGAAGATCCTGTATTGTTGACTTTGATATATCTTTCCCCTGTCTTTCAAATGCCTCAGCAAGAGCAGGACGGGAGATATTGATATTCATATTCTGAGGGTTATGACAATCTGCACATCCAATAGGATTTACAACCTCGTGTCCATAAGCGGCCCACTTGTTCTTGTAAAACTCCTCAATGCCCACTTCTGCCATCATTCTTGGCACATCAGGACTTTTACAGCTCCAGCAGGTAGCCGGCTGAGGGCCCTCATCAGCTGTCATTGGAGAACCTGTTCTCAGGGTATTATGAATATCCTTTATTGCGTTTGAGTGCCCTCTGGGTGCTGAATAATCCATTGAAAAAGCATAACCGGCCCACAGCACAACCATCTCAGGTCTCTCTTCCAGAACATCCTGAAAATGATTACCATGATGCTTGCTCTCAAAAGTAGAATCGGCTGTTTTTTTCCAGGTTTCGTACTCCCTAGGATAGTTCTCTCCCCAGATTGAACTTCTGGACTCAATACCTGTAATCTCAACTCTCTTATTAGCAAAAAGGGTTGCAATCTCTGCCCTCCTCTCATTTACAGAGGCAGCCAGCAAACCAAGCAGAAATACGACTACTATCGTACCTCCGAAAAGGATCCACAACAGGATTCCTTTGTGTTTTTCATAGAATTTCATATTATAGGCTTTATTTCATTATGTCTTTTAACCATTGAGGAACAGGAGATTCAGGAAGAGGAACAATTGCATTTGGACTCATTGCAAGGTTTGATATGCGTCCGTGAGGAACCTCCCGGTGACAGTCCCAGCAAGCCTTTCCCATACCCTTCTGAGTATCGGCATAACTTAGCATACCTGTATTTACAAACTCCTGATTAAGCTGAGTATGGCATCTTATACAGTTCTCCATTATTACGCCATAACTCTCGTCGCGAGGTCTTATCACCTGAGGCTCCATTCTCGCTGTAAAAACTGCAGCGTGATATAGTCCGTCCTTTGCTTTAAATGCATAACCCCTGACAAAGTTGTCCTGAGGAACATGACACTCGTTGCAGGTTGTCCAGGCCTGGTGAGAACTCTTTTGCCAACTCTGATAGTACGGAGCCATTATATGACAGTTTACGCAGGCCGACGGGTCGTCAGAGAGATAGGATGGCATCCTGGCAACATAGAGGAGATAGAAAAATACACCAATTACTGCACCCAGAAGGATGATAAGTGGGAGAACAAGTTTTTTGGGAAAATGAACTTCCATAACTTACTCTTTTGATCTTTAACAAAGATAAAAATTATTTGCTATTAATCAATACCCAAGTTCATAATCCAAGTCAATTGCAGAGATACCATCCTTCATCCACTTAGGGGCATCCTTCCCCCGAAGATAGTGGTCAAAAAACTGAAGCATTCTTATCTGGAAATCCATTTTATTCTGAATCTTCTGGGGCCAGTGAACCTCTCCTGAATAGTTCAGAAGCCATACAGGTTTTTGTAATCTTTTTAGTGCCACGAAATATTCAATACCCTGGTACCACGGAACATGCCCATCCTGATCATTATGCATAATCAGGATTGGTGTTGTAACCTTATCCATAGCAAATAGCGGAGAATTCTCAATGTACCTCTGATGAGCCTCCCATGGAGTTGCTCCGATTCTGCTTTGCTGATGCTCGTACTGAAAAGATCTGTTTAACCCTGTACCCCACCTGATTCCTCCATAAGCACTAAACATATTAACTACCGGGGCACCGCTCTCAATAGCAGCAAAAATGCTTGTTCTTGTAGCCAGATATGCAACCTGATAACCTCCCCAGCTATGTCCCTGAGCTCCAATTGCCTTTTCCTCTACCCATCCTTGCTGGACTAATGAAGAGATTCCCGGCATTATACAATTAAATCCACTCTCTCCGGGATAGCCGTCTCTGTAAACAATATCGGGATTGAATACCACATATCCATGACTGTTATACATATGGTAATCAACAGTAGATCTGTGAGCCTCCGGAGTTCTGTAACTGTAAAGAGAGGATGAGTTTTTTTCGTAAAAATTAACAATAAGAGGATATTTTTTATTTGGGTCAAAGTCTGCAGGCTTATATACAACACCCTCAAGTTTTATCCCGTCAAGAGATGTCCAGCTTACCAATTCTGCCCTTCCCCAGAGAAAATCATTTTGCTGAGGATTAATGTTTGTTATTTTTTGCTCTTTTTTAAATGAGATATCTGTTAAATAAACATCAGGAGAGGTCTCATAATTCTCCCTGGTATATATAATATCTTTGGAGTTCTTAGCCTTTAACAGACCGGAGAAACTGAAAGGGCCTTTTACTAATAATTGAGGTCCCTTTTTAAAACCAGGGGCAATTTTCGAGTATCCACTCTCTTTAGTTTTATTATCAAAAACAGATAATATAAGATCCCCCTTCTCATCAATGAAATCTCTAGTACTCTCTGTCTTCTCTACTCTGTAAGTTATCCCTGACTCCCTTCCATTCTCTGTAATCCTCAAAGGTTTGCCTAATGAAAGAGGATCAACACGCCAAATATCATATTTATCGTATAAATACAAAGCACTTTCATCCTCATTCCATCCCGCAACTCCGTAAGCAGAAGGCCAGTCGGGAACATCATTGTCTTCATCGTGAACAGGAAGCAGAGAAGGAGTGGTAATAAATTGTCCGGTCATTGATTTCACTGACCAGGCATACCAGGAGCTATCCGGGAAACTGTACCATATTACCCAGTTACCTTTTGGCGAAATCATCGGGTTTCCGTTAACCTCTCTTGCAACAGGAACAGACCTGTCCGAAACAGTATTAATAATATGGACATCATATTTACTCCTTCCTGTCCACATCTCTTCAAGTCTGTATTTATTGTCTGATAAAGAGAGAGCCCACTCTCCGTCGCCTTTGTCTGATGTTACAACCCTTTCATTAGAAGGAGTAGACAGTTGGACCAGAGAGGATGATTTTATATCGTAAACTGCAAGAAATGTTCTCTTTTTTTCTCTCTCTTTTTCAACTACCTGAGCAGTAAACTGAGTTCCCTCTTTCCAATTCCAGACCTGCACTCCTGGCCATTCACCTTTTACGGCAGAACTATCTCTTTTTCTCTCTGCCGGTGCAGTTCCAAAATAGAGCTTAGCGCCACTCTCAGAAAAGTATAGCTGCGAATTATCCGGCACTCTCCACCCCTGTGGCAGAGAAGATTCTCCGCTTGAAATTTTTTTGATTACTCCACTTTGAGACTGGATTGTAATTTCACCCTTACTAAGCCAGGCAAAGTAGTCACCATCTTTTGACAATGCAAGTCTCTTTGTGTTTTTAGCGCTCCCTGCTACAATCTTTGTATTTGCAGAGGGATTGATAACCACAATACTATCTCCCTGAACTGCCAGTATTATTGTCGATTTTTCAGCGGGTGTCCACTCTTTCACTTTCCCAAACTCAGCCCTATTATTGTTTGCGAGATTTAAAGATATGAGTGTTGAGTCCTTTTTTGTAAACAAAAGCCATGGACCCCAATCTTTCATTATTGAGAATTTTGAGATAGAATCTATTATCTCTTTTGTCCCATTTTTGATATTGAATAAAATCAAAGATTCTGCCTTTTTTCCGGCTCTGTTAAGTATAAGGAACTCACCCCCTGATGTAAAGTCAGCAGATCTTACGGAGTCTGCGGAGAAGAGAGAATTTCCTCTGTTGTCAAGAAGATTTGCACTAGATGTTCCTTTCCAGGGCTCTGTTAATACAAAAACATATCTGCCGTCATCAGATATCTTCTTATCTGATATTCTGTTCCATTTCACAATATCATCAACAGTTAGCTGCTTTTTAAGCTGGGCATGTGCAAAATTCGTAAAAAACAGAGCCAGTAAAAAAATTGCAAAAGAGTGTAAGTATCGTTTCATAATAATTAAATTTCTAAAATACAGATATTCCAAGATATGTTGTAAATCTCTCAAGGGTCTCAATCCCTCTGTATGAATTACCATTTTTGTTAAGTTCCGGACTCCATACTGCAATAGAAAGTTTGCCGGGAATAACTGCAACAACCCCTCCGCCAACACCGCTTTTGCCCGGAAGTCCCACCCGGTAGGCAAAGTCCCCTGATTCATTGTACAGACCACAAGTTAACATTAATGCATTTAATCTTTTTGCACTTCTTGCCCCGCAAACTCTCTGCTCTGAAGATGGTATAATACCTCCGTTTGCCAGAAACAGAAAAGATGTTGCCAATTCATTTGTATTCATACTTAGAGAACAATGGTGGCAATATGTATCAATTACTTTAACAGGGTCATTAACAAGGTTACCAAAGCTTTTCACAAAATTTGCAAGAGCAAGGTTTCTATGTGAATGTTCTATCTCAGAGATAGCTACCTCTTTGTTATAGGAGAGATATCCATTACCGCTAAGTTCCCTTACAAACTCCAGGATATCATCTTTAGGATTTTTATAGAGAGAAATCAATCTGTCTGTTATCACAAGAGCACCTGCATTAATAAATGGATTTCTTGGAATCCCCCTCTCTTGCTCAAGTTGGATAAGAGAGTTAAAAGCTGTTCCTGATGGCTCTCTTCCTACAATCTCCCACAATTTATCACCCAGATGCCTGCTCACCATTGCCAGTGTAAATACCTTTGAAATACTCTGAATTGTAAACCTTGTTTCAACATCGCCTATTGAAAAGTTCTCACCATCAAGTGTTGCAACAGATATCCCGTAATTATCAGGAATTACCTTTGAAAGCGCGGGAATATAATCAGCCACCTTACCATGTCCGGTATAATCTTGTAGCTCTTTATAAATTCTTTCAATTATTTCTTTGTACTGCATTCTCTTAATTTTTACAAATATAGAAGATTTTTTATCTAATTTAGAGTATGGAAAACTACAGAAGAGTTAACGAACAAGAAATAAGGCAGCTCAAATTGCAACGCTGCCATTCGCAAGACTGGGCAAAGATTTTCGTCCATCCCGATTTTAGGCCTGACAGGGTTTGGGACGCTTCGTTCTCAGGTGAAATAAGGCTTGGCCTGTTTGATTCGGTCTTTGAATTACCAGGCGGAGTTAAGATTCAATCCGGTATTTGCCACGCTAAACTCCATAATGTTTGCGTTGGCAATAACACATGTATTGAGAATATCCATAACTACATTGCAAATTATGACATTGGTCCGGATTGCATAATTGAGAATGCAGACAGGATTCTTGTAGATTGCTTTACTTCATTTGGAAATGGGGTGGAGGTCTCTGTACTTAACGAGACCGGAGGAAGGGAGGTGCCTATAAACAACAAGCTAAGCGCACACTTTGCTTATATCATGGCCCTTTACAGACACAGACCTGAATTGATAAAAAGAATGAAGGAGCTTGTAAAATACTACGCATTAAAGCACTCTTCAGATAGAGGAAAAATTGGTAAAGGGGTTAAGATCAGCAATACCGGGAACATTAAAAATGTTATTATTGGAGACGGAGCTACAATAGAGGGGGCTCCACACCTTGTTAACGGCAGCATTAACAGTTGTATGGAGGATCCTGTTTACATTGGATATGGCGTGAGTTGTGAGGATTTTATAATCTCCTCAGGAGCGCATTTGGATAGCGGAGCCACAATAAGCAAATGTTTTGTCGGTCAAAGCACAATATTGGGAAGAGGTTATTCGGCAAGTGATACACTTTTCTTCTCAAATTGCCATGGAGAAAACGGAGAGGCTTGCTCTGTGTTTGCTGGTCCGTATACTGTCAGCCATCATAAAAGCAGTCTTCTTATTGCCGGTATGTTCTCATTTATGAATGCAGGATCGGGATCAAATCAAAGTAACCATATGTACAAACTCGGCCCAATCCATCAGGGAATCCTTGAGAGGGGTGCAAAAACAACTTCTGACTCTTACATTTTGTGGCCAGCCAGAATTGGAGCATTTTCGCTTGTTATGGGCAGACATGTTAACAACACCGACACTACATCTCTCCCATTCTCCTACCTGATCGAGAAGGATAATACAACACACCTTATTCCGGGTGTTAACCTGAGGAGCGTCGGGACTATCAGAGATGCCCAGAAGTGGCCTAAAAGAGACCGAAGAAAAGATCCAGTAAAATTTGATCAGATCAATTACAATCTCTTAAGCCCTTTTACCATTCAGAAGATGATAAACGGCCGCGAACTCCTCCTTGAGCTTAGAAGAGTATCCGGAGAGACAACAGACCTCTATTCTTACAAAAGCACAAAGATTAAAAACAGCTCATTGGTAAATGGTATTAAATATTATGAGATTGCTATCCGGAAATTCCTCGGGAACTCAATAATCAAAAGGCTTGAGGGTATAGAATTCTCAAATGAACAATCTATCCGTGAAAGGCTAAAACCCGATACTAATATTGGACTTGGCGAATGGGTGGATATATCCGGCCTCATCGCTCCCAGAAGTGAGATTGAGCACCTGATGAATGGTATTGAGGACAAGAGTATTTGTAAATTAAGAGATATAAATGAATTCATAGAGAATCTCCATTCAAACTACTACTACTACGAGTGGACATGGGCCCATTCAAAAATCAAAGAGTTCTATGAAATTGATCCGGAAGAAATTACCGCAGAACAAGTCCGTGAGATTGTCCTTGATTGGAGGGAGGCGGTAGTTGGATTAGACAGAATGGTTTACGAAGATGCGCGTAAAGAATTCTCTCTAAATGCAATGACAGGATTTGGTGCCGATGGAAACAACGAAGAGAGGCTTATGGACTTTGAACAGGTTAGAGGGGGCTTTGAGAAAAATCCCTTTGTTGCGGCAGTTTTACAGCACATAGATGACAAAACAGCACTTGGAGAGGAGTTAACAGGGAGACTAAATAAAATCAGAGCTGAACGGGGGAGTTGAACCCCCGACCTGCTCATTACGAATGAGCTGCTCTACCAACTGAGCTAGTTCAGCAAAACCCCCGCTTGAGGCGAGGGTTGTTTTTTTCCAGGGACTCTTTTTTACTTCGTTTTAAGCCTCTCTCCAGCACTCTCTTTTACTGCTCTTTTCCAAATATCGGAATAGCCCGGCTGTGATGGTGATGCCGGAATATTCTTGCCATTACCATTATCAATAAAGCAGCCATTTGCATCCTGTTTCTTTACATTGCCATCCATAAACTTAACCAGAAGATACTGATCAAGGGCAACCCATTTATCAAAAAGATCCTGTGCAGTTCTTACAGAGTAGTCTGTCAGAAATTCACGAGCCTTCTCTGGAGATTGTTTGTAAAGCTCCATAGCAGCAGCATCAATGGCTGCTGTACGCTCCATTGCGTCAAGTTCGTGTTTGTCTGCAACTTTTTTAACCTCAGGATGAATTCTGTCATAAAGAAGATACGCAAACTGAGCCACTCTGTTAAATATCCAGAATGCAGAGGTAGGTGAATATGTAGTCATATTTCCGTTACCAGTTCTGAAGCACTCAGGGACTCTCAGTGAACTTGAATAGATAGGAGTAAGTGCAGATGTTGCTGCGTCGTCAACGCCAAACCAGAAGATACCTCCAACCTCGTCAGGCAGCCAGCTGCGCGCCTGTCCAAGCAGCCAGAACCCTGTTTGTTGTGTAGCAATAGCTCTTTCATTTGTATATCTGGCACCATCTACTTCAAATCCCATTGGCCTCCAGCGATAAGGAAGAGCGTGGCCGCCCGCTCCGATATCTTTTGTCATATCAAGTTCTGTTCCCTCATAATGATCTCTCATTACATCAGCAACCATTTTAACCGTGAGCTTCTCAGCGGGCTTAATGTAAAGGGGCATTCTGTTCTTTGCATTATGTCCCATTGCATAGTCAAGATAATGTGTATAAGGTTTGTCACCAATCATCCCTTTTCCCATAATGTTAAATGCTGCCCAGACTCTGGCCTCACAACCGCGCATTGCACCAAAATCAAGAGGAGCATAGGTATCAGAGAAACTGAAATCTTTATCAGCACCTTTATACCATCCCATCTCTTTTGCGAAAGAGATTACATCCGGTGCATAAACACAGTTTTCAGAATCATTTAAAGGGAAAGTTGTAATTCTGGCCTGATTCGCATGTGCAGATACATATCCGTCCGGTATCCTAACGGCTACCCATACAGCACCTTTATTTAGATTTTTTCCATTTTCCATCTTAACTCCCTTCCCAATCATCTCAAGAATCCAAACCTCGTTTTTATCCGCAATTGAGAATGATTCTCCGGAAGAGTAGTAGCCGTGCTCCTTTACAAGATCAGTCATAATCTTTATGGCTTCACGAGCACTTTTTGCTCTCTGAAGAGTTACATAAATCAATGAACCGTAATCCATAATTCCGTGAGGATCATCAAGCTCCCTTCCTCCAAAAGTTGTCTCTGTAATTATAACCTGGTGTTCATTCATGTTACCTACTGTATAGTAAGTTCTCTCTGACTGCGGAATCTCTCCCAGGTACTTTCCGGTATCCCACTCATAAATTTTCAACATTGTACCCGGAGCAAAGTTATTTGCCTTCTTAAAGTAGAGTTCTCCATAAAGCTGATGAGAGTCTGCAGAGTATGTTACCATTACAGACCCGTCCTTTGATGCTCCTTTGGTAATCAAAAGATTAGTACAAGACTCTCCTCTCCCCGGTATTAAGAGAAAGGCTAACAGAGCTAGTGATGTTAAGATTGATTTATTCATATTTTCAAATGATTGTGTTATATTTACGCTTCCACTGATTACAAAGATAATATTATTTTCTTAGCAATATGAAGAGCAAAATCACCCTTTTTCTGTCGTTATCAACACTAATTCTGTTCTTTGCAAATTATTCTGCATTAGGACAAGAGCCTCAGAAAACTCCTCAGGAGATGGCCTCAGAACAGGCAGACAGACTTCAAAGAGATCTTAAACTTGCAGACCATCAGCTTTTCTATATTGATTCAATACTTCAATATAACTTTCAGGCTCTTACAAACGAAATTGAGGAGATGAAAAAAGCAGGACTACAGTCAAGAGACACCTATTTTAACGCACAGAAAAAATGGGGACAAAAGACAGAAGAAGCTTTTGAAAAGATTCTGGATAAAGAGCAGTTTATCAGATACCTTAAGATATCAGGAAGGTGGAAAGATTATAAGAAAAGAAATGGAATTAAATAGCTAACGGGACTAACACAGCCTTCCTCTCTGCAAAATATGCGGTATATCTGTATCCTTCAGAGATAAGCAATCTGGCTGCCTCCTCAAGCCCTTCGCCAACCCTTTGATAGTCATGGGCATCTGACCCAAGAGTTACTAACTCTCCGCCAATCTGCCTGAAATGCCTGATAACAGCATTATCCAGCACAGGAGATGACCCGTTTCTTACCCTGTATGTATTGGTATTAATCTCAAGTGCTTTACCTCTATAAGCCAGGTGCCTTAAAATAGGGTCTAAATAATCTCCATACTCTTTCATTGTTAGAGATTTATTCAAATAGGGGGAGTATCTTGTTATATAGTCAAAGTGACCCAGGATATCAAAGTCATCATAACCTGTAATACATTGATAAATGGTCTCAAGATATCTCCCGTAGGCCACCTTTTCATTTCTTAAATCGTAGTATTTATCGTGATATGGATCAATTCCATCTACAAAGTGAACAGAAGCAATAACAAGATCAAACTTGAACAGAGAGACAGCCTTTCTGGCACTCTCAATCGCACTGGGCTGAAGCCCCAGCTCAATACCTTTGCCAATAAAAAAACCCTCACGGGACTTAAGTTTATCAATCTTATCCTGTTGCTCTAAAGGGTCAAATGAGAAGTGAGAGTTGTCACCGGGAGCCTCCACATCAAAATGGTCTGTAAATGAAATTCCACCCAGACCTTTTGCCAGGGAAGACTCTACAGCCTCTTCCATAGTCATCCTTCCGTCAGGAGAGAATTCTGAGTGTGTATGTGTATCAAAAAGTTTCAATCTGTTCACTATTTATCAGCACCAAGCCTGGCAACCTTCCAATCTTTATCCTCTTTTATAAATGATATCGAATTATCAATATCCCGGAGAGAAAATGGAAGAGAAAGTTTATAATTAACCATTATTGTGTCTCTGTTTTCGCTTTTAACAACTGATACAATCTCTGTTGTAAGAGTTGATGCCTGCCGTTTTACCATATCCTGAATTGATGGATCAAGGGCCTCAAAACCACTTAACATCTTCGATATCTCTCCTCCAAGAGAATCTGTGCAAAATGTCATAGCTCTCTGGTAATCTCCGTTGAAGTATGCACTAAGAAACTCGTTCGTTTTTACCTTAATATCCTCCTTGTAGTCAGTACAGGCCTGAAGAAGTGAAATGGAAGCAATTATCGCAACTCCAAGTTTAAAAAATTTCTTTTCCATATATCTTTAATCCAATTTGACAACTGTTATGCCTGAGCCTCCCAGCTCCAGGACTTCATCTTTCACTGATAACACCCCGGGGACAACCTTAAGATATTTTCTAATCTCCTCTTTTAGAATCCCATTCCCTTTACCGTGTAATATCTTTACCTCTCCAACCCCCACCATTATGGCATCATCCACAAATCTGCTAACATTTTCAAGAGCCTCGTCCGCCCTCTGACCCCTAACATCAATAGTGGGTTTAAAGTTCAATCTTCTCTCAGATATTGAAGCAGAGGAAGAGCTTATACTCCACACAGCCCTGGTTGTCTCTTTAAACTCCTTTGCAGATATCTTCTCTACCTTCTCCAGGGATAACTTGCTAATAATATTTCCTATGGCAACACTAACATCCTTTCCCTCTATCCTGATCACCTCACCTGTCAGATCACTGCCCTTTAATTTAATTTTATCTCCTGCAGAGATTATCTTATCATTAGGTTTTGATCCGAGCACAACTATCTTATTAGCTGCCGCATCCGGATCTTTGGGTCTGTTAACTCTTCGCTCCTCCCTTCTCTCCTTGCGCTTTTTAAGCTGCTCCATCTTTCTCTCTATATGTTCGTTATTTCCGTTTCCGGAATCACTTAACGCCTTAGATGCAAAGTCCTCAAGATCTTTTCTTATAAATCTCGTCTTCTCTTTATCTGCCTGGCTCTCCCTGATCTCCTTTATAGTTGCCTCTATTTTTTTATTTGCCTCCGCAAGAAGCCTCTCCGCCTCCTCTCTGGCCTCTGTGAGAATATTTTTTCTTAAGGCTTTTATATCAAGCAACTCTTTTTCATATTTCTCTGCTATACTCTCGAGTGTCCTATCCGTACTTTTAA